>Ga0316204_10000809_pt1 | contig 101204 bp, 97 predicted proteins | sample 6monrhotite_MG_2_FD_205661 | JGI IMG/M metagenome (GOLD analysis project Ga0316204, IMG submission 205661) | Microbial mat bacterial communities from mineral coupon in-situ incubated in ocean water Damariscotta River, Maine, United States -... | ecosystem: Environmental > Aquatic > Marine >... | reverse complement strand
TCTTAAGCAACAAAACTTATTGAGTTTTGAAAAAAAGTTATTTTTGATTTTTGGGAATGCATTTGCAGCATATTGGTTTTATCATAAGAAGGGCAATAAATGAGAAAAGGGGACGTCATGAAGTTCCCCCAAAACACAGGACACTAAATTGAATTATAGAATGCATTTTCAACAATCAATGGGCTTGGGCCTTTTTTGGTGCGTTTTGGTTGCGAAAAATTCATGAAACGAGCATTGTTTGAATATGCTAGGGGTATATTCTGATGAGGAAACCCGCGAAACAAGACATACCCCTAATCGTGAGCCGAAGAGAAATGAGGATAATTAAGTATTATGTCCCCGGAACCCCTAAAAAAAACTGGGCCAAAATGAACACCGAAAAAACCAAAGAAGAAAGGAAAAGACTTTGGAAAGAATAAAAAGAAATAGTCTTGGATAGTAATCATGTTTAGAAAACAAATAGAATTTTGGAAAATAAAGAATCGTTTACATAAAAAATTAGTTAAGTCATTTGGTTTTAAAAAAAATTATTCATTGGATAATGTGCTTGAAAGCTGCGATATGAGAAAAATAAACAAAAATTTTTATGTTTATGCTATTGCATCTTATTCAACTGCATCAGATTTCTATATGTATTTAAGCAAACAAAACTTGGTGGGGCGATATAAATATAAAGAACTTAGGCGTGAGTTGGGGCTTGAAAGGATTAATGTCGATGATGATTACAGTAACCCTACTGGAATTGCACCGATGTGATTCAAGGGATTGGGGGGACCAATATAGCCATACTGAATGGCATTAAGTTAGGTATAATTTAGCTACTTTACTTCGGTATCGATCTACAATTATTTTGTGTGGTGTCGGGGGGCTAAGTAAGGTGGTATGCTTCGCGACATTTTTTTGAAAACTGAGCGATGGGAAAAGACATGGATAAAATACTGATTCTTGATTTTGGTTCACAATATACGCAGTTGATTGCACGACGTGTGCGTGAAGCCAAAGTGTTTAGTGAATTACACCCTTGGGATATGGATGAAGCGGCGATTCGTGCATTTGCACCATCGGGTATCATTCTCTCAGGTGGCCCTAATTCTGTGTATGACGATGAAACACCGAAAGCACCGCAAGTGGTGTATGAATTAGGTGTGCCAGTATTGGGCATTTGTTATGGTATGCAGACAATGGCTGCACAGTTGGGTGGCAGTGTTGAAACAGGTCATGTGCGTGAGTTTGGCTATGCTGAGATTTTAAGTAGTGGTAATTCTCCGTTATTACGTGGCCTTGGTGATAACAATCAAGATAAAGAAAGTGGCCGTTTGGATGTCTGGATGTCGCATGGCGATAAAGTCACTGCATTGCCTGAAGGCTTTCGTGTATTGTGCAGCAATGATTCGACGCCTATTGCGGGTATGGCTGATGAAACAAGACACTTCTATGCTTTGCAGTTTCACCCGGAAGTAACCCATACCACGCAAGGCAAAGCGATATTAAGCCGCTTCTTGCATGAGATTTGTGGCTGTGGTGAGTCTTGGACAATGCCGAATTACATTGATGAAGCAGTCGACCACATTCGTGAACAAGTGGGTGAAGATGAAGTGATCCTTGGGCTTTCTGGCGGTGTGGACTCTTCAGTTGCTGCAGTCTTGTTGCATCGTGCGATTGGCGCACAGTTAACCTGTGTGTTTGTGGATAATGGTTTATTACGCCTGAATGAAGGCGCTGAAGTCATGAAGAATTTTTCTGATAACTTGGGTGTAAAAGTCATTCATGTCGATGCTTCGGATATTTTTCTTGGTCATTTGGCCGGTGTGGATGAGCCAGAGCAAAAACGTAAAATTATTGGGCGTGAGTTTGTGGAAGTTTTTCAACAGGAGTCTGCAAAATTACCGAACGCCAAGTGGCTGGCGCAGGGTACGATTTACCCCGATGTCATTGAGTCTGCGGGTGGAAAAAATAAGGCAAAGACCATTAAAAGTCACCATAATGTCGGTGGGTTGCCTGATACATTGCATTTAAAACTTTTAGAACCATTGCGTGAGTTATTTAAAGATGAAGTGCGTGAGTTGGGTGTAGCGTTGGGTTTAGCACCTGAAATGGTCTATCGTCATCCGTTCCCTGGCCCAGGCTTGGGTGTGCGGATTTTGGGCGAAGTGAAGAAAGAATATGCAGATTTGTTGCGCCGTGCAGATGCAATCTTTATTGAAGAGTTGCGTGCATCAGGTTGGTATGAAAAAACATCGCAAGCATTTGTTGTGTTTTTGCCAGTGAAATCAGTGGGTGTGATGGGTGATGGGCGTACTTATGAGTGGGTCGTGGCCTTACGAGCTGTGGAGACACAGGACTTTATGACGGCACATTGGGCTGAGTTACCGCATGCATTACTTGCTAAGGTTTCCAATCGAATTATCAATGAAGTACGTGGTATTAACCGTGTAGTGTATGATGTTTCGGGCAAACCTCCTGCAACCATTGAGTGGGAATAAAAAGGCTATAAACTTTATATAAGCGATTTTTATATCGACACTTATTGACTTCGGAAGGCCCTGAATAAGTTTGGCTGAAGTTGAAAAGTGAAACATGCAGAGTGGTGAAATATTTCCTTCCATACGTTTGGGTAGTTAGGCTTGCTAAAAAAGAGTGGGTACAACAGGTACAACGGGAACAATATGACAAAAACAAATTTTCGTAGTGGGACAGTTGCCCTGCTTGGCCGACCAAATGTCGGAAAATCAACATTGATGAATAAAATTGTTGGTGTAAAGGTGGCAATTGTAACGCCTAAACCTCAAACTACACGCCACCGTATTTTGGGTATTCATACAGATGATGATATGCAAGTGGTGTTTGTGGATACGCCGGGCATCCATAAAGGCTCCAAGCAGTTGAATCGTAATATGGTGCGTGTGGCTTATGCTGCGGCGGAAGAAGCAGATGTGTTGGCAATTATGCAGGATGTTACCACGCCTTTGGGATCTGAAACCAAGGCTTTGATTGAGCAGTTCGCGACGGGAAACTTGGATCAACCGCGTATTCATGTGCTTAATAAAGTCGATAAAGCGAATAAAGATAAATTATTGCCGCGTTTACTGGAAATGCAAAGGCTGGACCCTGAGGCCAAGGCCTATATTCCAATTTCTGCGCGTAAAGGTCAGCAAATAGACGGCTTGTTGAAAGAATTAGCGAAACATTTGCCTGAGCGTGAAGCTTTGTATGATCCTGAGTGGTTTACCGATCAATCGCAACGTCAGTTAGCCGCAGAATATGTGCGTGAACAAGTGTTTATGTCTATGCACGATGAGATTCCTTTTCAAACGGCTGTGGATATTGAGCAGTTTACAGACCTTGGGCATGGCAAGTTGGAAATCGAAGCTGTGGTTTTGGTGGGTAATGAACGCCATAAGCCAATGTTGATTGGCAAAGGTGGCGAGGGCATGAAAAATATTGGCACGCGTGCGCGTGAAGGTCTGGAAGAGTTGTTGGATTGCAAAGTGAATTTAAAGCTATGGGTGAAAGTGGATCCAGGGTGGTTTGATAAACCGGCTAAGCTATACGAATTAGGGCTAGATGGCTGATATACTTGTCTTATGATTTATCATGAGAGAATATATTATAACAGTCTATCACACACCTGAATATGCCTGAACTTCGTGATCATGCGTTGCTTTTACGGCGTATCCCTTACAGCGAGACTTCGCTGATATGTCACTTTTTAACGGCCGAATATGGACGTATTTCCTTGATGGTGAGAGGTGCAAGGCGGGCAAAAAGCCCTTTTCGTGCGGCATTGGCTCCGCTTTACCCTTTATCCATTACATGGCGAGAAGGCCGCACAGGCATGGGAACTTTGGTGGATATTCATCGTGCCAATGCGTTGCTAGATGATAGAAAGAGCCTTGTGGGTTTGGAGTTGGTAAGCATAGCTTCAGGCTTGTTTCAAGAGGGTGACCCGCATGGTTATGTGGAGCTTTTACAGGCAATTGCTCTATTATCGGAACGCCATGAATGGGAAGGTGTCTGTGTTTCAGCATGGACCTTATTACATGAAGCTGGGTTGATTGGTGATTTGTCGCATTGTTGGCACTGTGGTAATGAGGTAGATGATACGAGTGAAATGCACTGGCAATCAGCGCAATTGTTATGCCTTTCGTGTGGCATAGGAAAAAATATTTCAGCGGGCTTGCGCCGTAGTATTGCAGGAGCATTGGCACATAAACATGTACGTTTGACAGAAGACGGTGCTATACAGTGGCGTAAGATGATCGGGCTTGTGTTGCGAGAGCATGCTGTCAAAATTCCTGAAAGTTTTCAATAGTGGTAAAGAGGTAAGAAGATGCATTTGGGTGTAAATATTGATCACATCGCAACATTACGTCAGGCACGCTTAACGGCATATCCTGACCCGATTAAAGCAGCATTATTATGTTTGGAAGGCGGTGCTGACGGCATTACGGCACATTTACGTGAAGATCGTCGTCATATTCAAGATGCCGATATGGAACAGCTTGCTGCACTGGCACATGATGGGAAACTACATTTGAATATGGAAATGGCAGTGACCGATGAAATGCTGGCGATTGCCTGCCGTTTGAAGCCGCAAGCGGTGTGTCTTGTGCCTGAAAAACGTGAAGAACTCACCACAGAAGGCGGTCTGGATGTGGCTGGGCATCAGCCGCGTATGGCAGATGCTGTGGCAAAGCTTACGGATGCAGGTTGTCGAGTTTCTATGTTTATTGACCCGACTAAAGAGCAGCTAGATGCTTCAAAGGCCATTGGCGCGCCTGTGATTGAGTTGCATACGGGGCACTTTGCGAATTTGATAGGTGAAGCCCAGGCGCAGGAGTTAGAAAATATTCGTGAAGCAGCTGCTTATGCTAAATCCTTGGGTTTAATCGTACATGCAGGGCACGGTCTTACCTTGGAAAATACATCGGCGATGGTGGATATTCCTGAAATTGAAGGTTTGAATATTGGCCATGCCATTGTTGCAGATGCGGTATTTAAAGGGCTCAAGCAAGCGACGTCTGATTTTAAATCATTGATACAGCTTTTTTAGATAACTTGAAAAAGATGATGTTTTTTCGAGTTGAGGTAAATTTAAGAGAATTTTTACAATGATTATCGGTATTGGTGTTGATAAAGTGGCTATTTCACGCATTGAAAATTCACTTTCCCGATTTTCCCACCGCTTTATTGAGCGCGTCTATACAGGTGCTGAATATGAATTGGCAAAAGCTAAGGGTGTGGGGCGTCGATTAGCGATGTTCTTTGCTGCCAAAGAGGCAGTTTCCAAGGCGTTAGGCACAGGCTTTGTAGGGTTTTCTATGCGTGATATTGAGGTGATTTATAGACCCTCAGGTAAGCCTGATATTGTTTTGCATGGCGGTGCATTGGCGCAAGCTCAAGCATTGGCTATGACGCATATTCACCTATCACTAACCGATGATGATGGTACCGCTTTGGCTTTTGCTGTGGCGGAATCGGTTTGATTTCTTGAGTGAATTTTCCTTGATTGAATCGTGCTTTGTTTCGAAAGCTAAAACTATGCACGCAGGCACAAACGTTGCCAATGGTGATGATGCTTCGGTACATGCACTAGAGCCGAATCAAGAATTGGTCGTAAGTACGGATACAGCGGTGGCGGGTGTGCATTGGCCGCATGATTTCCCGCTTGAAAAAGCTGCGGATAGAGCAGTGTGTGCGGCGTTATCTGATTTGGCGGCTATGGGGGCTGAGGCTTGCTGGGCTTGGGTATCGGTGGTTGCTGAAAATAAGCATGCGTTAACATTAATGGGGCAAGGGGTGGCAGATGCCTTGAATCGTTATGATGTAGAGCTTTCAGGCGGCGATACAGTGCATGCGCCATTGAATAGCTTGAATATTACCGTAGCTGGCGTACTTGAAAAAAATACTTCAATGCAAAGAAAGCAAGCGAAAACAGGTGAAAAAGTTTGGTTTTTAGGTCAAGCAGGTTTTGCAGCATTGGGTTTAGAGCAATGGTTGAATGACCAGAAAGACGGTTCTTTTGTGAAATATTTTAGTGAAATTACACCCAAATTGCAGCAAGGTAAGGCATTGAGGGCATTGGGTGTGCGCTGCTGTATGGATGTGAGTGATGGCATATTACAAGATGCTGGGCATATTTGTGAAGCATCGAATATTAGTATGCGATTGGAGCTTTCAAAATTCCCTAATTGGTTGAGTTTGTGTGAGCAAATTGGCGAAGAGAAAGCCACACAAATTGTGCTGTCAGGTGGTGAAGATTATGGTTTATTATTTACGGCAGAGCCAGACATGCATGGCTTAGACGCTTTTGCAGAATGTATTGGTGAGTGTGTTGAGGATCGTGATGTGAGCACGAGTGTTGAGGTTTATTGTGAGGGTGAAAAGGTGAATATAGCAGCACCTGGGTATAATCATTTTGCAGTATAATACGCATAACAAGGCATTGATTTTCTTGCGCTGGTTTGTGGCTGGTCTCGGCAGTGGCTGGTTGCCCAAGGCACCCGGAACTTGGGGTAGTCTGGCTGCATTGCCTGTAGGTTATCTTATTTTTTTGGAATGGCAGTTTCAAGGCCTGTTTTTAGCTGCCTTGGTATTATATTTTTTAGGCTGTGCTGCATGTGTTCCTGTATTGCGAAATATGACCGAGCAAGACCCTGGCTGGATCGTTGTTGATGAATGGGTTGGGCAGTGGATTTGCATGGCTATTATTGCTATTTATGTCGATTTAACGGTTTTTTCTATTTTTGCATGTTTTTTAGCATTTAGATTCTTTGATATTGTCAAACCATACCCGATTCGAAAGCTTGAGCATTGGGGGCCTGCTTGGTGGTCAATTATGTTTGATGATGTGGTGGCTGGTGTCATGGGTGCAGGTTTATTATTGCTGCTTGGATGGGTATTTAATGTCATTTGAAGAAATTGAACGGTTGTTACAATTATGCCGGCAGTCAGGCATCAAGTTGCGTACAGCAGAATCGTGTACAGCAGGTGCAGTTGCAGCGACATTGGCAAGTGTGGCAGGTGCTTCGGATGTATTGGATCGAGGTTGGGTAACGTATAGCAATCAGGCCAAGATGGATGAGCTCGGTGTCGCTATGGATATATTAGTCAAGTATGGCGCTGTGAGTGAGCCGGTGGTTCGTGCAATGGCAGAGGGCGGCGTGAATCAACAAGAAAATACATGCTGTATCGGTATAAGTGGTATTGCAGGTCCTAGTGGTGGCAGCTCTGAAAAGCCTGTAGGAACAGTCTGGATGGCAGTCTTTTGCTCCAAACAAGGTGTGCAAACAAAGAAATTTTTATTTCAAGGTGATCGCATGCAAATACAAGCGCAAGCTGTTGCAGCAGCAGTGGATTTTCTTTTGTGTGTGCTGACGAACAACAAAGGCGCTAATGAGTTATCCGGGTTAGCATAAGCTAACTTGGTATTTTTTTGATGATTACTATGAGCGATAGCGGCATAATTCAACATACCATGTTATTTAAAAGAGAAATATTATGCCCTGCATAGCCTTATACGAGCCCAAAATACCTGCGAATACAGGAAACATTATTAGGTTGGCAGCGAACTGTGGTTTTAAGCTGCATTTAATTGAGCCATTAGGATTTAGTCTTGAAGATAAACAGCTAAGACGGGCAGGTTTAGATTATCATGATCTTGCAAATGTTGAGATTCATTCAGAGTTTTCCCAGTTTCTAGATGCAGTGAAGAATCAACGAATTCTTGCGCTGACGACGAAAGGTTCGGCGCTTTATCACCATCTCGCGTACCAAGATGACGATGTATTATTATTCGGTAACGAGACCAGTGGACTACCCAAAGAAATATTGGATAGTCTGCCTTCGGAGTGCAAGCTTAGGCTTCCAATGCAGGCTGATGCTAGAAGTTTGAATTTGTCCAATACCGTTGCCATTGTTTGTTATGAATCATGGCGGCAACTAGGTTTTCAGCAGGGGGCTTAAGGCTTGAAAGAAGTTATAAGCAATGGGTTCTTAGATACGCTCTGCCAGTGATGTCATTATTTTGGATGTTAAACCCATCACCGTATTGATTGGTTTAGGCAGTGTGGCCGCGCCCAAACTTTCTGCCAAGCTGGCATGACCAAGCTCATCTTCACGCATTTGGCTTACAATAGCGCGGCTTCGTTCATCATGTGTTGGTAAATTTTGTAAATGGCTATCTAAATGGCGTACAACTTGATGCTCTGTTTCAGCCAAGAAGCCCAAATTCCAGCGATCACCTGCAATGCCAGCAGCGACACCAATAGCAAATGAGCCTGCATACCAAAGAGGGTCTAACTTGGATGGTTTGGCATCTAATTCATCCAAACGTGTGCGGCACCAGTTTAGGTGGTCGCTTTCTTCGACAGAGGCATGGTGGAGTTGGTCTCGAATAGACGGATCGCGTGCAGTAATGCTTTGCCCTTGATATAGAGCCTGTGCTGCCATTTCTCCTGCATGATTCACACGCATCAACCCAGCAGCTTTGCGTTTATCTTCATCGCATAATGGGTCGGACTCAATGTTAGCAGCAGGGTAGCTTCGTTGACTAACTTGACGGCAAAAAATATTATTTAAAGCTTGATCAACATGTCCAATCAAATGATCTGCGAGTGTATTGTTTCGGAAAGGTTTACTGGTGGACATGGTTTAATCCTTTAAAGATGTTTTATTGCGTGATGCCGTATTATGCAATGCATTAATACGTCGAATCATTTGTGGCAATATATTCATGTGATTATGATCTAGACGCATACGTAATCTTGGCAGGTGTGAAAAACATGCGTCATCGTTATGCGGCCAGCCAAAGACTTGTTCAATGCTACCTTCGTGCAAGACATCGGAGAACTCAGCATTGAGTCGCTCCAGCGCACCGTGTGTCAGTGGGTTTAAAATGCGTAATAGTATCCAATGACTCACATAGCGGAAACTGTGGTAGTTTGTGTAGAAATCACGGATATGTGTTGTTGCAGCTTCAATAGAGTCTGTGTGAAAGAGTAGATCTTTATCTTGCGGGCTAATTAAACCATCGTGGGTTAAACGACGTATCCACGAGCGAATAAATGGCCCCCAAAAATCATCGCCAGGTGCTTCTAATAATACGACAGGAATAGGGGGGTTACGCCCTGTTTGCAGCAATGTGAGTGTTTCAAAACCTTCATCTAAAGTTCCAAAACCACCGGGTGTCAGTACCACAGCATCACTTTCTTTTAAAAAGAATAGTTTGCGGGTGAAAAAATATTGGCAGTCAAAATGGCGAGAAGTACCATCAACAATAGGGTTGGGCTGTTGTTCCATGGGCAAGTTGATACCAATACCGAATGAGCGTTTTGCGCTAGCCCCTTCATTGGCGGCTTGCATCATGCCCGGACCACCACCTGTAATGACCATGAAACCTTCATCACTGATGGCTTTAGCAAAGTTGCGGGTTTGAATATAACTTGGATCATCCTCGGTTGTGCGTGCCGAGCCAAAGACACTGACTTTTCTCCATGCTTGGTAAGGATGAAATATTTCCAATCCCAAACGCATTTCTTTTAGAACTTTTGCCATCATTTTTAAATCACTTGCTGGATGGTTGCCCTGTAAAAATCTCAGGGCTTCTTTTAAAATGTTTTGTTTGTATGTTTTATTTTCTTCAAGCGATAAGAAAAGCTCGTGTATAAAATCTCGAATTTCCTGATGGGAATCAGTTTCCTTATTTGTCATTCGCAGCTTCGATGACCAGATCGATACGTCGATTCATTTCGCGACCTTTGGCAAAATCATTGCTGGCAATAGGTCGAACTTCACCATAACCCAATGCCTTCATGGCACTACCATCCGCACCTGCTGCGACAAGAAAATCACGCACAGATTCAGCACGTTTTAATGAAAGTCGCTGATTGGCTTTAAGCTCTCCCTGATCATCGGTATGGCCTGCAATGCGGAAATTACGATCACCATAGATATCTAAAACATCTTTTACACGACTTAATAAATCAAAATAAGCGGCATCAATTTTACTACTTCCAGGTGAAAATTTAAGGCTGGATAAACGGAGAATAAGCGAGCCATCTAAATTAGCGATAATGCTAACCCCATGTTTTGGGAATAGAGATTGGACACGTTTTTGACGTTTGGTTTCAAATGTTTCGCGCTCAAGCTTGGCGCGAAAGGCTTCTTTCATGCCACTAAGTTGCTCATCATAGGCTTGATCGAGTGAAGAACGTTGCGTTTCTAAGGAGCTTGTTAGGTTTGTTTCATATTTTCTTTTAAGTCGTGCAAGGTTTTGTTGTGCAGCAATTTTTGTTTGTTGTAAGTTTGTTTGTAGTTGCTCAATAGCCTGAACAAGTTCATGAACGCTTATATCATCTTGATGTAAAGGAAGGTCTAAACTTGCGGCAAGTTCTTGTCGTTGTTCCCTTGCCTGTAACCACAACATTTCGTGGCTACCTTTATCTCTTCGCCATAATTTAACATTGCCACTTACTTTCAATGCGAGTTCAGCCAGTTCAAGTGCTTTGGTGGGGTGTCTGGGAAGTTGGCTGCTTATGCCATCGTGGTATAGCTTGAGCTCTGACAATGCCTGCTTGGATTTTTTATAGGTGACTGGGGTGTAATATTTGGCATTTTTTGAGGCTGCACGGGATAAAGCACTACCTGTTGCACCGATTAGTGTAGGTAAAGCGACATCAAGGGTGTGCTTGAATGCTGCGCGCGCTGTATCGGCGGCTTGCTGGCTGATATTTAATTTCCCTGCTTCTGAGGCATGAATCACTTCTTTTAATGATGCATTGGCATCATGCAATAATAAATTTGGGTTTGCATCTTTAAGTGAGTTATCTTCATGAGGAAGCTTGTTTATGACTTCTTGTGCAGCATTTTGTAGGTCTAGAAGGTCTTTAAACTGTTTCTGAAAATGTTTGGCATTGGCTTTTGCTTCTTGAAGCGTGCTTTGAGCCTTGCGTAAAGCCTCCTGTGTTGATTCTTGCTTTTCTTCTTCATTGGCTAGCATGGCCGCACCCAGATACGCCTCTGCACGTGTTAGGGTTGCTTCGGAATATATGGCGTTGGGGCTTTGTTTGAAATGATTTAACTGCTGTTGTACAGATTCAATGCTTGCGGCTGCGAAAGCATGGCTGGAAATGATGAGAGATAGAACAATGAATATATACTTAAGCAAGGTTTAACATCCTTTCAAGCGATATTTTTGCCCAACGTTTTTGCGCTTTTGGCACAATAATTTGATGATCATAATTACCATCACGGATGGCTAGTAGTGTAGCATATAAATGTTGCGGATCGGTACGGAACATGGTGGAACACATGCAGACCATAGGCGATAAAAACCAAATGGGCTTGCTTGGATATTGGATACGCAAGCGGTTCACTAAATTTAATTCTGTAGCGATGGCAAATTTGCTGCCCTCATCCGCAGCTTGAACATATTGAATAATTGCCTCTGTTGAACCAACAAAATCAGATGTTTCACATACTTCTCGGGAGCATTCTGGATGCGCTAAAATTTGAATGCCAGGATGATTTTTGCGCATAGTGACAGCATGTTCAGCTTTAAAGAGTTGGTGTACAGAGCAGAAACCCTTCCACAAAATCAATGTGGCATGCTCAATGGCTTCGGGGGTATTGCCACCCAACGGTTGGAATGGATCCCAAACAATCATGTTCTCTTCGGGAATACCCATGGCAAGCGCAGTGTTCTCGCCCAAATGTTGGTCGGGGAAGAAGAGTATTTTTTCACGCTTGCTCCAAGACCATTCAAGTACTTTTTTAGCATTGGATGAAGTACAAACAATACCACCATGTTCACCGCAAAATGATTTTAGCGCAGCTGTAGAATTGATGTAGGTAACAGGTGTAACACAAGCATCAGGCTCAATGACGGTGGAAAGTTCCTGCCAACATTGTGAGACCTGTACATCATTGGCCATATCAGCCATAGAGCAGCCAGCAGCAAGATCGGGTAAGAACACTGCTTGCTCATCAGATGTTAGAATATCTGCTGTTTCGGCCATGAAATGCACACCGCAAAAAATGATGTTTGCAGCATCAGCACTGGCAGCTTGTTGAGAGAGCTTGAGGGAATCTCCTGACACATCGGCAAAAGCAAAGACCTCTTCACGTTGATAATGGTGCCCAAGAATAAGAACTTGGTCACCCAGCTCAGATTTTAAGCTATGAATATTTTTAATGATATCTTCTTCAGGGGTATCGTATAACTGCTTCAGCAGTGTTTGAGTGCTCATAGGCAAATTGTTGTGTTGTGGGTTTGTGATGTCAATGTAAACGATAGATTCTCGCAAGCCTTTGTAGATAAGGTTATAATGTGACGCAATATTTATGATGTGAGGTTTCCGCAATGCCAACATACCGTTCCCGTACTACTACCGCTGGCCGCAATATGGCAGGAGCGCGTGCGCTTTGGCGTGCTACAGGCATGAAAGACGATGATTTTGAGAAACCAATCATCGCTGTCGTGAATTCATTTACGCAGTTTGTACCCGGTCATGTTCACCTTAAAGATTTAGGGCAAATGGTGGCGCGTGAAATTGAAGAGGCTGGTGGTGTAGCCAAAGAATTTAATACCATCGCTGTGGATGATGGCATTGCCATGGGTCATGGTGGCATGCTTTATTCATTGCCAAGCCGTGAAATCATTGCTGATTCTGTTGAGTATATGGTCAATGCTCATTGTGCTGATGCCATGGTGTGTATTTCCAACTGCGATAAAATCACACCAGGTATGTTAATGGCTGCGATGCGCCTCAATATCCCTGCTGTATTTGTATCAGGCGGCCCGATGGAAGCTGGTAAAGTGACCATCAATAACCGCGAAAAACACCTAGATTTGGTGGATGCCATGGTGATGGCTGCGGATGATAATGAGACGGACGAAGATGTTGCTGCTGTTGAGCGTTCTGCCTGTCCGACATGTGGTTCATGCTCGGGCATGTTTACAGCCAACTCCATGAACTGTTTGGCTGAAGCTTTGGGGATGGCATTGCCGGGTAATGGTTCATTGCTTGCAACCCATGCAGATCGTAAAGAGCTGTTCTTAGAAGCGGCACGCACTGCTGTTGCAATCACCAAACGTTATTATGAAAACGATGATGAATCAGTATTGCCTCGCAATGTTGCGACATTTAACGCTTTTGAAAACGCTATGGCGCTTGATATTGCTATGGGTGGTTCCACAAATACGGTTCTTCATCTATTGGCCTGCGCACAAGAAGCTGGTGTTGATTTCACCATGAATGATATCGATAGAATGAGCCGCAAAGTACCAAACCTTTGTAAGGTAGCCCCTGCTGTTCAGCATTATCATATGGAAGATGTGCATAGAGCAGGGGGAGTGATTGGTATTTTGGCTGAGTTGGATCGTGGTGGATTGATTCACCGTGATGAACCAACCGTACACGCTAAAACACTTGGTGATGCACTGGATGCCAATGATGTAGTTAATGAAGCAAACACAGCACCGCGCGAGATGTTCCGCGCTGCACCCGGTGGTATCCCAACACAAGTTGCATTCTCACAGTCTGAGCGTTGGAAAACACTCGATACAGATCGTGAAGCAGGTTGTATCCGTAATATGGAACACGCATATTCTAAAGAAGGTGGTTTAGCGGTTCTTTTCGGTAATATCGCTGAGCGTGGCTGTATCGTAAAAACGGCGGGTGTGGATGAATCCATCTGGAAGTTCACAGGCACAGCGCGCGTATTTGAATCCCAAGATGATTCAGTGTCTGCTATTTTGAATGATAAAATCAAAGCAGGGGACATCGTTATCATCCGCTATGAAGGCCCTAAAGGCGGCCCTGGCATGCAGGAAATGCTCTATCCTACCTCCTACCTCAAATCCAAAGGTATGGGTAAGGAGTGCGCATTGTTAACCGACGGTCGTTTCTCAGGAGGCACATCTGGTCTATCCATCGGTCATGCTTCACCGGAAGCAGCTGAAGGCGGCGCAATCGGTCTGATCGAAGATGGTGATACCATTGAAATCGATATTCCAAACCGTAGCATCCACTTAACTATTTCTGATGCTGATTTGCAGGCGCGTAGAGAAGCGATGGAAGCCAAGGGCAAAGATGCATGGAAGCCAGTAGGTCGTGAGCGTGTGGTATCTAAAGCACTGCAAGCTTATGCAGCACTAACCACATCAGCCGATAAAGGCGCTGTGCGTGATTTGGAACAGCTAAAGTAGCCTATGACTGATACAGGGCAATTATCTGTTAAAAAAGAAGAGGCTTTAGTTTCTTCTGAACTACAGAATTGTCCTGTGTTTGATTTATCTGTAAGAAGAGCTGAAGAGCTAATCCCAAATTTTCCCACAACGCGTTACTACGGTAGTAAAAAACGCTTACTTCCTTGGATATACAATAACCTTAAAAACATTCCTTTTAACACTGTTTTAGATGGCTTTGGTGGAACTTCAAGTGTTTCGCTATTATTTAAAGCAATGGGAAAAAATGTTACTTATAACGATGCATTACTAAGCAACGGAATTTCTGCAAAAGCCCTTCTTTCAAATGATATTAAACTCTCAAAAAGTGACTTTATCTCATTCTTTGAGTCTATAGAACCAGTTAAAGGGTTTATCTTTAAGAACTTCTCTGGGAAATACTACATTGATGAAGAGAATAAGTGGCTTGATGGCGCTATCCAAACGATATCACTTGAATCAGAAGAAAATAAAAACATCTTTTTGTATTGCTTATTTCAAGCATGTTTACAAAAAAGACCTTTCAACCTTTTTCATAGAGCCAATTTGAATTTAAGGCTAAATGATGTTCCTCAATCATTTGGGAACCAAAAAACATGGGATACCCCGTTTATTGAGTTGGCAATAAGAGCCTTTTTAGAGCTTCAAAAAGCGATGGTTCCCTCTATCTCACCATACACTGTTTTGGAACCAACGGATGTGTCGGATTTACCAACTGGTTTCGACTTAGTCTACTTAGACCCTCCATATATAAACTTAAAAAATAATGGGGATGATTACTTAAAAAGGTATCACTTCTTAGAAGGTCTTAGCCAGTATAATGAATGGCCAAATTTAGTAGACCCGAAGTTTAAAACTCTCCAGTTTAAGAAGCAAAAACACACATTTGAATGGAATCACAAGGGTTATTTTAAAACGCGTTTATTTGCTTTAATAGAAAAGCATAAGGAATCAACGGTTGTTTTGTCTTATGTTGATAATGCTTTCCCTAGTCAAATAGAACTTGAAAGTTTTTTCACAAATACATTTAATAAAACTCAGGTAGTGAAACAAGAACTGCCTCATGCTTTATCAAAAGGAAAAAAGAGTGAATTATTATTCATAGGGAGACCATAATGGATCAAGGTATCTATACAGGAAGAATTAGCGCATACATATACCAAATAATTATTGTCGCACTATTGATTGCGATAATTGGCTTTGGGTTCTTTTACTTTAACGAAACCACAGATAACAAAGTGGGTGCACTTTATGGTGGTTTAATGACAGGTTTTATTCTGGTTCTCATACAATTCTTTTTTGCACGGGAACAACATATTCTCATTGAAAAAATCAGGAAATTAGGTGTTGTAAACATTAGGTCTGACCGCGATGACAGAAAGTTTTATGAAAACTTAATATCTAGTTCTAAAGAGCGCATTGATGTGCTTGGCGTAACGAGTTCTCGGTTCCTAGAGCATTTTGCTGATGATAAAAGTCATAGGGACGAATCAAAAGTCCTACTTCAAGCACTAAAAAATGGAGTTAAAGTTCGAATATTGATAACAAAACCCGACTATCTTGCAGGTAAAGATAAAAATTTAGCAGAAAATGCTCAAACAAGACTGGAAAGTATCAAACAAGAATATGGAAATTTTTACTACGAATACTTTGACCACTTACCTGTACATAGTATCTTTAGAGCCGATAAAGCCTGTTTAGTTGGCCCTGTATTTCCAAATGTTTCAAGTAAAGATAGCCCATGCGTGCACTTAGATGTAAGCAGTGATTATGCTAAAAGATATTTGCAATATTTTGAATCTGAGTGGAATCTAGTTGAACAAAAATAACATCTCGATTCTGATCCCGACCCGCTTACACTTATCACTGCTTTCCATGCATACAGAAGGTACAAGAGTTAATGGTGGAGTAGGTTTCGCGGTTGAGTCACCGAGCATAAGTGTAACCGCAAGTCTTTCTGATAAATTGATCATAAAGGACATGCGACCAGTAGGTCTTTGCAATAAAAAAAGAAGTATTTTACTCACATCTCTAAGTGAGGTAGTAAAAAAATACGAGCTACAAAACATCACAGTTACTATCAAAGAAAACACAGGCTCCATTCACCACGGGTTTGGTTCAGGAACAGCTATCTACTTAGCTAGTATTGAGGCCTTACTGCTTATAAACAGTCAAAGTACCTCAAATAATGAACTTATTAAACTATCTGGAAGAGGGGGAACCTCTGGTATTGGGATTCACACATATTTTGATAGCGGTTTAGTTGTAGATATAGGAAAAAAGAATAAAGGTGAGCCTCATAGTCCATCATCTCAGGCTACTGGAGTGTTTGACCCTCCTCTTCTGCTTCAACAAACATCTATGCCAGATTGGGATATTGGTATCTGCATCCCACATCATATAAAAGCCCTTACTGAACAAGAAGAAATAGCTTTTTTTGATCAAACTTGCCCTATTCCTGAATCTGAAGCGCACAAAATTATGTATCATGCAGTTGCTGGAGCATATGCCGCAGCTAAAGAAGCTGATAAACCCACGTTTGAAGCCAGCATAAGAGCCCTTCAGGAGTGTGCTTGGAAGAAAGCAGAGCGTAATGAGCATGGTAAGCCGCTTGCTGACCTTGAGGATAAGTTATATCAACTTGGGGCAACTACTGTAGGCATGTCGAGCTTAGGCCCTAGTCTCTTCTTTTTTGCCAAAGATATGGATACCACCATTGAACTCATGAAGATTAAGCTACCCACTTGCGAATTCATCAAGACTAAACCAGCGAATACAGGTAGAGAAATTTCCTATGCTTGATTTAGCTTTTATATCCTCAAGTAGAATTAAACGAGCGCACGCTAATCATTTGTGTAGAAACTATGACCTAACTATTACTCGTCAAAAAAACTATGGTGTTGGCTATCACGAGCCTCGGATTAGGCAACGTGAATTTTTATTGGAACAAAGCATTCAAGATGCATTAAAGCGATGGAAAAAGCATGTTTCTAATCCAGATAAGTTTTTCTTTATTGAAGACACATCAGTCATCATCCATGCATTAAGTAATGAGGGTGAGGAAGTGCCCGGTGTTGATATTAAATACTGGATGAGAGACCATGATTTTGAATCTGTAGATGCATTACTTAAAGCCAATGGGAATAATAGAGCTGTAACTGTTCGCTCTGACATACTTCTTACATTACCACCCCACTTAGAAGAAACGCTACAGAAGAAATATGAACGCTTCACTAGCGAGTCTCATGGAATAATTTGTGAACAACAATTCAACTTTGATACAAACAGCGTTTACCCATGGCTGGATAATAAAACATTTAATAAGTGGTTCGTTCCTGATGGTTATGACAAGCCTATAAGTATGCTTGGAATTGAGCAGGCTGATACGTGTGACTTTAGAGCTGGAGCCTTTGAAAAGATGCTCACATTTCTTGTTAAATATGAAAATCTCAAAGAAAAAAATCTAGAACTTGATTCAGGCAAGCAGCTTGGATTAAAAATAGATGCGACATTATTTCTTGTTTCAGGGCCTACTTGTGCAGGTAAAACAACGTTAGCTGAATATTTAACCAGTAGTTACGATTATTATCATATTGAAGCCAGTGATTTCATGTACTTAAGCTACTACCAAATGCATGGTATTGGCTCAGCTGTAAAAATAAGAGACTTTGCCCATGATATTCTTTTAGAAGACCCAAGCATTGTTGTTCGTCAAATCCTTAAGCATTTAGAATATATTGGAAATGCACCTGTTATTATTACGGGTTTCCGTTCACCCAAGGAAGTCGAAATTTTTGAAGAACTGTATCCAAGATCAAACAATATTGAGGTCATTTATGTCGATGCTTCATTTCAATTGCGCTTTGATAGATATGTAAAAAGAGCAAGACATGGACAGCGCATTTCCAAACCTGAATTTATGCTCGAAAATGAACGCCAAAATGAAATGGGCCTTAATACGATTGGTGAAAGGTATTGCGAAGACCATCTAAATAATGACCTATCATTTAGCGATTTTCATGAGCTGTTTAATTCTATGTATGGTCAAGATATTGAATCATTAAAGGCAAATTCTAAATGTGACAATCTCTCTGCACCTTCTCAACTTGAAGATGCAATTTTGATTGCAATGATGAGTTCAGAATTGCGCAAGTATCGCTCAACAACTGAGATTTCAAAGCTTATTGAAGAGGTATTTAAAGAATTTAAGATCGTAAAAAACAAGAATAATGTTAGTCGATATTTTAATCATAGTTTAAAGCCGTATTTCGAAATAACCATTGAAGATAAAACTAAAAAATACAGACTTTCTCAAACAGGAATTATGCATGCGAGATGGCTTATGCAGCATAAAAAAACACACACAAAACCTCAACAGAAGAAGCAAGAGCTAGGTAATACCCAGCAGTCCCTTTTTTATTAAGACTCTAGACTAGTAGATGGTTTTATTTTAAGTATTTCCCATAACTCTTTTGCAAGAGTCTCTGGTTCTTTTTTCTATCGCCGTAATATCCATGATTTACTGTTACAAAAGGAGGTGTCAAAACCGCCAGAAATACGCGTAAACCAGCTGCAGCTTGGGCGATGCTAAATTTCGTCGGACAGTAGTGAAATTCTGTAAACAACGCTGTTAACTCTTACAGCTTGTGTTTCAATATAGAAAGATAGACTCTGGCAAGTATGTTGCTTGTAATTAAAATGCTGAGATTTAACTCACTTCAAATTTTTTCGGGGCACAATCTAATGGCTATATTGATGTCTCTGTTTGTGCTTACTTTTTTTTCAGTATCATCTGCAGATGCAGCAAAGTGTTTATATATCTCCTCTTACCACTCTGGCTATGAGTGGAATGATGGAATCGAGCACGGAATAGAAAGCGTTCTAAAAGACAAGTGTGAACTAGAAAAGTTTTATATGGACACTAAACGCAATAAGAGTAAGGAGTTTGGTGAGAAGGCGGCTCTGCGGGCAAAGGCTTACATTGAGAAGACTCATCCGAATATTTTGATAGCAGCTGATGATAATGCTTCCAGATATCTTATTAAGCCTTATTTTAAGGATGTTAAGCTACCTGTCGTATTTTGTGGTATTAACCATACGGTTGAGCCATATGGTTATCCTTATACAAATGCTACGGGTATGATTGAAATATCACCGATACTTCCCCTTTATAAATATTTAAAAAGTAGCCAAGAGCGGATAAGACATGGGGTTTACCTCGCATCTGATGTGATTAGCCAGCATAGGGAGTTTGAGTTAAACCAAGAGTTTTATGCAACAAAAGGAATTCAACTTACTCCCATGTTTGTTACTAACATGGAGGAATGGCTCGTTGGCTATAGTAAAGCTCAGAGGCAAGCGGATTTTTTAGTCCTGGGGAACAATGGGGGCATTAAAGATTGGGATGATGAGAAGGCCATAAATCTTTCATTACAGGAAGGGAAGCTGCTGTCGGTGACTAGTTATGACTGGATGAATCGGTATGTAATTCTTGCAGTGACGAAGCTTGCTGAAGAGCAGGGGGAGTGGGCAGCTAAGGTTGCACTGGCTGTTCTAAGTGGTTAAAAAATAGGAGATATTCCTATTGTTGTGAATCGTAGGTGGAATGTTTTCATTAATAGAACACTACTAAAGGCTAGTGGCTTAAAGCTCTCCCCGAAACTCATGACCAGAGTTAAGCGAATTTCTTTGTAAGATGGGGTTATTTACTACCAATCGAATCGTCCATTACGCAGCTGTAGCGGGTGCTCTCTTTACGACTTCATTGATTTTATTGGCTTACAACCAAATCAGCAGCGATGAAGAGGTTCTTTTTATTGAAGAGTACACAAAAATTAAGGAGCAGGTTCTTCTAAAGTCTATTAAATCTGAAGAGGTTGTAGGTAATATTGATGCACTGTTTAAAGCTTCAGATTATGTGGAGCCTAATGAATTCCAAGTTATAGCGGAAGAACAGTTGTTACGATATCCATATATTAACTCGATAGCTTTTCTTCCCTATGTCCTTGCGACTGATGTTGTAGGCTTTGAAGGTGAAATGAAGGAACTGAATTTTGTAAATTATTCAGTCAGGTCTAGTAAAACAGAAGCTAGGAATGGTTATTTTCCTGTAAAATATATTGAACCGTTGACGCCAAAAAATGCTTTGTTATTAGGTGCAGACCTGTTGAGTGATGATGAATATGGTCCTCATATTGGAGAGGCTCTCAGGACAGGTAAAATGACCATTGGGAACGTTGAAACATTAAAAGACGGTAGTGCAGGATTCGTGTTGTTCAAAGCGTTGTACTCTGGAATAAGTGCCGCTGATAAGGGTGATTTACTTGAAATGGCAAATGCTGTCCTTGCCATTAACATTGACGCGTTAAAGCTGATGGAAGGGATAACATTTGCTGAAAATTTTCAGGTACAATGGCGATTAAATGATGACCCTCATTCATCGCTATCAAATGGTTTGTTATTATTCGAGAAAAACACTCAGCAACAAAGCAGGGCATTGTTTTTTCGAGTATTGCATCATGAGCTGGCTCTGGGATTCGGAGAAGCCAGCTTCTCTTTGAATATTGAGAAACGAATCTACTGGAATGATATTCAGTATCTGAGCCTTCTTTTGGCTTTTGTTATTGGAATATTATTAACTACTTTATTGATAGTCACAGCACGAAATATTCAACTTAGACATAAAGATCTTCAAGAGCGTAATATTAAGATTCAAACGCAAGTGAAAGAAAAAACCTATGATCTGGAAAAGAGTAAATCATCCTTAAACGAAGCCCAAAAGCTTGCTCTTGTCGGGAGCTGGGAGCTGGATCTCAGAAGTAACGAACTCAAGTGGTCTGATGAAATTTTCAGAATCTTCGAAATTGATGAAGGAGAATTTGAAGCGTCATATGAGGCATTTCTCAATGCAATTCATCCAGATGATCGAGAGTTAGTGAATTTTGAGTACACCACTTCTATTGCGGGTAGGAGAGCTTATGATATTGAGCACAGGCTTTTATTTTCAGATGGCCGAATAAAGCATGTGCACGAGTGCGGTGAAACCGAATATGACGATGAAGGCAAGCCCATTTCTTCAAGAGGTACGGTTCAGGATATTACGAACCGCAAACAGACTGAATTATTCGTTAAAAATACTGCTGAAATTTTAGAGATGATTGCTGCGGGTAAATCCGCTTCAAGCATCTATAATGCAATTGCATTGATGTATGAGACCCGACATCCAGGGCTACGATGTTCAATGCTTGAATTAAAGGGTACTAAGCTCATTCATGGTGGAGCACCGAGTCTTCCAAAAGAGTATTGTGATGCAGTCAATGGCTTGGAAAATGGCCCTAGTGTCGGCTCATGCGGAACATCCACTTATACAGGAAACCGTGTGCTTGTTGAAAACATTGAAACTGATATTAAATGGGACAAGATTAAGCATATAGCTCTGCCCCATGGAATGCGTTGCTGTTGGTCTGAGCCAATCAAAAGTCCTAAAGGAAAAGTATTGGGTGCATTTGATATGTACTATAACCATCCAGCATTGCCGAATGAGGAAGAATTGGCCGATTTGGAATCGGCAGCAAAGCTTGCAGGGATTATTATGGAGCGAGAGCAGCGAGAAATAGCTTTGCGTCAAAGTGAAGGCAAGTACAGGACTCTGGTCGAAAACTTGCCCCAACGTTTTTTTATGAAAGATAAAAACTCCATATTTATTTCATGCAGTAAAAATCTCGCTCAAGACCTGGAAATTACACCTGAGAAAATTGTCGGAACAACCGATAATGATTATTATCCGAAAGATATTGCTGAGCGCTATCAGCAGGATGATCAAAGAGTTATGCTAACAAATGCTGCTGAAGAATTCGAAGAAGTAGTTCTTGTTGATGGGGATGAAAAAGTGATGCATACCATCAAAGCACCTGTTGTAGATGAGGATGGTCATGTTGATGGCATCATTGGTGTGTTCTGGGATGTTACTGAGCAAAAGGAACTTAAAGAGCAGCTGCACCAATCCCAGAAGATGGAATCTGTGGGAACGTTAGTGGGAGGGGTTGCTCACGAATTCAACAATACATTGGCGGGGATAACAGGAAGGCTATACTTGGCTAAAAACAGGGCTGAGGGTAATCCCGAGGTTATCAGGCATATTGATGAAATTTCAAACTTAAGCTTCAGGGCTGCTGAAATGATCCAGCAGCTATTGACCTTTTCAAGAAAGAGTCCTGTTCAAATGCAAACCTTTGATTTATCGGCTTTTATCAAAGATACTTTCAAGTTGCATCGATTCAGTATTCCCGAGAATATTAATATTGAGACTAATTACACTCACTGTGCACTTCCAGTTCGTGGTGATGCAAATCAAGTGCAACAAATACTTGTAAATCTTTTACACAATGCGCGAGATGCAGTGCTGGAAGTGAATAAACCACAGATTACGATGACTTTAGAGCTTTTTGAGGCCGATAAATTATTTAGGGAACTGCATCCAGACCTAACTGAAAAATGCTATGCACATTTAATGGTTGAAGATAATGGCTGTGGAATATCAGAATCCGATAAAGCTAAGATATTTGATCCATTCTTTACCACAAAAGAAGTGGGCAAAGGGACTGGTCTTGGGCTTGCCATGGTCTATGGAGCGACCCACACACACAACGGATTTGTTGAAGTAGACTCAGTGCTTAATAAAGGAACTGGAATGCATATCTATATTCCACTTTCTAAAGATGCTTCTGTGAATATACAGGAGAATAATTCTCAGGTTGTTCAAGGGCAAGGAGAAATGATTCTCATTGTTGATGATGAGCCCGAACTTCGCAAAACAGGAAGGCAGGTTCTGGAGTCATTAGGTTACTCTATTCTAGAGGCCTCTAATGGATCTGAAGCCATTGAAATATATATTGCCAATGAGAAGTCAATCAGACTGGTTATCATGGATGTTGTTATGCCAGTAATGGGTGGGGTGGAAGCTGCTCAAGCAATTAAGGCGCATGATCAAGATGTGAAAATCATTTTCTGTACGGGTTATGATAAAGAAGATGTGCTGGATGATATCGATATAAGCACTGCCCTTGTTATAACTAAGCCATACGATATTGGCCGTTTAAGCCGCACAATAAGAGGAGCTCTATCTAGTTGGCCGCTTTTATGAATTAAATGTATGCTTTTGGTCGAAAATCGTCACTTATATTAGGTGTTAATCAAGATGCAATAAAAGGCTCAGTCAACTGGGAGGCTAAGAAGAAACTCTCTGATTGGAGGTTGCTTGCACGCTCTGTTTTTGAATATAAAAAAAGGAGCTGCGATTTCTCGCAACTCCTTAATTTAATTAGCCAAATGTATGGCGTCCCCAAGGGGATTCGAACCCCTGTTGCCGCCGTGAAAGGGCAGTGTCCTAGGCCGACTAGACGATGGGGACCTAGGTCGAACGCGGCGAATCATATAAACAAATACAACCGCGTCAACATATTAAAAAATGGTGCGCCCACCTGGACTCGAACCAGGGGCCCACGGATTAAAAGTCCGCTACTCTACCAACTGAGCTATAGGCGCATACAACATAAAAATGAGTTGAAATGAATCAACACATGTCAAAGTAGCGTTACCACTGCTTGACGGCGCGGAATAATGGCGTGGAAAACTCATCTGTCAAACATCAATTTCATGCTTCCAGTTTTTCTCTCTTATGTGTTAGCCTTAGGCTATGAAATATCAACCTATTCCAGATTATCATATGCATACACCGCGTTGCAATCATGCCGTGGGAGAGGTGCGAGAGTATGCTGAAATGGCGATTCAACGCGGATTGAAAGAGATTGGCATGTCGGATCACTCTCCTATGCCTGATGGTTTTGATGCGGCATGGCGTATGGACGCTATGGAGCTGCCCGACTATTTGCGGGAAGTGGAAAGTGTTCGTGATAAGTTCGCCTCAAAATTATCTGTGCGTGTGGGGCTTGAAGCAGACTTTCATCCGGGTACTGAAAGTGCAGTGCAAGCGATGATTGATGGTTATGCATGGGACTATGTGATGGGCTCTGTGCATTATATTGGAGACTGGGCATTTGATAACCCTGATGAAGAAAAACGTTGGAAGCAGGTTAATGTTGAGGATGTTTATTGTGATTATTTTGATCTAGTAGCTCGATCTGCTGCAACGGGTATGTTTGATGTGATTGGACACCCTGATTTGATTAAGAAATTTGGTCAGCGCGCACCCGAAGGCAGCGCGCGCGTGGACAGAGCAGAATCACTTATGCTGGAAGCTGTGAAGGCATCGGGTATGGTGTTAGAAATTAGTTCTGCGGGGTTGCGCAAGCCTGTTAGAGAAATTTATCCGCATACAAGAATAGTTGAAAAGGCAGCCTTGATGGGCATTTCTTTTTGTTTTGGTTCAGATGCACATGCGCCGGTTGAGGTGGGGTATGGCATGGACGCATGTTTGGATATGTTGCAGTTGTATGGCATTCATGAGGTTGTGGCTTTTGAAAAGCGGCAGCGGCGTGTGGTTGCGATTAGAGAAGTGATATGAAAGGCGTTGTATTGATTACAGGGGCTTCGGGTGGTTTTGGAATTCTTTTTGCACAAGCGTTTGAGCAGAAAGGTTATTCGTTATTGCTCCATGGTCGTGATAAAGCACGGCTTCAAATGACGCTGGACAGCTTGAAAAATCCGCAAGCGCACAGGATACTGCTAAGCGGGCTTTCGGCACGCAAAGATGTTAATGATTTAATTGAAGAAATTATGTTGGAAGATGATTTGGTGGGTGTAGTGAATAATGCTGGCTTTGGTGCTTGGGGTGCATTCGAGATGTGTGAAAGTGTGCCGCAGTTGGATGTGCTGCGTGTTGATTTGCTTGCACCTGTGATGCTGGCTCATGCTTTATTGCCACGCTTAAAGCGTCAGAAAGGTTTTATGATCAATGTATCATCGTTGGCTGGGGAGACGCCATTGCCTTACATGAGTACGTATGGCGCAGCTAAGGCTGGCTTAACCTTTTGGAGCGAGGCGCTGCGTGCCGAACTTCAAGGGTTTATCAGAGTTGTAACATTGGCTCCTGGCCCGTCACCGACAGGCTTTCGTGATGTTTCAGGGGCGCCGAAAGGAAAAGGTGGTTTGTTTAGTACGTCTCCGAATGCTGTGGTTGATGCTGCGATGCAGAGCTTGTCGCAAGGTGGTGGTTATTGTGTGCCAGGATGGCGGCATAAACTTTTATGGTGTTTGCAAAAGTTAGTGCCACGCATCTTATCGTTGCCGATTATGGCACGTTATCTCAAACCATAGCATTGACGTGAACAGCCTTTGTTATCAGCTGCGTATTTCGACCAAAGCCAAACATGCGCGCATTATGATTAAACCCAGTCGCCAGATTGAAGTCGTGCTGCCTTTGGGTATGGCTAAGTATGAGGCGGATAAGCTTGTGCAACAACAGCAGAATTGGATTCAACGAACATTGCTACGCATGCAGCGACAAGCATCTGTGATAGGTGACAGTGCAACGCCTACGTGTATTGCACTGCCTGCCTTAGGTGAACAAATTCAAGTGGGTTATGTGTTGGTGCAGAAAAAGTCTATTATTTGGCAGCAAAAAATATTGCAGCTATCGATTTGTGCTGATGAGGCATCTGTGCCTGAGTTGTTGAGGCATTGGTTAAAGGGTTATGCTAAAGAGTATTTGCCGGCCTTATTGAAGAAGGTCGCTCTAGAAATGCGTGCTGATTATCGAATAGTGTCTATTCGTATGCAAAAGACGCGTTGGGGAAGTTGCTCAATGCTGGGTAACATTAGTTTGAACGCTAAATTGTTACTCTTGCCCCCCGAAGTGGTACGTTATGTTTTGGTGCATGAGCTGTCGCATTTGAAGCACATGAATCACTCGGCAGAATTTTGGCAATATGTTGAACAATTTGAGCCTGATTATCGTAAAAGACGTCAGGAATTACGGCAGTTATCCTTGGGCCTTCCAATATGGGCGCATGGTTAATTGTACAAGGTATGAAAAGAGTCTACGATATGCCCTAGGGCAGTAGTTGCTTGTAAGCTTTTTTGTGTGATGGCTGCCCAATGAGGGATGTTAAATAAAAAGGCGGGGTTTACGAATGGCTATAAAGCAGGCTCCTTTATCACCTAGGCTGTCTATTTATCGTTGGCTTCCAGGTATGGTTGCCAGTATTGCTCACCGAGGCAGCGGTATTGTGTTGGTGCTTTCTGTGCCATGCTACCTTTGGATATTACATGGGATGACAGGCTCACCGCAAGACTTTGAAGAAGCTGTAACCCTTTTGCATACGCCTTTAGGGCGGTTGAGTTTATGGCTGGCTTCCGTAGCACTTATTTACCACTTTTGTAATGGTATTCGTTTTCTTTGCTTGGATGCAGGCTGGGGTGAGTCACGTGGTATGATGCGAGGCTCGGCACGTGTGGTGATTAGTATTGCCGTAGCTTCAGCGGCTGCTCTGGGAGTGCTGTTATGGTAAATACCCCCAAAGATTTAGGCTCTGCACACTCAGGTTTTAAAGATTGGTATTGGCAGCGTTTGAGTGCAGTTGTACTGGCAGCGTTGTTGCCTGGCGTGTTTATATTATTATGGAGTGTTTACACGGGAGCTTTGGATCAGTTCGCCTTGCTTGATTGGCTGGACTCATTTGTTTCAAGGCTGTTGCATACCTTGTTGATTATTGCTTTGATTATTCATGCTTATATGGGCTTGAAAATCATGATTGAGGATTATGTGCATGCTGGTTTACGTGTCCTGTTGATTGCTACGATGTTGGTGATGATGAGCTTGTTTGGCATGTGGTGGTTGGCATTGATTTGGGCGTGGGGAGGCTAAGGGTGGCTTATTTATCCACAGATAAGGTTGAGCATCATTTTCATGATGTGGTGATTATTGGAGCTGGCGGCGCTGGCTTGCGCTGTGCATTACAACTAGCTGAGAAAGGCCACCGTGTTGCGGTAGTTTCCAAGGTGCTGCCAACGCGTTCGCATACTGTGGCAGCACAAGGCGGAATGAATGCAGCTTTGGGTAATGTTTCATCGGATCACTGGCATTGGCATATGTATGATACAATCAAAGGCTCAGATTATTTGGGTGATCAGGATGCGATTGAATATATGTGTAGGGCGGCACCGCAACTGGTGCGTGAATTGGAGCACCAAGGTGTACCTTTTTCACGCTTAGATGATGGTAAGATTTATCAACGTCCTTTTGGCGGGCAATCGCGCGAATTTGGGGAAGGCGGGCAGGCTTCGCGTACATGCGCGGCAGCAGATCGTACTGGTCATGCTATTTTGCATACCATGTACCAGCAGAATCTGAAAGCGGGCACACATTTTTATGAAGAGTTCTTTGCCCTTGATTTAATCACCGATGAGAACGGCTGTCAGGGTGTGATGGCGTGGGATATTGCCAATGGTGAATATCATCTTTTTCAGGCAAAAGCAGTGATTTTGGCAACGGGTGGTGCAGGGCGCATTTTTAAAACAACAACCAATGCTCATATTTGCACTGGTGATGGGGGAGCTTTGACATTGGATGCAGGGCTACCTATTGAAGATATGGAATTTTTCCAGTTTCATCCCACAGGTATTGCTTATGTTGGGCCTTTAATTACTGAAGCGGTGCGTGGTGAAGGTGGTTATTTGGAGAATGCTGAAGGTGAGCGTTTTATGCAACGTTATGCGCCCACAGCTAAAGATTTGGCAAGCCGTGATGTGGTTTCGCGTGCGATTGCAGTTGAGATTAAAGAAGGGCGCGGTTGTGGCCCAAATAAAGATTATGTTTTATTGAAGCTGGATCATTTGGGAGCCGATTTGATTTTAGAGAAGCTTCCTAATATTCACGAGTTGGCACTGCGCTTTTCAGGTGTGGACTGCACCAAGGAGCCTATTCCTGTGCAGCCAACAGCACATTACACTATGGGTGGTGTGCCAACCAATCGTTTTGGCGAGGTGGTTTACACTCAGTCTGGTGACACCGATGTGGTGATGCCCGGGTTGTACGCGGTAGGTGAGGGAGCATGTGTATCTGTGCATGGCGCAAATCGTTTGGGTGGTAATTCATTGCTCGAAATTATTGTTTTTGGAAGAGCATGTGGCAATCAGGTAATGAAGCGCTTGAAAGAGCATCGTTATCACCCAAAGCTTAATCCAGACTGTTGGCAGGATGGTGTGGCGCGGGTGGATCGCTGGCTGGATGAGCATAATCAAAATGGAAGTTGTGAGCCTATTGCTGTGTTGCGGGATGAAATGCAAAGTATTATGCAAACTCATTTTAGTGTTTATCGTACTGATGAGGTTATGTCAGAAGGCGTTGAAAAGATTGAAGATTTGGCAAGTCGTATGTCTAAATTGATTATTGAAGATAAAAATAAAGTGTTTAACACAGAATTGATTGAGGCGCTGGAGTTGGAAAACCTTATGGCTTTGGCAAGGGTGACTGCAGCGGGTGCATTGGCACGTAAAGAGTCGCGCGGAGCACATGCGCGCGACGATTACCCAGAACGTGATGATGAAGAGTGGATGAAACATACGCTGGGTTCGATTTTGGATAATAAAGTTACACTGGATTATAAAAAGGTGCGGACAAGGCCGATGACGGTGGAGTCGTTCCCTCCAAAGAAACGGGTATATTAGATATGACTGCCATGATTCAGATTGAAATCTATCGTTATAACCCTGAACAGAATGCCGAGCCGTATATGCAGGCATTTGAAGTGCCTATAGAAAAAACAGGTATGAAACTGCTTGATGCGCTCAATTATATTAAATGGAATTTAGATGGAACGCTAACTTACCGTCGCTCTTGCGGAGAGGGTGTGTGTGGCTCTGATGGTATGAATATCAACGGGGTAAATGGTTTGGCTTGCATTACTGCTATTGATGGTCTGAAACAGCCTATTAAAGTTCGCCCTTTACCAAGTATGGAAGTGATTCGTGATTTGGTGGTGGATACCACACACTTTTTTGATCAATACCGTCAAATTAAACCGTGGCTGCAATCAAAAACGCCGACACCAGAACATGAACGTCTGCAAACACCTGAGGAACGGGCTGAGCTGGATGGAGCATATGAATGTGTTATGTGCGGATGTTGCACGACATCATGCCCATCATGGTGGTGGAATGGAGATCGTTTTATGGGGCCTGCGGTGTTACTGCAAGCAGGTCGTTGGATTAAAGATTCGCGTGATGAAGCCACTGGAGAGCGGCTAGATCAATTGGAAGATGCTTTTAAACTATATCGTTGTCATCAAATTATGAATTGTATGGAAGCATGCCCTAAGGATTTGAATCCAACTGCAGCGATCAATCATATCAAGCGAACATTGCTCAATCGAAAATCATAAACACAATCAGTCGATGGACTTAGAAATAAACGTACGTCGTTTACGTTACCGTTTGAGGCGGCAAGGCATGCTGGAGTTGGATGCGTGGATGTCAGGCTTGCAAGAGGTACTATTGTCGCATGATGAAGTAGTAGTCTCTGCTGTAAATGATTTGTTGATGTGTGAAGTGCCAGTGTTGTTAGAGATGATGCATGGCGATACTCCTGTTCCCGAAACATTAAGTATATATCTAAGGAAACTATAACTGTGCAATTACTAATAAAATTTTTGATAGCTATGTGTTTGTTGATGTTTACATTATATGGCAATGCCTCTGAGAAGATGAAGAGTGATTTATCCATTGTGGAAAGCAAAGGACTTGTTTTTGATCCTATGGAATTAGATATGGGAACTGTTTTGGAAGGGGAAAAAGCCACTGCGACACTTTTGATTCGCAATAATGGCGAGGGACTTGCTCAGATTGTAAAGGTGGACAGTTCATGTGGCTGTACGACCGTTGAACCTGAAACACGAATGTTGTTGGCTGGAGCATTTACACCATTGCATGTAGAGGTGGATACATTTGGTAAGCTTGGTGATATTCGCAAATCAATCACTATGACAGACCAATATGGTAATCAGAGCACTGCTTGGTTGAGTTTGCATGTTAAAATGAATCCGCATGCTATGGGTAAAAACCGCAGTATTTTTGATGGGAAGTGTGCAGCTTGCCATGCTGAACCTGCTAGAGGCAAGCTGATGGGTTTGGAAATTTATGCTGCTGTATGTGTGATGTGCCATGGCGTGGGGGCGAAAGGTGCTTATGCTCCGAGCTTACTTGCCATCGATGATGAAGATGGATTGAGTGCGTTGATTGCAAATGGTACCGGCACACATCATATGCCTGCTTTTGCGAAAGAAAAAGGTGGGCCGTTGAGTGTAGAGCAAGTAAGCGCGCTCGCAAAATGGATTATATCTCTGGACGAATAGTGCTTGTATGGGTATAAATTCGCCCTTATGAAAAATATTATTATTGCTCCTTCAATCCTGTCGGCAGATTTTGCCAACCTAGAAAAAGAAATCCGTGCCATTGATGTTGGTGGTTGTGATTGGGTTCACATCGATGTTATGGATGGCTCTTTTGTGCCGCCAATCACGATTGGTGATAACATTGTGAAGGCTATCCGCCCACACACAGAAAAAGTGTTGGATGTTCATTTAATGGTGGAAAACCCTGATCGCCAAGTTGAAGCTTTTGCTAAAGCTGGTGCGGATATTATTACGATTCACCAAGAAGCTTGTGTGCACCTTGAGCGTACGTTGCAGTTAATTCGTTCATTGGGCTGCAAAGCTGGTGTTTCTTTGAATCCAGGTACGCCTTTATCAACCATTAAAAATGTATTGCATTGTGTTGATTTGGTTTTGTTGATGAGTGTGAACCCAGGTTATGGTGGGCAATCATATATCCATGCTGTAACAGATAAGATCGCAGAAGCGCGTAAAATGCTTGATGATGCTGGTTCAGAGGCACATTTGGAAGTGGATGGTGGTGTTAACGCTGCGACGGTTGCGGAAGTATGTGGGGCGGGTGCTGATGCCATCGTTGCGGGTTCTGCTGTTTATAATAAACCTGATTATGCTGCGGCAATGCAAGAATTGCGCGAGTTGGCGTAAAGGTTTAGAGGGTTTGTAAATAAAATGGCTTTGTAGGCGTTTTTATTTGTAAAATGTTGTAAAAACTTGAGGGGAGGATAGCTATGACAGAAAAGACAAACGATTCACGTCGTAATTTTTTGTATCTTGCTGCCGGTGGTTTGGGTGGTGTAGCTGCGGCTGCAGCAGCTGTACCATTTATTGGTAGTATGTTACCTGCTGCAGATACATTAGCAGCATCAAAAACTGAATATGATGTATCAACTGTTGCTGAAGGACAATTGGTGGTAATTCAATGGCAAGGGAAGCCAGTGTTTGTTACCAATCGTACACCAGCATTACTAAAGCAAATTGATGGTCACGATAGTATGCTTAAGGATCCTGATTCTAAGCATATAGATTTGGTTTCCGCGAAGTGGATGACGGATGAAAATCGTAAGTACCGTTCGATTAAAGCAGAATACCTAATCGTTGTGGCAAGCTGCACGCATTTGGGATGCATTCCTGGTTATAAACCTAGTGCAGGTCGTAAAGAATGGGGAGATTCTGTTCCTGCTGATTGGCCTGGTGGTTGGCATTGTCCATGTCATGGTTCTTTGTATGATCTTTCTGCCCGTGTGATGAATGGATCTCCTGCACCTGATAATCTGCATTTGATGGAATATGAATATACCTCAGACACTACTGTCGTGATTGGGTAAGGGGGTATATACGATATGTTAAATACAATTATGAAAACAAAGTTATTTGGATGGGTGGATCGCCGTACGGGCGCTGCGGATATCATTAAATCGCAGCTGACTGAATATCCAGCGCCGAAAAATTTAAACTATATGTGGAACTTTGGTTCTTTGGCGTTGTTGGTTTTGGTTTTGCAGATTCTAACCGGCGTATTCTTGGCGATGTATTACAAACCATCTGCTGAATTTACGTATATTAGTTATACTGTAGCCTTTGATTCTGTTGAACGTATTATGCGCGATGTGAATTTTGGTTGGTTGATTCGTTATATGCATGCTGTTGGTGCTTCAGCATTTTTTGTTGTGGTTTATATGCATATTGGTCGTGGTTTGTATTATGGTTCTTATAAAGAACCGCGCGAACTATTGTGGATTATTGGCGTTGTTATCTTGTTGATTATGCAAGGTGCTGCATTCTTTGGTTACTTACTACCATGGGGTCAAATGTCTTTCTGGGGTGCAACTGTAATTACTAACTTGTTTGGTGCTTTGCCAGTGATTGGTGAATCCTTACAAGAAATTTTACGTGGTGGTTTCGCTGTTGGTGATCCAACCTTGAATCGCTTCTTCTCATTGCATTATCTTTTCCCATTGTTGTTGGTAGCAATTGTTGGTGGCCATATTCATGCTTTGCATGTTGTTCACTCCAATAATCCTGAAGGAATTGATTTAACCAAAGACGAAGAAAAGATCATGTTCCATCCTTACTATACAGTAAAAGATGCATTTGGTGTTGCTGTGTTTTTGTTGTTTTATTGTTACTTCGTATTTTTTAACCCACAGGCTTGGGGTTACTTTATTGAAGTAGATAACTATGTGCCTGCAAACAACCTATCAACACCAGCGCATATCGCTCCGGTGTGGTATTTGACGCCTTGGTATACAATCTTGCGTTCATTTGAATCCAAGTTGCTGGGTGTTGTTATGATGGGTGCTTCGTTGGCAATTTTGTTTGCATTGCCATTCTTGGATCGATCTAAAGTTCGTTCAGCACGTTATCGCCCTGTGTTTAAGTGGATGGTTATTCTGTTCTTTGTTGACGTAGTTATTCTTGGCTACTGTGGGCATTCAGCACCAACACCGACACTTAAATTGATTGGTCAGATTACAACAGCTTATTACTTTGCCTTCTTCATATTGTTACTTGTTGTGCCTAAGTTTGAAGAGAAGTTTCTGAAACCAGTACCGGAGGGGATTTAATATGAAGTTGAAACAACTATTGATCGCTGTTGGTACTTTGGCAGCCGTATCATTTTCACAAAGCGCGATTGCGAGTGAGGGCAATGGTGCAGCACTAAAACATGCTGAAATTGATGTGACAGACCAGGCTCAAATTCGTCGTGGTTTAACAGTCTTTACAGATGTTTGTATGGGTTGTCACTCAGCAACATATATAACCTATAAAGGCTTGATGGATTACCCTGAGATTGGCTTAACACGTGAAGAAGTGGATGAACTTCGCGGTGATCATGCAATTACTGAAGGTATTCGTACGGAGCTTTCACCTGAAGATGCAGCGTCATCTTATGGTAAAGTTCCGCCTGATTTGTCATTGATTGTTGCTGCACGCCGTGGCGGTGCAAATTACATATATTCACTTTTGACTGGTTTTGAAAATGATCCAGATGGGAAAATTCCTGAAGGAAATTATAATAAGTATTTTCCAGGCCATCGTATTGCGATGCCAGATCCATTGGCATGGTTAGATCATGAACCAGAGGATACAGCGCAACTTGAAAAAGACGCGCATGACGTATCAGCATTCTTGGCATTCATCGGGGATCCACATCAGAATGAACGCCGTGTAATTGGCTGCTGGGTTATGGGTTTCTTACTGCTTCTAACACTTGTGTTGTGGCGTTTGAAAGTTGAAGTCTGGAAAGATGTGAAAAAACATTAAGATTTAAATCTTGAATGTTAAAAAGCCTGTCCAACATTGTTGGGCAGGCTTTTTTTATGATAGGAATATGCCTGTTCCTTGACCGAAACAGGCCACAGTCATACAATCGCCACGCCTGTTTCTTGGCGATATTTAGGAGTTCTGACTATTATCCATGTTTGAATTTGATAAAATTAAACGCCTTCCCCCTTATGTATTTGCAGAAGTGAATAAGCTTAAAATGGAACTCCGTCATGCCGATAAGGATATTATCGATTTTGGCATGGGGAATCCTGATCAGCCGACGCCTCAGCATATTGTTGATAAGCTCTGTGAGGCAGCGCAGGACGGCCGGAATCACAGGTATTCTGTTTCCAAAGGTATTCCTGGCCTACGCAAGGCTATTTGTGCCTGGTATAAACGAAAGTTTGATGTTGAGCTTGATCCAGAAACCGAAGCGATTGCAACCATCGGCTCTAAAGAAGGTTTGGCACACTTGGCTGTTGCTATTACTTCACCAGGGGATTTGATTCTAACACCCAACCCTGCCTACCCGATTCATCCTTATGGTTTTATAATAGCTGGTGCAGATATTCGCCACGTACCGATGGGGCCAGATCGCGATTATTTTGCTGATATTGAAAAGGCAGTCAAAGATTCTTGGCCACGTCCGAAGTTGATTATAGTAAACTTCCCTTCAAATCCGACTGCGCAAGTGGTGGATTTGGAATTTTATGTGAAATTAGTGGCTTTTGCGCGTGAAAACAATCTAATTGTAGTATCTGATATTGCCTATGCAGAAATTACTTTTGATGATTATGTTTGCCCATCGATTATGCAGGTTCCTGATGCAAAGGAAGTGGCTGTTGAGTTTTATTCGCTGTCTAAGAGTTATAATATGCCAGGTTGGCGTATGGGCTTTATGGTTGGTAATAAAGAGATTGTTGCTGCATTGGCGAAGATTAAATCCTATTTGGATTATGGTACTTTTCAACCACTGCAAATTGCCTCCTGCGCAGCATTGAATGGCCCGCAAGATTGTGTTGAAGAAATTCGAGCTATGTACCAATCGCGCCGTGATGTGTTGATTGATGGGATGCATAATATGGGTTGGATGGCAGACAAACCCAAAGCATCAATGTTTGTTTGGGCTGAAATCCCAGATGAGTTTAAATCAATGGGCTCATTGGAATTTTCCAAGAAAATGCTGATTGAGGCGGGTGTATCTGTATCTCCAGGTATTGGTTTTGGTGATTATGGTGATGAATTTGTGCGCATTGCCCTGATTGAAAATGAACACCGCACACGCCAAGCCTTACGAGGCATGCGTCAGTTCTTACATGCAGGTGCAGGAAGCTAATAATTCACCAAATAGTAACACACACGTTGTGTTTTTATGGTTAGAGATTTGGAGTTAAAATGAATGAAATTCGGGTAGGTATTTTGGGGCTTGGCACCATTGGTTTGGGTGCTGCACGTATATTACTTGAGCAGCAGAGCTTGATGGCGCGTCGCTTGGGCAAGACGCTACGTGTGGTTGCAGCAGCGGATCGTAATTTGGATCGTGATTTTGGTTTGGACTTATCAGGTGTTCGTTTAACAGATGATGCCAATGATGTAGTTACTGCCGATGATGTCGATTTGGTGATTGAATTGATTGGTGGTTATGAGCCCGCACGTACCTTTGTGGCGACAGCTATTGAGCATGGAAAACATGTAGTGACAGCCAATAAGGCATTGATTGCGAAGCATGGCGAAGAGCTGTTTCCATTGGCTGAGAAGCATGGTGTTGCAATAGGCTTTGAAGCGGCTGTAGGTGGTGGCATTCCTTGTCTGAAAGCTTTGCGTGAAGGCTTGGCTGCGAACAGTGTTGAATCAGTGTATGGCATTTTAAATGGCACATGTAACTTTATTTTGACCAAAATGGAAAATGAAGGTGCGGGTTATGATGATGTCCTGAAAGAGGCTCAAGCGTTAGGTTATGCTGAGGCAGATCCGACCTTTGATGTGGAAGGTATCGATACGGCACATAAACTTTCTATTTTGGCATCGATGTCATTTGGCTCTAAAATCAAGTTTGATGAAGTGTTTACGGAAGGCATTAGTAAAATTACCGCAGCTGATATTGAAGCGGTAGCAGAGCTTGGCTATCGTATTAAGTTGTTGGGTATTGCTAAGCCACATGATGTGGACGGTGTGGCTAAAGTGGAAATGCGTGTGCATCCGACTCTGGTACCTCTATCGGCGCAAATGGCGCAAGTGTCAGATTCTTATAACGCTGTGATGGTGTCAGGTGACTTTGTTGAACATACTGTTTATACAGGTCGTGGGGCAGGGGAGCGTCCAACAGCCTCTGCTGTGATTGCAGATGTGATGGATATTGCCCGTGTATGTGTGAGCGGAACGACGGATGGTGTGAAGTATTTAGCGCCACCGATGGGCTATGTGGCATCAGAGCGTCAAGAGATTGAAACCTTACCGATGGCAGATGTTCAAAGTGAATATTATTTACGTTTTATGGTACAGGATGAATCGGGTGTCATTGCTGCAATCAGCGCTATTTTAGCTGACCACAGAATCAGCTTGGAAGCTGTATCGCAGAAAGAGCGGCATGCTACGCAAGCTGTTGCTGTGATTATGTTGACCCATGGTACAAGTGAAGGGAATTTGCAGGCAGCGATGAGTCGTATCATATCGTTACCGAGTGTTCAGGAAGATGTTTTGATTCTACGTAAAGAATCATTTGGAGTTTAGTATGCCTCATTATGAAGGAATCATTAACCGTTACCGTGCATTTTTGCCAATTGCTAAAGATGATGCTGTCATTACGTTGTATGAAGGAAATACGCCTTTGCATGAATCGCATAACTTGCGTAATGCCATCAACCCTGAACTGAATATTTTTCTTAAATTTGAAGGTCTTAACCCAACGGGGTCGTTTAAAGATCGTGGTATGACGATGGCTGTTACACAGGCTTATAATGCTGGTTCGCGTAAAATTATCTGTGCTTCTACAGGTAATACATCAGCTTCTGCAGCAGCTTATGCCGCCAATAGTGGTATGGAAGCGTATGTTTTAATTCCCGATGGTAAAATTGCTTTGGGTAAAATGTCGCAAGGTATGCGTTATGGCGCAAAAGTAATTCAGATTCGTGGTAATTTTGATGATGCATTGCAAATTGTTCGTGATATTTCTGCCGATGGTTCGATTTCCTTGGTGAACTCAGTAAATCCTTTTCGTATTCAAGGGCAGAAGACGGGTGCCTTTGAAATTGTTGATGAGCTTGGTTTTGCACCAGATTTCCACGCCTTGCCAGTCGGTAATGCAGGTAATATTACAGCTTATTGGATGGGCTATAAGGAGTACCATGAAAAACGTATTTCTAAGGGTTTACCGAAAATGCTTGGTTTCCAAGCTGCCGGTGCAGCACCCATTGTTAATGGTGCGCCCGTAGAAAACCCTGAAACGATTGCAACAGCGATTCGTATTGGCAAACCTGCATCATGGCAGCAGGCAGAAGCGGCGCGTGATGAATCAGGTGGTCGTATTGATGCCGTAACAGATAATGAGATTTTGCAAGCGTATGATATGCTGGCATCACTGGAAGGTGTGTTCTGTGAACCTGCATCAGCAGCATCAGTGGCTGGTATTATCAAATTAAACAAAGCAGGTTACTTTAAGCCTGGGGATAAGATTGTTTGTACATTAACAGGCAATGGCTTGAAGGATCCGGATACTGCCATGCAGGGCATTGCCACACCTGTAACGATTGATGCTACACAAGATGCTGTACGCCGCGTGTTGGAGTCGTAAGCATTCAGAACCTCATCAAGTGAAACATTCGCTATTACTTGTAACAGATGGACTTATATCAAATCAGGGCGGACTAACACTCCATCCTGATTTATTTTTATGGCAGCGCTTATTGGATAAACGTAAGCAACAATGGTTTGATTGTCCGACGAAAAACCCTTTAGCTATGTATGCAGCACTGTTGAATGTTGAGCCGGCCACACTGTTGGCATCGAAGCTTTCTTCGCAAGGTAAAAATCAATATTGGGTGGCATCGCCATACTATGCGCAATTGGCGCGAGATTCTGTACGTGTCATGTCAGAAGGCATGTTGCCTTGGTGTGCAGAGGATGCCATTTGGGCTTGTGAGTTATTGAATCCTTTATTGGCAGAAGATGGCATGCAATTGCATCGTATCGGAGCGGCGCTGCTTTTGGTCTGTAACAAACCACTGGATGCTAAACTAATGAGCTTCGCAGATATAGCAGGTAATTTCTTGCCAAATCGACACCCCAGTGGTGTGGATGGTGGAAGCTTCATGCGCTTGATGGCCGAAGTGCAAATGATGCTCAAGCAGTCGCCAGCAGCGCATCGTAGAGAGCGTGGTGAACTAGATGTTCATGGCCTTTGGTTTTGGGGGGGTAGTGAGCCCGATTGTATCGAAGCGCTGGCCAATAAGAGTGTGGCAACACGCAATCCATTTTTACAATCTGTTGTGGATGCACAGAATGCAAATATCATTGTTACAGAAGCAGAACGCTTAGCTGAACTAATCAAGCAGGACAGTGTTTTGCCTAAACGAGTGGTATTGCTTGGTGAGGGTTATGCTGTATCGCTTAAAAAGTCATTACTTGCAGGTTTTGGCACCAAAGCTTGGCTACCAAGGGATATTAAAAGTGAGGCTGATTTGCTAGGGCACCTAAAAAGACAATTCTAATATTCTGGTGACAACATGCTGAGTCGCTGGAATATCGAACAAGAAAAGAATGGAGAGCATGCTTTTCCCAGCAAAGGTCATATGACACCGGGAAAAACTGAACTTGCTCGATTGAAAGCAGAGAATAAACATTTACGGATGGAGCGTGACACCCTAAAAAAATCCACGGCCTTCTTTGCCAAGGAAATGAAGTGATATATTGCTTTGTTGAACGGCATAAGAAGGCATGACCAATTGTTCTGATGTGCAAATTTCTGAAGCTTTCAGTCAGTGCGTACTATGCGTGGCGCAAACGCCCTGGGTCTGTGCGTAAATGTGAAAACGAAGTACTTATCCCAAGGGTTCAATCCATTCATGTAAAAATGCGCCAGAGCTATGGAACATGCCGCATGGCAAAAGAGCTTCGGAAACTGGTGTAGATTGTGGTCGTTGCAAGGCAAGAACCTTGATGTGCTTGGCTAATGTTCGTATGCGTACCAAAAAGCGCTTTGTGAACACCACTAATAGCAAACACAACATGCCCGTAGCCAAGAATCTGTTTGATATGTGGCATAGCAAGCATCACTTTAAAGACAGGAAACAGAGAAGCATGAGCTTATTGCGGTTTATCAATTTCTACAATACCGTTAAGCACATAAAGGTTTGGATGGTAAAACACCATATGAAAAATTATATGACTACTTTTATGATAATAAACTGTAAGCAACGCTCGGGATTCTTACACCTTACTTATGGCTGTTCGGCGTAGAAAACCTAGCAAGGGGTTCATCCATCAATCACCTTTAAATTTTGAACATGCACACTATAATAAAATTTAGTATCTAGTGTTTTGAGGGAACTTCAACGTGCCCCTTTTATTCCGTGTATTTTGGGTTGAGCAGTTCCCCGTTCCCAATGCTGTACAGCCTGCGGTTTAATGCCAAGCAGTCAGGCTAAGTCACTTTGGTTCAGGCCACATGAAATACGAGCCGCTTGTTGTATCCGTTGACCTATGATGTTTATGACTTTATTCACATGAGTTGTAATCATGCAATTATTCATCAGTAGCGCATTGCAAGTATTACTTGCAATGACAAGTTGTAATTGCATTATCCCTCTGAATTAAATAATTTTAATGTTTAACAATAGGAGGGATGGCAAATGCAAGGAACAGTCTTGAGTTATAATGAGGGCGATGGTACAGGAATTATTTCTGGTGAAGATGGAAGTCGTTATCCATTTTCGAGAAGTGATGTACAAGGGGACAGTAAAATCGCTCGTGCTTCGAAAGTAGATTTTATTGTAGCCGATGGGAGTGCGAAGGAAATTTACAAGGCTGTTGGTTCTATCGAATCTTTTTCGGGTGAAAAAAATAAGATAGTTGCAGCTCTGTTAGCACTGTTCTTGGGTTCGTTGGGTATTCATAAGTTTTATCTTGGTCGCATGAAGCAAGGTGTCATCATGGTGGTGGTGTTTTTCTTAGGATTTATTTTGTTAGGTATCCCTTCATTGATTATTGGAATTATCGCTTTTGTTGAGGCAATTATTTATTTATTAAAACCAGAAGACGAATTTCAGCGTTTGTATGTAGATGGTGACAAGGGTTGGTTTTGAAAGCTCTAGTTTAGAGCGAATGAATAAAATCAGATAGCTATAGTGGATAGGAGTGGGTGAGGAATGGATAAGAATAAGACTTTTGTTGCTATATTATTGATTGCAAGCATGTTTTTGGGAAGTTGTGCAACTGTAAACTCCGCAATGGGAGATATGGGACAAAAAGAAAAAGTTGGAACTGTAGGTGGTGCCGCAGTTGGAGCTGGTCTCGGTGGTTGGTTGGGTAATCGGCTTGGTGGAGATGCTGGAGCGATTGCTGGTGTTCTTATAGGTGGAGCGATTGGTGGTTATTTGGGTAATCATCTTGGAGCATCATTTGATGCGCGCGATAAACGATTGGCTAAAATTAAAGCGGATACAGGCATTGATATACAGAGAAGTACATACCCAACGTTAAGTAAAAAAGACAAGCCTACTTTTGAAGCAAAAATAAAGGGTATGAATGAAAAGGATAAGCAGAAAGCTTATCAAAGTCAGGCAATTTACAAAGCAGTGGTGCCAGCACAATTTGCTTCTGGCTCATCTAAGTTGACACCGAAGATGAAATCATTTTTCTATGATGTAGCTAAAACGTATAAAAAAGATGGTATTCGTAAAGTCATGATTGTTGGTCATGCTGATAGCCAAGGTGATGCTCGTATGAACCAACGTTTATCTGAAAGTAGAGCTAAAGCAGTAGCACAAGCATTTATGAGTGTAGGCTACCCTTCCTCTGGGATTTATTACCAAGGAGCTGGTGAGTCCGAGCCAATTGCAGATAATTCATCACAGAAAGGCAGAGCTGAAAATCGCCGTGTTGAGGTGATTGATGCTGGAACGTCACAAGGGTTAGCAATGGCTAAAAGGTATTCAATTGCCGAGTCGAGTGCTGTTATGAAAAAAGTAAAATCAAAAGAGCCAATAAAAACTAAAATAATTGTTAGTGTAGCTAAGAACCTATCAGGTACGGATAGTATCCTTCCTTTTCATGGCGAACTATATAACGGTCAACAGTTAATGGAATCTGGGTATAAAGCTACCGAAGTTAAAAAACCAGAGAATTTACTTGGTCAAATGTTCAGTAAAATAAGTAGCTCATTGGTTGGAACAGTTCATGCGTCTGGAGAGCAAGCAATTCCATTATTTTTGAATGATGATTTGGCAATAGCGGGAAAAATAAAAAGGTTGGATGGTAAGAATAAGAGTTTATTTTCTCCCAGCGACCACTTGCCAGCATATTATAATCAGCCTATCTATACCTACTTAGATGGTAATGCCTTCTTTTCATTGCAGCCTGTATCAGTGTTAAAGGAAGAGGCTTTGGCTAATCAGATGCCAAGTATGATTGTATATAAACGTTATGATGGGAAAGGTGATAAGGCTGATGCTAAATTACAAGGTATCGCTCGACTGTATGTTAGTGGCGATAATATGCTTTATCGTTGGAAAGCAAATGATAGTGGTGTAAAGAAAACAGGTATTTTAGGCCTGGATATTATATTGCCAAAATTTGGTGTGGCATCCTTTAATAAAACACATGCAGAACACTTAAATGCTCAGGCTTACTATATGGAGCATGGCAAAGTAAAGGTTGAACAAATAAAGTTAAAAATAAAATTAAATAAAGGTTCTAAGATAGACTGGAGAGTATAACGATGTGGTTTAAATGGCATTTATTAAATATAGGGTTGAAGTTTAAGTCAATGTTTGGCGGCTTGAAACGAGTTGCAGTAGAAGAAGTAAATAATGTGTCTAAGAAAAATGAAGCAGCAATTGCTAACGGGCTGGGCTTAGATTACGAAAAAGATGTTGCGAGTCGTTATTATGAGTTTTGGGATATAGACTTTTCAAATTTGGGGCGGATGAATCTGTATTTCTTTCTTATTATTGCGGCAGTTGTGACAACAGTTACACGATTTGTCATGAGTGGAATGAATCAAGGTGCAGTATCTGAAGATTATTTACTTATGTCTGCAATAGGAATTGCTGGTCTACTGTTAGTTTTGTTTGTTTTTGAAATGCTACGGAAAAAAAATAATGATATTCCAGTTACCGAAATAGAGTTTGAAAATGCACAAGTATGGATGCATGCAATTTCCGAAAAGGCACGCCAGCATATGCCTTGGTGGGCATTAGCGATTGTTGCTGTTGGTCTGGTTGTGGAGGCTGGAGCAATATCAATTATTGCAGCGTCATTTGTTTCAGATGTGTCCAAAAATGAATCGATGTATATTGGAGTCGTACTTGGAGTTATTGTTGCTGCGGGGTTAGGCTGGTTGATTCATCAGGCTGGGGAAGGCTTATATCGTGAGCATCATAGAAAACGCTTACATCGCGTGATTAGAAATGAAGGTGGATATGAGCAAGATGAACAAAAGAACTTTGTTAGCGAAACGTACAGTACGTTAAAAAAAGACAAAAATGATTTTCACACAGATGGTGGTGAATTTTTAGAGCGTCATGGAAAATTATTGGCTGCAATATTTGTCATTGTAACCCTAGCAACTTTAGCATTTATTCAACGTGCTGAATTAAACCTAGATATAATTAGCACACAACAAAGTGACTCTGCAGATGTTTTGTTATCTTCAGACATGGGGTTAATACCAGTTGATGTGGTAAATGCGCAGCAAGGCGCTCAGAAAGATGTTGTGGATGAAAAAGTTTCTCATGCTGAAAAAGGGATGTATGCAGCACTAGGCATACTTACTTTGGTATTTTTAATCATTAATGGTGTAGGTATCATGTTTGGCTATAAATATTGTTTTTATGATGACCATAGCGAGAAATATTATAGGGTCATTAAGAAGTATAAGGAGCAAATGAGTTTACGTGTAAAAGATGCTCTATATGCAACCTTGGCAAGGCAAAAAGTGCTAAAGAAGAGCAATCAGTTTTTCTCGAAGTTTCAGCGCCATGCAGTTAAACAGGCTCGTCGTGAAGGTATGGACTCAATACAAGAAATTCTAAATGAGCGGGGTGCTTATAAAATGGAACTATTTGTAACTAAACAAGGCATTCAAGCATGAAGAAAATTATTTTTATAGCCTTATACTTCCTTGTTTTGGCTGTTCCAGTTTTGGCTCATGCGAACAAAACACCTTTTCCTAGAACTAGTTATGAAGCAATTGGAAAAGGAAGTGAATTAAAAATACCTGAAGCTTCCTTATTCATAGTTGCGGATGAAAGCGTTGGTTTTGATAAGAACATGATTATGCGAGCCAATGAAATGATGGTCGAATGGCTTGAGTCAGGAAGAAGCATTGAGGTCATACGTTTTTCTTCAGGTGTTAAAGGACGTTATACGGAAGTTGTAACATCTGGAAGACTAGACCCAGAACCAAGTGATGATTTTGTGAATGATTTAAAACGTAGTGAATTGGGGAAATTTCAGAAACTGCATAGACAACAACTAAAAATGGCGAAAGTGCAAGCGCAAAAGGCACTTTTATCCATTATTCAAACATCAAATAAATCTGTTCCGTATTCCGATATTATATCAAATATGAAGCATGTATCACAACATATTCAACAATTTAAAGCTAAGCGAAAAGTGGTATTTGTTATCTCAGATATGTTTGAAAACTCATCTGTTACAACTTTTTATTCCAAAGGGCATGTGAAAAATATTAATCCTACTCGTGAAATGAAGAAAGTTGCAGAGGCTGGTATGCAGGGTGATTTTGGTGAAAATGTAACGGTGTATGTTTTAGGTTTAGGCTATTTTTGGTCTGGCGAAGGCTCGGGTAAAGAAAAATATTTAGACCCCAAGCGAGCATCAAAAATTTCCAATTTTTGGAAACAATACTTTGAGGCCGGACATGCTAAAGTTGGTGAAATTGGTATGCCATTAATGTATGGTTCTATGCAATAATCACTCATTATTAACGATAAATATAAGAGGCAGCAGTTGGTGCCTTTTATATTGAACATTACCTACTAGCATCATCCGAAGGCGTACCCTCTCCCTTGCCTTGGTGCGCAAAGGATGCCCCTGGGTTTGTGAGTTATTGAATCCTTTATTGGCAGAAGGTAGCATGCAATGGCATCGGAGCGGAACGGCGCTGCTCTTGGTTTGTAACAAACCACTACATGCTGAACCAATGAGTTTTGCAGATATAGCCTATTTTTTGCCAAACCGACACCCCGTGGTGTGGATGGTGGCAGCTTCATGCGCTTGATGGCCGAAGTGCAAATGATGTTCAAGCAATCACCAGTAGCGCACAGTAGCGCACAGTAGAGAGCTTGGTGAAGCAGATATTCATGGGCTTTGGTTTTAGGGGCGAATGAATGCAATTGTATCGAAACTATGCCAAACCAAAGCGTCGCAACACGGAACCCATTTTTGCAATCGCTTGTGGATGCGCAGGGTGCCAGTGTTCTTTTTACAGAAGCCGAGCGTTTAGCTGAACTAATCAAGCAGGGTAGTGTGCTTACTAAGCGAGTGGTATTGCTTGGTGAAGGTTATGCTGTGTCGCTTAATAAACCATTGCTACCACGCTTAGGTGGTAATGCATGGCCGCCAAAACCTTTGAAGAATGAGTCTGCATTACTTTCAATCCTGAGATAGATAAAGTCTAAATTAGATGTCAAATATAGAGACATAGAAAAAAGTTATGATAAACGTTAGTTTTCCTGAAAAATATAGGTTGTTAGATAAAGGGCGTGCCATGACTGATTCCAAGTTCGCAAATAATACGCAAGCATTAAGAGATGCTATGGAGCAGCGCATTTTATTGCTTGATGGTGCCATGGGCACAATGATTCAGTCGTATAAACTGGAAGAAGCAGACTATCGCGGTGCGCGTTTTTCTGACTGGGCTAGTGATTTGAAGGGAAATAATGATCTTTTAAGTCTTACCCAACCTGATATTATTAAAGAAATTCATACTGAATACCTTGAAGCTGGTGCGGATATTCTCGAGACTAATACATTCAATGCCAATGCTGCATCTATGGCCGATTATGGTATGGAAGAGCTGGTCTATGAATTAAATGTTGCAGGTGCAAAGCTCGCCCGTGAAGCATGTGATGCAGTGGCCACAGAGGAAAAACCTCGTTTTGTGGCCGGAGTAGTTGGACCAACATCACGTACGGCATCGATTTCCCCTGATGTGAATGACCCTGGTTTTCGTAATGTAACGTATATGGAATTGGTTGAAACTTACAAAGTTGCCACCAAAGGCTTGATGGATGGCGGAGCAGACATCATATTGATTGAAACGGTATTTGATGTGCTTAATGCCAAGGCTGCGGTGTATGCAGTGAAAGAAACCTTTGAAGAGGTAGGCAGGGTTCTACCAATCATGATTTCAGGTACGATTACGGACGCCTCAGGTCGTACGCTGTCTGGTCAGACGGCAACAGCTTTTTATAACTCATTGGCACATGCGGAGCCATTATCGATTGGTTTAAACTGCGCTTTGGGTGCAGGCGAGTTACGTCAATATATTGAAGAGCTATCCAACACATCACCATGCTATATCAATGCGCATCCCAATGCTGGTTTGCCCAATGCTATGGGTGGTTATGATGAAACACCTGAAGAAATGGCGGCTGAAATCGGTGAATGGGCGAAATCTGGTTTCTTAAACATTATTGGTGGTTGTTGCGGGACAGGCCCTGAGCACATTAAAGCCATGGCGACTGTTGTGGAAGGTGTGGCTCCGCGCGCCATTCCAGATGTAAAAACACAATGCCGTTTATCAGGTCTTGAACCACTTCATATTGATGAATCGTCTTTATTTGTAAATGTGGGTGAACGTGCCAATGTTACTGGTTCTGCCATGTTCAAACGTTTGGTGATGGAAGGTGATTACGATACCGCGCTCAATGTGTGTCGTGAACAGGTGGAAAATGGTGCTCAGATTATTGATGTAAATATGGATGAGGCGATGCTTGACGGTGTGGTTGCGATGCGCACTTTTCTTAATTTAATTGCTTCTGAACCTGATATTTCCAAAGTTCCTGTGATGATTGATAGCTCCAAGTGGGAGATTATCGAAGCTGGTTTGCAATGTGTGCAGGGCAAAGGTGTAGTGAACTCGATTTCTCTTAAAGAGGGCGAAGAGCTATTTGTCCATCATGCAAAATTGATTCGTAAATATGGTGCCGCAGCTGTGGTGATGGCCTTTGATGAAGATGGTCAGGCTGATACTTTTCAACGGAAAACTGAAATTTGTGAACGTTCATATAAAGTGCTCACAGAGCAATGTGGGTTTCCACCCGAAGATATTATTTTTGACCCGAATATTTTTGCTATTGCGACCGGTATTGAAGAGCATAATAACTATGCTGTGGATTTCATTGAAGCCACAGGCTGGATTAAGAAGAACCTACCACATGCGATGATTTCAGGTGGCGTATCGAATGTTTCTTTTTCTTTCCGGGGTAACAATCCCGTACGTGAAGCAATTCACTCGGTGTTTTTATACTATGCCATTAAACAAGGCATGGATATGGGAATTGTAAATTCTGGCATGTTGGAAGTGTATGAAGATATTCCAACTGAACTGCGCGATGCGGTTGAAAATGTTGTGCAAAATCGACAGGGCGAGAGCGGCACTGAAGCAACTGACTTTTTGTTGGAGATTGCTGAAAATTATCGTGGTGATGGCACTGTGGCGAAGAAAGCCGATGATGAATGGCGCAGCCTGCCTGTAGCCAAGCGCCTAGAACATGCACTGGTGAAAGGTATTGATGCTTTTGTGGATGAGGATACCGAAGAAGCTCGTCAGGCTTTCGCAGCCCCTATTGAAGTGATTGAAGGCCCATTGATGGATGGTATGAATGTGGTGGGTGACTTGTTTGGTGATGGTAAAATGTTTTTGCCGCAAGTAGTAAAATCAGCACGCGTGATGAAAAAAGCTGTGGCTTACTTGATGCCGTATATTGAGGCTGAAAAGGCAAGTGGTGTATCCTCATCGAATGGTACAGTGCTGATGGCAACAGTGAAAGGTGATGTGCATGATATTGGTAAAAATATCGTGGGTGTGGTGCTGCAGTGTAATAACTTTGAAGTGATTGATTTGGGTGTGATGGTGCCTGCATCTAAGATTTTGGAAGAGGCCGTGAAGCATGATGTGGATATCATTGGTTTATCTGGCTTGATTACACCATCGCTTGATGAAATGGTGCATATAGCTAAAGAAATGAAGCGCTTGAATTTCACCAAACCTATCATGTTAGGTGGAGCAACCACATCGAAAGCGCATACAGCGGTGAAAATCTTCCCTGAGTATGATGAACCTATTATTTGGGTGAAAGATGCTTCACGTGCCGTTGGTGTTGCGCAAAATCTTATTTCTGAAGTGAATCGTGCAGATTTTGTCGAAAAAACGCGTGTTGAATATATCGGTGTACGAGAGCGTTACCTTGGCAGACAAAAACAAACCAATTGGTTGAGCCTCACTGCGGCAAGAGCCAACGTTACGGTATTGAATGCTGAAACTATTGCTTGTTCTCCAAAGCAACTGGGTGTTCAAGTGTTGGATAATATTTCACTAACAGATATTCGTGAATTTATTGATTGGACGCCGTTTTTCTCTGCATGGGAGCTTAATGGAGCGTATCCACGCATTTTGAATGACCCGCACAAAGGCAAAGAAGCTCAAAAACTTTTTGATGAGGCGCAAGATTGGTTAAATAGAATTATTGAAAATGATTGGTTTACTGCCAAAGCGACGTTTGGTTTGTTTCCTGCATCCTCAACAGATAGCGATAGTGTGATTGTGTATGCTGATGAAAGCCGAAACGAAGAAAAAGCGCGCTTTCATTTTGTGCGCCAGCAAACGGATAAAAAGGATTCACGTGCCAATCTATGTTTAAGTGATTTTATCGCCAAAGAAAGCGATGGCACACAGGATCATATTGGCGGCTTTGCCGTAGGTATTTTCGGAGCTGAAGAAAAAGCTAAAATATTTGAAGCCGAACATGATGATTATGCAGCTATTATGCTGAAAGTATTGGCAGATCGTTTGGCAGAAGCGCTGGCTGAAATGTTGCATAAGGATGTACGAAGCAAACATTGGGCATACGGTGCCAATGAATCATTAAGCAATGAAGAAATCATCAAAGAAAAATACCAAGGTATTCGTCCAGCAGCTGGTTACCCTGCATGCCCAGAGCACACTGAGAAAGGTACGCTTTGGAATCTGCTTGATGCTGAGAATGGCATTGGTATGAGCCTTACTGAATCTTATGCAATGCTACCTACAGCAGCTGTTTCAGGTTTGTATTTTGCTAATCCAGAAGCGCAGTACTTTATGGTGGGTAAAATTAATAAAGACCAAGTGAAAGATTATGCCAAACGTAAAGGTATGAGCATGGATGAAGCTGAGAAGTGGTTGGCGCCGAATTTAGGGTATTGATTGCATAGTAACTAAACTAGTGAACAGTCTCATTTATATTATTGAGGCAGGGGGAATGAAATAGTGAGCTTTATTGAGCTGAACCGTACATTTGTTTCTATCCCCAAGGATCATGAGTTTGGAAATGATGATTTTAATCTAGCCTTTTCATATAAAACTGAAAATATATATTGGTCGGATATCGTAAAGAAAGAACGTGTTGTTATTCTTGCTGAAGCAGGAAGTGGTAAAACGGAAGAGATTAGTGATGTAACATGCCGACTCAGGTTAGATGGTATAATGGCTTTTTTTCTCAGGTTAGAGCACCTATGTGATGATTTTGATACGTCGTTTGAAAAAGGAGACCTTAGCGAGTTTCAACAGTGGTTAACTTCAGGTGAAGAAGCTTACTTTTTTCTCGATTCAGTTGATGAAGCTCGGCTTCAAGGTCCATCACAGTTTGAGAAAGCAATTAGAAAATTAGCTGTACAATTAGGGAACCACAAACAACGTGCTCGAATTTTTATTACAAGCAGGCCTAGTGCTTGGCGAGCAAAGACTGATTTGGAACTCATTCAAACTCAATTACCTTACTTTTCAAACAAGAAGCAGCCTCAAGATGAACTGTCTTTAACTGAGGCTTCGAATGAATTAACTTCAAATTTAAAGGAATTAGAAGTTCACAGCGAATCGACTAAAGTAGAGTCGTCCATTTATGGTTTGCAACCACTTGATGAAGGTCAAAAGCGAATCTTTGCCGAAAGCTGGGGCGTGTCCGACTCAAATAGATTTCTAGCCGCAATTGAGAAATCTGAAGCTGATATATTTTCTAATACGCCTCAGGATTTGATTGAACTCATGGAATTCTGGAATGCTAATGGAGCGATTTCCAATCGGGCAGAAATGATTCACTACTCAATAAAGTCAAAACTAGATGAAGAGCCAGAAAGAGCATCTGCTCTTCCGTTATCAAGTGATAATGCAATGTCTGGGGCGAAGCGTATTGCAGCGGCGGCCACCTTTTTAAGAAAGAACCGAATCCTTGTCCCCGATCAATCTCATGATTCCGATATTAAGCATGAATCAATTGATATAAAACGGGTGCTGAACGATTGGGATGATAAGGAATGCCAAGCCTTATTGTTAAGGCCAGTGTTTGATGTTGCGGTTTATGGAACTGTACGTTTTCATCATCGAAGCACCCGCGAATATCTAACAGCTCAGTGGCTATTTGACTTATTGCAAGCAGGAGTGTCTCGCCGCTCAATTGAAGGACTTCTCTTTGCTGAGCGATATGGTGAGCAGGTAACAGTTCCATCCTTGCGCCCTGTTCTCGCGTGGCTAATCCTCTGGGATGATAGGATTCGCGAGCGAACGGTTAACACTTCTCCTGAAGTGCTAATTCAAGGTGGTGACCCTTCAGCTTTACCAACCGAAGTGCGAGAAGGATTGTTGAGAGATTTTTGCCAGCATTACTCAGGACAACGCACAAGCCACCTATCATTCGATATTGCGGAACTGCGAAGATTTGCACACCCTGACCTTGGAAACGTTATTAACGAGTTAATCAATAAATATGCTAATCATGATGAAATTGTGGAGCTGCTTCTTAGAATGGTTTGGCAGGGGGGGATTTCTGATTGTTCAGAAGTGGCATTTATAAATGCTAATGATTCGAAAGCATCGGAATACAGGCGTACAACTGCTATTCGGGCACTATCCGCAGGTGGATCATCTGAGCAGAAGCGGCGGTTTGTTGCTTCGGTCATTGATGATGCAGAACTTGGTAATGAAAATATTATTGATGATGTTATATCGCACTTTGCGCCTCAATACTTAGATGTTAGCAGCGTGCTTACACTATTGGCACGTATTAAGAATCGTGACCGTTATTCGGTTTCAGCGCTTTACTATTACTTAGCAGAATATGTTCGATTCAAATGCCCAGCAGGTTCTTTGATAGAGTTTGTTGGTGGTGCGCTTACTTTTCTTAAGCACGAGCCAGTTATTGAAAAACGATTTTTTGAATTGTCGGAAGATTATCAATGGCTTCTGCCCGTAGTTTCTGTTGCTGTAGAAAGGGTCATAAAAGAAGTGCCTTCAGATGCACTAAAACCAGAATCATTAGAAGTAATATCTCTTTCTCAGGCTTCAAGGTCGTATGATGTCTACCACCCATCAGATTTATCTCTTGATAAGCTTATAGCTGAAAGTCCCGAGCTGAATAAGGCCTTATTTTGGTTTGATGTTGAATTAGCAAGAAAGCAGCGAGATAAGAAAAAAAATGAACGGGTTGTGGAGTATTGGCAAGCAAATACATTAGATAATTTCTGGCGATTTGATTCGAATGATTTCGAGAGTGTGCTGGATGATGTTCGATCCAAGAAATTACTGGATGACCGTTTGGTCGCACTTTCCTTAGCTTTTAATATTTATACACATAACGACCGTGGTAATGCAAGAAGGCGCGCGATGTGGAGAGCTGTGAAGGGTGAGAGTGAGTTGGAATCAAAGTTAAGCATATTGCTTAATCCTCCTCCAATGGACAAAGAACAACGAACCTGGAGAAGAGAAGAATCAGGTTGGAAGCGTAAGGCTAGAGAGCGAGAGGAGAAAGAAGCTGAAAACAGGAAAGGTTGGGTAAAATGGCTGAGAGAGCATGTTGATGTTTTGCGCGATAACAGTATAGCCGAAAAAGGAAGTGTCTGGGATGATGCTACATCATATTTGTTGGATGTACTTCGAGAGAAAACTACTGATAGTGGTCATTGGGCGCAATCATATTGGCAAGCTTTGATTCAAGAATTTGGGCAAGACGTTGCTGAAGCTTTCCGAGACGGTTGTATAGAATATTGGCGCAAATACATTCCAGAAGTACGTTCGGAAGGCATGGGTAATCCAAACCATACACCATATGCCGTTATTGTTGGCTTAAGTGGCCTTGGGATGGAGATAAAGCATAATGGTCATTGGCCGTGCTACCTCTCAGAATCAGAAGTAGAGTTAGCATGCAGATATGCAGTCAGAGAGTTAAATGGGTTTCCCGATTGGTTGCAAAGTTTGCATCAAAAGTTTCCTGACATCGTAGAACATCGTTTATTGCAAGAAGTTAAGTGGGAGTTTGCAGAATTCGATGGTGAACAACCTAGTTGTTACATGTTTTCTCATGTTACGAGAGTTGATTGGTTACGCCCATCCTTTGTGGAAAGCATTATTGAACTTTTAAAAACTTATGAGCCATCACATGATAAGACGGTTGAGGAAGCGTTGGGTATTGTTCTTGCATCTGATGATTTGGACGTAAACGATCTCTTAAAAATGATAGAAACGAAATTGGCATCAACAGAAACTCTTTCACGAAAAGCAATGTGGTATGCAGCTTGGACAGCTTTGAAAGCTGGGCAAGGAATTGCTGCCTTGGATGAAAGATTATCGCAGCTGGACGAAAGCACAGAAGCTACAGAGCTAGCGATGCTGTATATAACCTCTCTTGTTGGGGGCAGGCGGAGCTCGCCTATTAGTAGCCACTTTAAAGACTATCAAAAAGTCGAAAATCTAACGACATTAATAAAGCTCATGCATCAATACATTAGCCATTCAGAAGATATTAATAGGTCGAATGGAGGCGCATATAGCCCGACGCTGCGAGATAATGCTCAAGATGCGCGTGATTTCCTGTTTCGATTATTAAAAGACATCCCCGGCAAGGAAACATATCTTGCGATGCTTGATTTGGCACAAACACACCCACAAGAAAGTGCGCGAGATTGGTATGCAGTTCATGCCAAGCAGCGCGCTGAAGAAGATACCGAACAAGGAGCATGGATAGTGGATGATATTGCTTCATTTACTCGGGATGCTGATAAAAAACCGCAAAACAATCGTGAATTATTTGATTTGGCGGTATCGCGTCTGAATGATTTGAAAGATAATCTTGAAGGTGGTGATTTGAGTAATGCGGAATTACTCGCAGGTACTCATGAAGAAGTGAAGCATAGAGTTTATATTGGGGCATGGTTGAGGGAAAATAGTAGTGGGCTGTATACCGTCCCTCAAGAAGAAGAGATGGCAGACGCAAAGAAACCAGATATACGTTTTCATCAGCAGGAAATAGGTGCTCCTGTCCCAGTCGAACTGAAAGTGGCTGATAATTGGTCTGCTAATAAACTTCTTGAGCGTTTGAAAAATCAACTATGTGGTCAATACCTAAGAGATGTTCGATCAAATTGTGGAATATTTCTGCTTACCTATTGTGGCAATAAAAAATGGAAGCACCCAGAAACTGGGAAAAAAATCGAGTTCCTAGAGTTATTAAAACTTCTCGAAGCGAAGGCAGAAGATATTTTGCATGCAAGTAGTAAGATTGAAGCTGTTGAAGTGATTGGAATTGATTTGGCGAAAAGAAATCAGATAGTTCAAGTGGGAATAGATATCTGAATTAACAAGAGGCGGCTCGATTGATTTGTGTTTAGTAAAAGGCCTTGGAGTTCCGGGGACATAATACTTAATTATACTCGATTGCTTTGTGTGTTTTCTCTCATTTTACTTTCGAGGAAAAAGCAGCCAAATGGAATGATGGAAGTAATAAAAGCAAGACTCCAGAACGATTTGGACCAGTTTTCCTGCCGACTGGTTATCTCCATCATGGGTAAATAAGCGAGCCAAAGGAAACCATGTATAGGTCCAACAGTTTTTACAAGATCAATACCAAACTGATATTTAGCAGGCATTGCAATACAAAACAGTGCAATAAGTGATAAACCTTCAATCATGCTTAAAATTCTAAACGTTTTTAACATCCATAAATCCTAACTCATATTCTAACAAGCATAAAAGACTCAATTATTCAGCCGCAGGTTTGGCTAATATCTCAATATAAAAGGACTCTAATTTCTGCTCTTCAATGGCAGTGATACATTTGCCAATATCACTGACTTGAATTGCTTTCGCATCTTCAAGCGTAGGGCCAAATTTGCAGTCGAAGCCCCAAGATAATACACCTTTGGGTAACTCTTTTCTGAGTTCTCTTTTGATATATTTTTTAATATCGCACCGTACACCCTCAACGAGTCTGGCATATTTAATTTTTGGGTGTGTGAGCTTGAATGTTTTTTTCATGATTTATCCTAGAAGGTATTGTTAAACGATGTGATATTTTTCGGATAGTATCATAGATGATCTGATGTTTCAGTTTATCTAGAAAAAATAATCAGTCATTACTTGAAACAACTCCAGCGCGAATGCTAAAGCGAACACTTTCATTCTACGCCTACATTGATTTCATACAGGGGGTTCTCGATTCAGATCTTTAGGATCCAGAGGCAAAAGCTTGGATTACAGTGCTGATTAGGGATGAATTTGTCCTTATGCGTTAAAAAGCGTTCGCGGGGCGTAACTCGCTTTTTGTTGCGATATTCTGTTTCTGAAAAACTAAGTTGATTCACGGGAAATCCTCGCAAATTATGAAAATTGAAAATATAAATGAACTATTAGGGCTTGTTCAGAGATTTCCTTAATCTATTGCACCCACTTCTGAGTTTACATAACTGTATTAGATATCGATTAATTTGAGTTGCCGGATTACAATTAAATGACTGATTGGGGTGATGAAAATTTCCTAATTAACATTTGGATATATGATGAGGTGTATAAATCGTTAGGGGGGCTAATAATGAAAGGTGAATGTATTTGTGGAGAAGTAGCTTTTGAAATTGATGGTGTTTTACCAAAAGCATACCAGTGCCATTGCTCATTATGCCGTAAACAAGGCGGTAGCTCTTCCAATACAGGCTTGATTATTGAAGCAAAGAACTTTCGTTGGTTGAAGGGCGTGGATAAGATATCATCTTTTGTGAAAGACTCTGGATTTCGTTCGGATTTTTGTTCGAAATGTGGTTCGGTGGTGCCCAATGTTTTTAGAGATAAGGCTTATGTTTGGGTGCCAGCAGGCGCCTTGGATGATGATAAGCCGCTTGCAATTGCAATTCATATCTGTGTGGATTCAAAAGCTTCATGGGATACTATTGCTTCTGGCGCTGAGCAGTTGAATGGCATGCCTTCGACACTATCAGAATTTATCGACTTACTGCACAATGAGTAAAGGTGAGAAGAGAAGTATGTTGGGAAGCATTTTTTTACAAAGTGGGGTGCATAAGTGCTTAAGTTTATTATGTTTTAACGGAGGGAGTAGTGGTTGCGGGTATATTTGATAGTTAGGAACTATTGCCATGTGAAAGCTTGCTGCTATGGTTCGCCGCGCTGCCAGTGTGACGCGTATGTTGCGTGGTGGTAATTAGATATAATTTTGAACTGTCAATTATACTAATTATATACTGGAAGGGTGACAGAGTGGCCGAATGTACCGGTCTTGAAAACCGGCGTAGGGAAACCTACCGTGGGTTCAAATCCCACCCCTTCCGCCATATCAATGTTAAAAGGCGCTCGTGATTTTCACGGGCGCCTTTTTTCTTTTTCACTTGCTAGCTTCTTGTAGGGTGACAGTATTTCAGGTGGCACTAGGGTTATGGAGGGGAAATGAAAACCTTGCGATTATTTTTTATTGCATGCTTGGCATGCTTGCTAATGTTGCAGCCAGCATATGCATCTGAGGGCGGCATGGATGTATTTTTTGCAGGTGTAAACGGCTATTTGGCAGAAGTTTTGTTTTTTGATGTGATGCCTGGTGAGGCTGTTATGCCTTTTATTGTTGCTTGGCTTGTGGTTGGGGCAGTGTATTTAACCTGCCGTTTTGGATTTATCAATATTCGTATGATGGGACATGCTTTTGCTGTTATTCGAGGTAAGTATCGTTCACCAGATGATAAAGGTGAGGTCTCTTCTTTTCAGGCTTTAACGACAGCACTTTCTGCAACGGTTGGCTTGGGTAATATTGCGGGTGTGGCTATTGCTATTGGCATTGGCGGCCCTGGGGCAACTTTTTGGATGATTATAGCTGGATTTTTTGGCATGACTGCGAAATTTTCAGAGGTTACATTGGGGCAAATGTACCGTGAATTTCGCCCAGATGGGCACGTGATGGGCGGTGCTATGCAGTACTTGTCCAAAGGTTTTGCTGAAAAAGGTATGCCTTCAATAGGTAAAATGTTGGCGGTGATGTTTGCGTTGTTATGTATTTGCGCTTCGCTTGGCGGGGGCAATGCTTTTCAGGTATCGCAAGCGATGGGAGCAGTGCAAGGTGAGGTAAGTTTCTTCAAAGATTACCCTTGGGTCTTTGGTGTTCTGATGGCTACGGCTGTTGGGGTGGTTATTATTGGCGGGATTCGCCGAATCGCTCATGCCGCAGAGGCAATTGTGCCAGCTATGGTGTTGATTTATTTATCGGCGTGTTTATGGATTGTTTTTTCACACGCAAGTGAAGTGCCTTCTGCATTATCATTGATTATTCAAGAAGCATTTTCTCCAGCCGCGGTAACAGGTGGTGTGATTGGTGTGATTGTGCAGGGTTTTAAACGTGCAGCATTCTCTAGTGAAGCAGGTATTGGATCAGCTGCGATTGCGCATTCAGCAGCAGCAGTTAAATACCCTGTACGTCAGGGTATGGTGGCTTTGTATGAACCCTTTATTGATACTATTATCATTTGCACAATGACGGCATTGGTTATTATCATAACAGGTGTATATGCTAATCCAGTCCATGCCGATTTGATTGCAGGAAGCCATGGTGCAGCGCTTACGGCGGTAGCCTTTGGTTCAGTCATTTCATGGTTTCCCGTTATTTTATCGGTGTCGGTAGTGCTGTTTGCATATAGTACGATGATTTCATGGTCATATTATGGCGAGCGTTGTTGGACGTATGTGTTTGGTGAACGTTTTTCTATGGTTTATCGTTTGATATTTGTGTCATTTATCGTTTTGGCATCAGTGGTGAGTGCTGGAAATATCCTTGATTTTAGTGATTTATTGCTGTTGGCAATGGCATTTCCAAATATTATCGCGCTTTATTTGTTGCAAGGGAAAATATCTGGCGCATTAAAAGAATATTTAGCTAAATTACGCTCTGGTGAATTGGATAGAGAGGTGAAAAGAGGGTAATGGCATTATTGATTACTGATGACTGCATCAATTGTGCCGTATGTGAGCCTGAATGCCCGAATGAAGCTATTTATGAGGGTGAAGAAATTTACGAAATTGATGTGAACTTATGCACTGAGTGTGTAGGCCATTATGATGAACCGCAATGTGTGATGATTTGCCCTGTTGATTGTATTCCCAAGAACCCAAACCATGAAGAAAGCGCTGATGAGTTAATGCATAAATATAAAAAATTGACGGGTAAAATATCATGAGCCAGTTGTTTGTAGTATCTGGACCTTCAGGGGCAGGAAAATCCAGCTTATGTACGGCACTTTTAAAAGATTGCGCAAGACTTAAGCTATCTATTTCTTGCACCACACGGGTCCCGCGTCCAGGTGAAAAGGAGGGGCGCGAATATCACTTTTTGGATGTGAAGAGCTTTGAGGAACAGCGAGATGCTGGAGCATTCTTAGAGTGGGCAAATGTGCATGGACACTTTTATGGAACCCGTCAATCAGATGTGCTGGCGGTGTTGCAACAGGGTGATGATGTGTTGCTAGAAATTGATTGGCAGGGAGCCGCGCAAGTGGCTGAAAAAATACCAGAGCTTATGCGAATATTTATTCTTCCACCCTCTATTGAATCGCTTAGAGAGCGTTTACTGGGGCGCGGGCAAGATGATGTTTCGGTGATTGATAGAAGAGTTGCTGCAGCAGCAGCTGAAATGATTCATGCTGATGAAGCAGACTATCAAGTCGTGAATGATGATTTTGCCAAGGCATTGCAGGTATTGCGACAGCTGGTTGAAAAATAATGTTTATGCGCCGTTTGTTTTGATAGTAGGATTATGCTAAATAAATGACATTCGAGTGACATTTGTATTTGTCTTGGTATGCTCGCCCAATATTGTATGATTTATCTTTAAAGAGGTTTTTGTTATGGCTCGTGTAACTGTAGAAGATTGTGTTCGTTATCACCCTAATCGTTTTGAAATGGTTATGTTGGCATCAAAGCGTGCTCGTCAGGTTTTGAATGGTTTGCCATTGCTTTTGGACGATGCAGGGGATAAACCAGCAGTTCAAGCATTGCGTGAAATGGGCGAAGGTCATGTGTCATGGGATCTATTGTTCGATATGGACGAGCAGGAGCGTCTTCGTTTGCAGGGTGCAACTGAGGAAGAAAACGAATAAAACGATTGAAAATGTCGCGCTTTTTCTTGTTTGGCAGTGATAAAACATTATGAGTCGCATTTTTGAAATTACAGAGAAGGTCAGCCATTATAGTTCAAAGGCTGACATTGAGTTGCTTAATCGCGCTTATGTTTTTGCTGCACAGGCGCATGCTGAGCAACGCCGTAGTTCTGGTGAGATGTATATTACCCACCCATTGGCCGTGGCGTATATTTTAGCCAGTCTAAAATTAGATGTAGCGACTGTTGTAACAGGCTTGTTGCACGATACAGTAGAAGACACGCATATCAGTCTTGATGATATTCGTGAACGCTTTGGTGAAGATATTGCCAAGTTGGTCGACGGTGTGACCAAAATTGGTAAAATTCATTTCAATTCATCTGAACACAAACAGGCTGAAAACTTTCGGAAAATGATTCTTGCAACAGCTAAGGATTTACGGGTTTTACTCGTAAAGCTGGCTGACCGTATGCATAATATGCGTACACTTGGTTTTGTGTCCAAGGAAAAAGCACGAAGAATATCAGAAGAAACGATACAGATTCATGCGCCGTTGGCACACCGCTTGGGCATTCACTGGATCAAGCAAGAAATGGAAGATATTGCTTTTTCATATATGGATCCAGAAGGATATGAACTAGTCAAAGCTAAATTGAAGGACAAGCTTGAATTTTTACAACAAACACAAAGTAATTTGGAAGGTTTGTTGCAAGAGGCATTGAGTCGTCAAGGCTTGAAAGCCACTGTGCAAGGTCGAATGAAACATCTTTATAGCCTGCATCAGAAAATGCAGCGTAAGCATATCGATTTTGAAGAAATTTATGATATTGTTGCATTTCGTCTGATTGTGAAGGATGCGGCATCGTGTTATCAGGCCTTGGGATTGATACACAGCCTATACAGGCCTGTTCCAGGACGTTTTAAAGATTACATAGCCCTACCAAAACCCAATGGTTACCAGTCGTTGCATACATCAGTGATTGGCCCTGAAAATCACCGTATTGAAGTGCAAATTCGTGCTGAATTGATGCATCGTCATGCTGAAGATGGGGTTGCAGCACATTGGCTATATAAAGATGATGCCAGTGATGCGCCTGGTCAGCGTGAATTTTTATGGCTCAGTCAATTAACAGAATTGTTGCAGGAAACGGAAAATCCTAACGAATTAATGGAAAATGTTCGCCTCGATTTGTTTGTGCAAGAGGTGTATGTATTTAGCCGTGATGGTGATATTTATCCTCTGCCACGTGGAGCACGTCCTTTAGATTTTGCTTATGCTGTGCATACAGATATTGGAGATCACAGTATTGGTGTGCGCATCAATGGTGAAATGAGGGACTTTCAAGCTAAGTTGCACAATGGCGACCAGATTGAAATTATAACCAGCCCCGATCAGGAGCCCAGTAGTCAATGGCTGAAATATGTCAAAACACCTAAGGCACGTCAGGCGATTCGTCAGCATTACCGTCGTCAGGAGCGTGAAACAAGTATTCGTATTGGTATGGATGTGCTCAAGGAAGTATTAATAGGTGAGCCGCCTGCAGAGCTTCTAAATGCATTGCAGTGTGATAATGTTGAGAGCTTACAAGAAAAGCTTGGTAAAGGTGATATATCATTGGATACATTGCTGAAACAGCTTGCGGATGAAGATGTTTCGCATGTGAAATTGAAGTCCATGCGAGCAAGCTATATGTATGGTGCCAATTGTTGTTATCCGATTCCTGGGGATTCTGTGCTGGGGCGTGTGGTCACAGATAAGGGTATGGAGTTGCACTACCATGATTGTAAGGAACTCTCTTTATTGGCTAGCTACCGCTGGTTGGAAATAGATTGGCAAACAGACAATCACTTATTGTATCCTACGGGTATTGAGGTGCGTGCAGAAAATCGTCGCGGTATGTTAGCTCAAGTATCTGCTGGCATTGCCAAAGCTGAAGCCAATATTGATGATTTAAAATTGGATCAGCGGGCTGGTAAGATGACGGTGTTACGCATACTTGTCAGTGTTCATGATCGCAAACACTTAGCAACTGTCTTGAAGGTGCTTAAAGCTTTGGAGGGCGTTGCAACAGTAAAACGTCAAAATCAAGTTGGTTTAGGGAAAAACTATACGCATGGTATTACTGATATGCTGCGTGGTATGATGAACAGAGGTCGACGTTCATTATTTAAATCTAAAAAAATAAAATAAAAGGAAATAAAGTATGAGTATTCAAGTGATTCATTCCGAGTCCGCGCCGGAGGCTGTTGGGCCATATAGTCAGGCAACGGCACATGCAGGCATTCTATATACTTCAGGTCAAATTGGACTTGATCCTAAGCTTGGAAAAATGGTCGCTGACGGTGTTGAAGCGCAAGCTGAGCAGGTAACAAAGAACCTTTCTGCGGTATTGCAAGAGGCAGGAGCAAGCACGGATGATATTCTAAAAGTGAATATATTTTTGGTGGATATGGCAGACTTTCCATTGGTAAATACTATTTATGCAGCGTGGTTAGGTAAACACCGCCCAGCCCGTGCAACGGTTGCTGTTGCGGCTCTTCCCTTGGGTGCAAAAGTAGAGATGGATTTAGTAGCACGACTTGCCTAAGTAGACACTTGTTGCTGACTTTGTGGCATAAAAAAAGGCACCCCAAAAGGTGCCTTTTAAGAAAAAGAGATGACCTAAGCTGCTTTAGCAACCTTGCCAGAACGTAGGCAACTTGTGCAAACACGAACCTTCTTAACTTGACCAGAAATAAGTGCGCGAACACTTTTCAGGTTAGGTAAAAAACGACGACGAGTCGTATTGTGAGCGTGACTCACATTATTGCCGCTCATAGGACCTTTTCCGCATACTTCACAACGCTTTGCCATTACATAACCTCCGTCAAACGCGGCGCACTTTAGGTGATTATGATTCATCATACAAGTAAAAAATAATGAAAGAATATTTAATGTATGAAATGCTTAATACTGCTAGCCTTTATAAGGCTTTGAGAAGCTATATGGTTATATGAAGTTGTGTGCCAATGGCATGCATGATATCGAGTGTTGCGCGCATATTATACGTTAGGTAGTCATAATGTTTATGGCTTGTCTGTATGGTAGACGGTGTAATTGTTTCAATAGCCTTAACATCAAGAATAGGATTACTCTGCACGCTTGTATCATTGCTTGTAGGGGCTTGCTCTAGGTCAAAAGTAGCACCTTCCTGCCGTGATGGTAAGAACGCTGTCTTTTTCGGAGACTCGTATTTCAGGCCTAGAGCCAAGGTTAAACTCATAGAATGTCGCTTATTACCTCTCTTTCACTGTATCACCTTACCATTGTGCTAGGGGGATCTGAATAAGCCATAAATTGCTTTCTTGTACTCAAAAGTTCAAATTGTTCGTTGTAAACCTTCGTAATAGCCCGACTATTCCGTGCATTTTACGCCTTTATTTTGAACTGAGAGCTACTTCAGCCAGACTTATTCAGAGGCTCCCGAGGTACATTTTTCCTAAGCACGGCATATTATTCCCCTAACTATTGTTAGTGATATTTTGTAATGCAATGACATATATTACTACTGAATCAATACTTTATGTACTTTTTATAATACCTCCATGCTAACTCTGTCTATATTGTGGGTATAACGCTGCATAACAAGTGCCATGATGTATGAAAAAATATACAGAAGATCTAAATGACTTGAGTGAGTGTGTTTTTCAGGACAAAATAACGGCGTGTACTCATTATTATTTATGCCTGTAAGTAGGCTTTCCGGTGTTGGTCCTGCGTTAGAAAAACGCTTGGCCGTACGGGGGGTAAGCATATTGGGGGACTTACTCTTTCATTTACCGCGTGCCTACGTCGATGATCGTCAAATTCACCCGATAATATCGTTAAAAGAAGGTGTGGAAGCCCGTATTCAAGGTCGTATTGTGCGTAAAAGCGCGCATGGATTTGGAAGAAAGAAGCAGGTTTCGATTATTCTCGCTGATGAAACGGGTAAAATAACGCTAAATTTCTTTCATGCAGCTTATATGATGCGTGATGCCCGCTTGCAGGAAGGCCGAGATATTTCAGTGCGTGGTACGGCGAAACTTTGGCAACAGCAATGTCAGATGGTGCATCCTGATTGGTGTGTGGCAGAACAATTTGTTGCCAGTGTACGTCCGGTGTATGGCAGTGTCGCAGGTTTGAGCAGTAAGCGTTTGGCAAGTTTTATTGAGCAAATATTGGTGATGCTTTCCAATGCCTCGGCAAGCCCGCTTGATGATGTGACAGGAATGGCATTGCGAGGAGCATTAGGCGCAGTGCATCAGCCCAAAGATCTTGAAGAGCAGCCTTTAACAAAAGCGTTGCAGCGATTGAAATCAGAAGAGTTGCTGGTTTATTTAAAATTAATGCAGGAGCAACGACGTGCTGCGGCATGTTGTGCGGCGAAGATGGACAAGCATTTGATGAGTCAGAAACTCATGGCCTTATTACCCTTTGATTTAACTCAAGGTCAGCAAACAGCATGGCGGGACATTCAAAATGATTTAGCATCAGGGCAGCGTATGCACCGTCTTGTGCAGGGTGATGTTGGTGCAGGTAAAACATGGGTTGCAGCATTGGCGATTATCACGGTGATCGAGCATGGCTTGCAAACGGCGCTTATGGCACCGACGGAAGTATTGGCAACACAACATTATCAAACATTGTCAGAGCTTCTCCAACCCATGGGTGTAGAGGTATATTTATTAACAGGTAGTACTAAGGCTGTAGCACGCCGTAACATCCTTGCTGGTTTGGCCGATGGTTCGGTAAAATGCGTAGTGGGTACACATGCACTTATTTCAGATGATGTAATCTATGCGAATTTAGGTTTAGCGATTGTCGATGAACAACATCGCTTTGGTGTAAAACAACGCTGGGCATTGACAGAGAAAAAGGCTACGACCACCACAGCAGTCCATTTGCTGGGTATGACGGCCACTCCGATTCCTCGTTCGTTGGCGATGTCGGTGTATGGTGATATGGATTTAACAGTGATGCGCGGTATGCCTGTAGGTAGAAAACCTGTGGATACACGGGTGTTAAAATCGGGCTCTTTATCTCAATTGGCGGCAGGGATGCAGCGTTTACTGGATGCGGATGGCCGTATTTATTGGATTGTTCCGCGCATTGATGAAGGCTTTGATGACGATGATGCGCTAGGAATATCTGTTGCTGAGCGGGTTGATGTGTTGGCAAAACATTTCCCCAAGGCGGGTGTTTTGGGCTTGCATGGGCGCATGAAAAGCAAGGATAAACAACAGGCTCTAGCGGCTTTTACGCAAGGATCTTGTCGTTTGCTTGTCTCAACTACAGTTGTTGAAGTGGGTGTCAATGTTGCAGAGGCTAGGCTAATTGTGATTGATCAAGCAGATCATTATGGTTTGGCACAACTACATCAGCTACGTGGACGTGTTGGGCGCTCACACGAACAGGGTTATTGCATCTTATTGCCAGATAAAGATATATCGGTGACAGGGCAGCAGCGTTTGGAGATGATGGTGAAAAGTCATGATGGATTGGAATTAGCTGAAAAAGATTTGCAATTGCGCGGGGCAGGCGATGCGATTGGCACACGTCAAAGCGGCGATGCAGGGTTTCGTTTGTTAGATCTTTCTCGAGATATGGCATGGGTACAGCAATGGCACGAACATTTTCCTGATTTTGAAGCCACCAGCAGCATGATTCAATTTTGGCGGCCACTGGCAGACAGCATTGATTAACTTTCGATACACGCTAAAAAAATAAACACAAAAAAAAATTAAAGTCCAGATCACACCCTCCGATAACTTAACTCATGAGGATGGCAAGGACGCCTTCTTTACTTGCAGCGATGCAGGGCGTGACAGGGCAGGAAGTCGTTCACGAATTAACATACTACGGAGAGAATTATGCTATCAGTACAAACCAACCTGGGTGCAAATACGGCCCTTAAAAATATTAACCAAAATAGTGTGAACATGAACAAATCTTTGGAGCGCTTGTCTTCAGGTTTCCGGATTAATAATGCGGCAGATGATGCTGCAGGTTTTGCGGTATCTTCAAAGCTTGATGCACAATCTTCACGTTTGAAAGCAGCATCGTTGAATGCATCACAAGCACAAGCTATGGTGAAAATGGCTGATGCGGGTGTAAATGAAATTCAAAACATGGTGTCTCGTATTCAGACGTTATCAATTCAGGCTTCATCTGCGAATAATGCGGGCGAACTTGGTAAGTTGGATGCAGAACGTGTTAAGTTAGAGGGTGCGATTAACAAAATTGCTAGTTCTACGAACTTCAATGGTACCAATCTTTTGAATGGTATTGATGCGAATGCAGCCTTAACTGCGGGAACAGGAACAACAATGAGTATGACAGCTGTCACTGCGGGTGCTGGTGTTTCAGGCCTTACTCTTACTACTGGTGCTGCGGCAACTTTTGCAGAAAATGCTACCTTTAGTGTTACTCAGAGTGCTACAGGTGTCATTACGAGTATTACTTCTGACCTTGCTTTAACCAATGCAACTACAGGCGCTAGTATTGCTGCTGCGGGTGCAAACTTGCTACTTGCTGCTAATGGCGGCCCTGGAGTTCCGGCAGCTGTTGGTGCAGCAGTCGTTCAAGGTGTTACATTTACGTCAACAGCTCCTGTTTCTGCTGGTGTGATAACTACAGTGGCAACCAATGCTGGTACAGGTGGTGCAGCGGCGACGGGTACTGCTTATGCAGCTGCATTATCATTCCAAGTTGGCGCGGATAACAATGCTAATAATCAGGTAAGTGTGAATTTGCAGAATTCGTATACAACTACAGGCCTTGGTCTAAGTGGAGTAGCGGGTGCATTGACTACGCAAGCCGGTGCGCAAGCTTATGTTAATACAGCAAAATCTGCGATGGATACGTTGATCTCTCAACGTGCTGATTTGGGTGCGACTCAGAATCAAGTTGCATTTGTACAAGCAAACTTGGCTACTAGTATTGAACAAACTAGTGCTTCTGTATCCTCTATCCGTGATGCGGATATGGCTGCAGAGATGGCTGATTTCACCAAGAATAAAATCTTGACTCAAGCTAGTACTTCCATGCTTGCTCAAGCAAACCAGGCAGCACAGAACGTATTGTCTTTGTTCAGATAATATAGGTAAAATCGTTTCCTCCCTGCTTTGGGGGAGGAAACTGATTTTACATAACTAGAAGTATTTGTTACTTTTATTTGCGTAAAGTCATTAAGTCATCAAAGGAGGTTGAATCATGGCTGTTATTTTCCCTATTACTACACAAGCACCTGTGGCTTCAACACCAATGGTGGCTTCTGCTGCACCAACTCCTGTGGCATCAACTGCGCCAGTTCAGCAGCGTGTTGTGGCGCAACAATCAAATGTACAGAATATTCAAAAAGAACCAGCGGTGACTGAGAAACGGGTGCAAGAAGCTATAAACCAAGCAAACCAAATGCTCGCTGCTGCTGGTTCCAATGAGACTATTAGCTTTACGTATGAAGCCAAATTAAATCAGTTATATGTGAAGATTGTTGATCAGCATAGTGGTGCTGTGGTACGAGAAATTCCATCCAAAGATTTTATCCGGAAGCAGATTGCGTTGCGTGAAATGATTGGCATGATTTTGGATAAAAAAGCGTAATTCTATGCCTAATATAATATCCAGTTCTGTTACAGGTATTGCTGGTTTTGATGTTACTCAAGCCGTAGATGGCTTGCTGGCATTTGATAAGTTAGGAATTTCTCAAGCACAGAAAAAACAAGATGCTCAAACTGCAAAACAGAGTGCTTTTGTAGCGATTAATGATGCTATGTTATCGTTTAAAAGCACGGCCACGGCCATGGCTGATAGCGCATCTTTTTTTGCTTATTCTGCGAGTTTAGGCAGTAGCTCTTCCGCTGTTGCGGCTTCGAGTTTATTGGATGTGACAGGCACAAACAGTGTATCGGCAGGAAAGCACAGTATTATTGTGCAGCAGATTGCTCAGGCAGAGCGTTTATCCTCATCAGTGGCGGTAAAAGATAGTGCTGGTTCCGCTATTATAAGTGATACAAGCGCATTAAATCTAACCGGCAGCTTTCAAATTGGCACTGCCACCATCAATGTGGCTGCAGGAGATACTCTGCAAGGCATTGCGGCATCGATTAACCAGAAAAATACTGGCACATCAGCGACAGGGGTGTCTGCTTCAGTATTGAAAGTTGGTGCTAACGATTTTCGTTTAATTTTGGCCTCAGATAACACAGGCGCAGCAGGTTTTTCTTTAAGTGGGGCAGCTTTGGATGCTGCAGGGTCGTTGGGCAACTTGCAGTTAGGGGCTGTTGGGCAGACCAATGTTAGGCAATCATTACAAGTGCCACAGGATGCACAGGTAAGTATTGATGGGCTTACTTTAAATCGTAGTAGCAACAGTATTTCTGATGCTTTAGCAGGCGTAACCTTAAATCTAAAACAGGCTGATCCCACTGTAACTGTAAGCATGGATGTTTCTGTAGATACAGCATCTTTAACGACCAATGTGCAGGCTTTTGTGGATAGCTATAATAAAGTTCAAGGCTTGGTAAACGCACAGTTTGCTTTTGATCCGAATACCAACACGACGGGTGTATTAGGCAGTGAAGGAATTCTTACCTCGATTCAGAGCACGTTGTCCAATAGTTTATTGCAAAGTATTCCAGGGCTTGCTTCAGATCGAAATAGTATGGTGATGCTAGGCATTGAACCCGATGATAAAGGTCAACTTATTATTAATAGTAGCCGATTTGATAAGTTTATAACCACAGATCCAACGGCTATTCGTGATGTGTTTGTTGCCAATGGTAAATCATCCAATACTCAATTACAGTTTTTAAGCACGGGCTTAAATACACCTTCGGGCACGTATCAAGTAAATGTAACGCAAGCAGCAAGTAAAGCTGCAGTCTTGGGAACTACAAATTTAACAGCTGGTTTGGCTGCTCCTGAAGCGATAACATTTACGGATGTCGCGAGTGGTCGGCAGGCTGTTGCAAATTTAATTCTTGGGCAGAGCCAAACATCGATTGTATCGGCACTGAATACGGAATTTTCGTCTGTATACACCGAGTTGCACCAAACATCAGCGAGTTTGGGAGCATCGGGTGTGACCACCAGCTCAACGTTATCCAGCTTGGGCTTTGGTGTTGCTGTTGGGGATAGCATTAGTATTTCTGGAACCAACAGGTTAGGAACGGCTGTAAATTCATCATTTTCTGTACTCAACCCGGCTACAGATACAGTGGGAACACTATTGTCATCGATTCAAGCTGCCTTTAATCAACAAGTGGTGGCGAGCATGGATACGGCGGGGCATATTCAAATCACGGATGCTCAAAGTGGTGATAGCCTATTAACAGTTAGTTTAACTGCTAACAATGAAGGTGGCGGCACATTAAACTTTGGTACGGATAATACCGTTACGCAAGGGCGATACGCTATGAATCTAGTTGCTTTAGCACAAGGCACTGGCGTTAGTGTTGAATCTAAAAGCTTTGGTACCAGTTCGGATTTTAGTGTTGCTCAAAGTGTGGATGGCTTGGGTATGCCTAATGGCACGTATAATGGTAGCAATATTATTGGCACTATCAATGGTTCAACAGCGACTGGTTCGGGTCAATTATTGATTGGATCTGCTGGTAATGTTGATGGTTTGGCGGCGCTTTATACGGGTACAGCTACAGGCGCGATTGGCGATATTGCTTTGGGTGTCGGTTTGGGTTCTAAAATGGAGGGCATCCTTGATTTGTTTGCGAATCCATTCACAGGCTTGATCCAAGGTAGCATTACGTCTTCTCAATCGACGTATGATAACTTAACCGCAAAAATTGCAGATTTAGAAGTTCAGATGGAGCAACAGCGAGTATCTTTGACCAAATCATTTACATTGATGCAAACAACGATGGCATCGTTACAACAAGCGGGTAGTTTTTTAACGCAGCAACTTAATGTACAAAACGCACCTAAAAACTAAAAAACAGACTCTCTAGATACAAAAGAAAAACGTTTTATATGCTATGGATTTATTGTTTTTTGTCGGTCATTTTTTCTAAATATTTGAAATTTTAAGTAACTAAAATAAATATATGCATAAGACTATTTTTTTTCTTCTTTTACTTTAGTCGGCAACTTTTTCTGCGATAGATATAAGGGTCATAGTAGTAGTGCGAGGAATGTGCTACGGCAGCAAAAAAGCAAGGAGGCGGTTATGGGTGGTTACAAAGCATATCAAGGAAATCAGGTGAATACATCAAGTCCTTTGGGGCTTATCATATTAAGTTATGATGCGTTGTATAAGGCACTTGCTCGTGCGGAACATGCGATTGAAGGTGGGGATTTAGCTGCTGAAGCCGATCATACAGGGCGCTCTTTAGAAGCATTGATTGAGCTTTCAAGTAGCTTGAATATTGAGCTTGGTGGTGATGTCGCTTACGATTTAGCTAGCCTTTATGCTTATATGATGCGCCGTTTGAGTGAAGGTATGTGTTCATGCTCCACTGATGCTGTTGTGGAGGTGATGCAGTTGGTATTAACGCTGCGTGAAGGATGGGAAGGGCTCTCACCCGATCGTCAAGTACCAGACCAACTACATAAGCCTGTAGCAACTAAAGCTGCACAAGTAGCACCACAAATGGCCATGGCTTATGCAAGATAGTTTAAACATGGCGATACAGACGTATCGCCATGCCCTTGATATGCTTCAAAAGACGATTGAGTCAAAAAAATGGGCTAATTTAGTTAAAGGAAAAGCTCTACTGGATCAAGCATCCGATGTGTTAAAAGTTCAGTTGGGGCAGGGTGTTATGGAGCAATATACACAAAATGACCTAACGCAATTATCCATGCAACATCGCCGTGTAATGCGGCAGTTAAACCAGCAGATGGACAGAATGCAGGAAGACTTGAAATGTGTGGAAAAAGGCTTAAATAAAGCACATTACATGTCTGAATTTGCAGAAAGTAATTTATAAATAGTCTTGCTTTAGAGAGCTTTAATGTAGTTGTGTAACCACCCTTCAATTATTTCTCGTATGTCTTTCAAACGTTCTGTGGTGGGCGCTTCAAAGCGCAGTACCAGCGAGGCTTGTGTGTTGGATGCCCGTAATAGACCCCAAGCATCATCCTCAAATTCAATGCGCATGCCATCAATATTAATGATCTTATAACCCTGTGTTGAAAAATGTTTAATGGCATCCTCGACACATGTAAACTTATGTCTATCTGGGCATGGGATACGTATTTCAGGTGTAATTTCTGAATGGGGGAGATCATGGAAAAAAGTTGAAATTGGTCGATTGCCTTCTGCCAAGATTTGCATAAGTCGGGCGCCTGCATACACAGCATCATCAAAGCCATAAAATCGATCCGCAAAAAATATGTGGCCAGACATTTCGCCAGCCAATAATGCGCCTGTTTCTTTCATTTTAGCTTTAATAAGTGAATGGCCTGTGCGCCACATGATAGTTTTTCCGCCAGCTTTATGGATGCCTGAGTATAGGTGTTGAGATGATTTTGCCTCAGAAATAATAGTGGCATTTGGGTGTTCTTTTAATAGTTGGCGAGCCAGTAAAAGAAGTAGCATATCACCCCATATCATGTTGCCATGCTCATCGACAATGCCGATGCGATCGCCATCACCATCAAAAGCAATGCCAAGGTCACTCGATGTCTCACGAACTTTTTCAGCAAGATCTTGCATGTTTTCTTCGATAGTTGGATCGGGGTGATGGTTGGGAAATGTACCATCGGGCTGACAGTAGAGTTCAGTGACTTCGCAGCCCATACGTCTATAAAGTGGCGCGGCAATCACACCAGAAGGCCCATTTCCAGCATCAATCACCACCTTTAATGGGCGAGCAAGAGGGCAGTCGGAGACTATGAAATTCTCGTAATGACTTTGAACTTGTTGGGCTTTTATTGTGCCATGTATTGGAGCACTTTCTAAATCTTGTTGGATAAGGTTTTTGAGTTGTTGAATATCTTTCCCATGTAGGCTTTTTTGGCCTACCATAAGCTTAAAGCCGTTGTCTTTACTGGGATTATGGCTTGCTGTTACCATAATACAACCTGCGGTATGAAGGTGAAAGACGGAATAATAAGCCAGAGGCGTTGGAACCATGCCAAGGTCAATCACATGCTTTCCCGCATCATTTAAGCCGCGCATCACAGCAACTTGCAAAAGCTTGCCAGAAAGGCGTACATCACGAGCAACACTCACTGCACGCTGGTCATCTTTGGGTAGCATGGCAGCAAATGCTTTGCCTAAACGGTAGGCAAGCGCTTCATCAATATCTGTACCTGCCGTACCGCGAAGATCATATTCGCGGAATACATGGTGAGGGAAGGTAGGGTCTGAATTTAAAGTCATAGTGTGACGCATATAAAATAAAACATGGGGCAAGCATAAAAGCTATGCTTGCGATAAGAAAGCCTCTGTTTATGCTGCCGCTATGTCTGGAAACCAACTTAATCAAGCACAATATGAAGCAGTCTTTTATCGTGGCGGTCCGATGCTAGTTTTAGCAGGTGCCGGCTCTGGTAAAACACGGGTGATTACCGAACGTATTGCAGCATTGATTGAGCGCGATGTGCCCCATGATGCGATTACTGCGGTAACATTTACCAACAAAGCGGCGAAAGAAATGCGTGAGCGTTTACTTAAGCGTTTGGGGGATACCGCTAAGACATTACGTATTTGTACGTTTCATGCTTTGGGTTTAGCGATGTTACGTGAGCATGCACCTCTTTTAGAGCGTAAAGCCAATGTATCGATTTTTTCTATCTCAGAACAAAAATCTGCAATGCGTTCGGTATTATCCGATATGAAACTACCCAACGATGCCGATCAAATAGATCGTTTGTTAGGGCGTATATCATTGTTAAAAAATGGCTTGTTGGATGCGGTTGAGAATCAGTTGTCGGTGGTGCGTGAGGCATATGATGCTTTATTAACTCGTATGAATGCAGTGGATTTTGATGACTTAATGATTTTTCCGATTCGACTTATGTCGGAACACAGTGATGTACAGGCTTTATGGAGATCACGGTGTAGACACCTATTGGTGGATGAATATCAGGATTCGAGCCGCGTGCAGTATGAGTTTATTAGCCTGCTCACTGAGGCTACGGGTAACTTAACTGTTGTGGGTGATGACGATCAGTCGATTTATGGCTGGCGCGGTGCAGAAGTGAAAAATCTATTTCAACTTGAGCAGGATTTCCCGACTTTACATACGGTACGCTTGGAAGAAAATTATCGTTCAACCAATTCGATTTTAACTGCAGCAAACACTTTGATTGCCCATAATGGAGAACGCTTGGGTAAAACATTGCGTTCAAACTTAGGGGAAGGCAAGGCCGTTCGAATTTGGGAATCACCCAATGGTGAAGAAGAAGGGCACCGTGTTGCAGCAGATATTAAAGCTCGCCGTGCGACTGCAGAAGCCAAAGGCTGGGATGATTTCTGTATCTTATATCGTGCTTCATTTTTATCGCGTCCGATTGAAATTGCTCTGCGTGAAACGAATATTCCTTACCATGTGAGTGGAGGGTTATCTTTTTTTGATAGAGCTGAAATTCAAGATACCTTGGCCTATTTGCGCTTGATGGCAAACCCTGCAGATGACTTGGCATTTATGCGTGCTATTGCAAGACCACGTCGTGGAGTAGGGGCAAAGGCACTGGGGCTGTTAGGAGAGTTTGCTTGGGAACATGAGTGCTCGTTATTTGAAGCTTGTCTGCATGATGGCTTGGAACACCGTTTAAGCCATACTCTACGTGAATTTGGTGAAATGGTTTCAGGGGTTGAGCATTTATTGGTTCATGGTGAACCTGATGATGCTTTTGATGCATTGCTTGAGCGTACTCAGTTGGAGGCTGCTATTCGGGCTGAGGCAGCGGATGAAGATGAAGCCGAACGGCGTATGAATAATGTGATGGAATTACGGCGTTGGTGGTTGCGCCATCGAGAGGATGGCGGTGATTTAACAAGCTTTTTGCAACATGTGTTTCTGGCTTCAAATAAAGATGACGATGATCCAGAAGGCCAGGTTCGCTTGATGACAGTTCATGCTGCCAAAGGCTTGGAATTTGATCATGTTTATATTGTTGGTGTCGAAGACGGTCTTTTTCCACATAAAAATGCTTTGGAAGAGAAACGTTTGGAAGAGGAGCGTCGCTTGATGTACGTTGCGATGACACGGGCACGATACCGCTTAACCATGGCCTATGTGCGTGTTCGTTCGCGTTATGGTGTAAAAGAGAAAACATCGCCATCATTATTTCTAAAAGAGCCTGATCAGTCGGTATTACGCTGGGTAGATAAAGACTTAAATTCAGAAGAGGCAAAAGAAGAAGTCGATGATGCCATGGCGATGTTTAAGGCGATTGCTGAGAAAGCCAAACAGAAACATTCACAATAAACTGGAGCGTGAGCTTCCTATAAAGAAATAAGCCCCATTTTCGAAGCTTCAAAAACAGCTTCAGAGCGTGATTTAACAGCCATTTTACTGTAAATGTTGCGAATATGAGCACGAATCGTATTGGCAGATATACCTAAGGAGCTAGCTATTTCATTATAGCGATAACCTTTTGAAATCATCTCTAAGACTTCATACTCACGAGTGGTGAGGCAAAAGTCTTTATCGACTTTATTAACAGCCTTATGCTGGCTATTGACCTTTACCTCAGGCGAACTTTTTTTAAACCGCTTGAGAAGAAAACGTGCTACTTTAGGGCTAATAGCAGTTTCACCACGCATCAGTGCAAAAATAGCATCGCCAATGCCTTCAAGTGCCTGCTCTTTGAGTAGGTATCCTGTTGCACCAGCTTCAAGAGCATTGACGACATTTTCTTCGTCACCACATACCGTAATAACCATGGCTTCTAAATTTGGGTATTTATTGAATGCATAATGAATCACATCAATACCACAACCATCGGGCAAATTAATGTCGGCAATGAGAATATCTGGTTTGCCAAGGTCTAAGGCAGCTTTTGCCTCGGCGCAGCTTGATGCTTCAGAAAATAGATTGAGCTGGGGTGTTTTTTCAATCACGCTAACAAGATGCTGGCGTGTTGGCTTCTCATCTTCAAGAAGGAGAACTGAATAGGATAAGCCTTTATTCATATCCAAACCATAACATATACTTGGCTTGTATGGGTAGTATGAATGTAGTGAAGTTATAGATTGGTTTTTAGATAAATAAAAAAAGGGCTCGCATATAATTAATGCGAGCCCTTTATGTGTTTGGTTGCGGGGGCTGGACTTGAACCAACGACCTTCGGGTTATGAGCCCGACGAGCTACCACTGCTCCACCCCGCGTCATTTGTTGGCGAACTGTAGCGTTGAAAAATGCGAAGTCAAACTTTTATTCTATGGCGAGTAATAGGGTCTCAATAGCATCTGTATCAATGCAGACTTCTTTGCTAGATACGGGTGAAATAATAGCCTCTTTCTTGAGTGAGCTGATGGCTCGGGAGATAGTCTCGCGGCTGGTTGAGAGCTGATCTGCGATGAGTTGGTGGGTTGGCAAAAGGATAAGTGTTCCATTATCATGAGCTTTGCCAAAGCGTTCGCAGTAATCTTGTAAGTAGCTGTATAGGCGGTGAGGTACATCCATGGTGCTAATACGCTCAAGAACCGAGCTAGTTCTGCGTAAACGAGAAACCACTTCGGAGAGAAGCTTGAGCGAAAGCTCAGGCTTCTTGAGTAGTAATCGCTCAAAGTCACGGCGGCGAATTTGGGCTATTTTTGCAGTTTCAAGGGTGGTGACTGTGGCAGAGCGGGGTTGCTTGTCCAATAGTGACATCTCACCGAAAAAAGCTCCCTCTTCGAGTAGTGAGAGGATAACTTCACGACCATCTGGAGCGTAATAAGAAATTTTAACTGAGCCATTAAGAAGAACAAACATGGAGTTGCCATTGTCGCCAGCCTGTACAATAACATTATTTTTTCCAACATTATGGGTGGTAGCAATTGAAATAACAGCATTAATTTCCTCCTCATTCAGCTCGGCAAAGAGTGGTACTTTTTTGAAAACATGCTGCATATGGTTTACTCCGTTGGTTTTTGAATCAATTGAAGCGGCCATGTGGCTATAAGGGCAGATGGAAGCTGTTTTTGCATGAGTGGCAGTGCTTGATGGATTTTATCTTCTGTGTCGATGACTTCAATAACCAAAGGAAGGCTTGAAGAAAGCTCCAAAAAAGAGGTGCTGTGTACGCCATGTTTACCTAGCCCTTCAATGCCACGAAATACGGATACGCCTTGCAGCCCGGCTTCTTGGCATAGGCTCAAAATAGCTTCTAAAGCGGGTGTATGGTGGATGCTATCTGACTCGGAAAGGTAGATGCGCAGGCATATTCCAGTTTGCATGACTTCTTCTCTCCCTTCCATTTTTTTTTTTTGTTTAGCAGCCTAAGCCTAGTGTATATGATTGGATAAAAGCAAGTAATAATGGCTAAGCTTTAATGGGTTAGAAACAAATAAAATTATGCTAAACGTGTTAATGCTGCTGCACCCAATAACCCAGCTTGATCATTTAATGTGGAGGGTAAAACCTGAATTTTACCTTGCATAGGTGGAATTAGCTGGCTGTTGAGTGACTCCATTATAGCGGGGTGTAAAAGTGACCAAGCACCAATCAGGCCACCACTGATAGTTACAGTGTGTATGTCGAGCAGCTTTATAGCCTCGGAAATCGCCATGCCGAGTTTATGCCCCGCATTCTTAAGGGTACTAATGGCGTTGTGCTCGCCTTGTATTGCTTTTTCATAAATATCTTTGCTATTGAGCTGTATGCCTGAAAGGTCGAAATACTGTGATGCAACGGCTGAAGCTGAGGCATAAGCCTCGACGCAACCATACCCACCGCAGCCGCAAGGGTGCGCTGACGGACCATGGCAGACACGTAAATGCCCAAACTCCATGGCCATGCCACTTTCGCCTGTATAAGGAGCATGGTTTAGAATTAACCCGCCACCAACACCTGTTCCAAGGGTGATATGGAGTAAATTTTTTTGACCTTTAGCCACACCAAAATGCAGCTCGCCAACTGCTGCGCACAAAGCATCATTTTGTGCAGTGGCAGGGATATTTAAAGCATCGGAAAGCATTTGAGCGAGTTTGAAATTTTTAAGCTTGGGTAAGTTAGGTGATGAAGCCAAAACACCTGAGTTACCTATAAAAAAACCAGGAAAACCAATGCCAACAGCTGCTATTTGTGACTCTTTTTTGATGAAAATATTAAAAAAATCAGTCAGTGTTAGAATAACGCTTTGTTCTGTAGTATTTTTATTGCTTAAATGAGCGCTAATACATTTTTCCTCATGGATATGGCCTGTTCCATCAATGATGGCAGCGCGGATGTTGGTGCCGCCTATATCCGCTGCTAAAACAAATTTACTCATGTGTTGATAATCTGCTCATAAAGCGTGCTATAGGTTTGTGCAGATGCATCCCAGGATGAATCGCGTTTGAGTGCTTGTGTGCGAATAGTCGACCATTTTCTAGGTTGGCGATAGATTGCAATAGCTTCCTCTAGAGCTATATCAAAGGCTTCAGGTGTGGCTTCTATGAAATGAAACCCTGTAGCCCCTTTTTTTGGATAGGAGGTAATGGTGTCGCTTAGGCCGCCCGTGCTACGTGCTACTGGAATATTACCATACCGCATAGCCATGAGTTGTCCCAAACCGCATGGCTCAAAGCGCGATGGCATGAGGAAAATATCACCAGCAGCATAGATCTGACTTGCCAAAGCCACGTCAAAACCGCAGTGAAAATACATTTGTGAGGGGTGAGATTTGGCGAGCTCAGTAAGCTGGTATTCGTTATGAGGGTCACCAGAGCCGAGAATAGCCAACTGATAACCTCGTTGCAGCCATTTTTTCGCATTGGCGAGCAGTAAATCTATGCCTTTCTGATCCGCAAGACGGGAAATAAGGGTAAGCAAAGGGGTGCTGTCAGATACTGCTAGCTTACATGATGCTTGCAGGTTTTTTTTGCATTTCTTTTTCCCTGCAATTTTCCCGGCTGCGTAATTGGCTGGTAAATTTGAATCTGTTAATGGATTTAATTGCTCCATATCAATGCCATTTACAATGCCTGTAAGTCTGTCGCTATGGTGTTGTAAGAAACCCTCCAGCTCACAGCCATATTCAGGTGTGAGGATTTCTTTGGCATAGGTTGGGCTTACAGTGGTAATGGTATCAGCCATGTGAATGCCGGCTTTCATGCAATTGATTTGATGGTGAAATTCAAAGCCTCCAGAGTTAAAATGATGGCTTGGAAGCCCTAAACGACTTATCCAATCGGCTGGAAACACGCCTTGGTAAGCAAGGTTATGGATGGTGAAAACTGTTTTAGCATGGGCAATATTACTGTGATGTTGGTATTGGGTTTTGAGCAGTAATGGTACCATACCTGTTTGCCAATCGTGGCAATGGATAATATCAATGTTAGCCTTTAGAAGGGCAGCGGCCTCTAACGCGACGCGGTTGAAAAGCACATAACGCAGTAAATTATCCTCATAAGCCCCGCCTGGAGGCCCATAAATGCCTTCACGGGCATACAAATCACCCTGTTCGATGAGAAGGAAGTTTAAACCGTCAACGGTAGTTTCATGTAGTGGGCAATGTCGTTGTATGCCATCTGTCCACATTTCAATAATATCACCTGTAGCCTTGGGTTGAATGCCCGTTTTTTCAATGATAAGACGATAAAAAGGCATGATAACAGTGACATCGTGGCCTAAATTTCGTAGAGCCTGAGGGAGAGCACCTGTAACATCAGCGAGCCCACCTGTTTTGGCAAGCGGTGCTGCTTCGGATGCAATAAAAATGATGTGAAGTTTTTTCATGGAGCCCCTTTGTATGGTGTTACTTTAAATAGCTTGGCGTATAATAACAAATAGATGTTATTTGTCAGTTTAGCAGTTTATAAGCTAGAATAGGAGCATGTCCAAAATTATAGTGCGCGATATCACTGGAGAGCATAGTTACACTATCCACGATACTGTAACGGTGGGGCGGCACCCGAATAGTGTGATTTATTTACATGACCCCATGGTGTCCAAGCATCATGCTTGTATCAATCACATTGGGGAGCATTATGTTTATGAAGATTTGAATAGTTCCAATGGTTCGTTTTTGAATGGTGTACGTGTTGTTAGGCACCCTTTTGCTGATGGAGATATCATCACTCTAGGCAAAGTTGACCTTGTTTTTCATGCTTTTTCTGAAGATGAGAAGCTGGCGAGTATGGTTGATATTTCACATATGTCACAGACGGGTGAGGTGCACGATCGCATTGAAGTTGCAGGGTTGGAGCAGTTTCATGCTGAAAGTGAAGTGGCAGACTTAAGTGTTTTACGTGAAGACTATGAAAAACTACGTTTGGGTAGCGAGCTGATGCATGCGTTGGGGGCACATCACGAGCTATCAACAGTGCTTGAAAGTGCTGCTGATGAGCTGTTGCGCATTTTTCGCGCAGACCGCTGCATGATTATGTTGTATCAAAAGGAGCATGATGAGCTTGTGCCCAAGGTTGTGAGGACAAGCTTGAATTCGGATGATCAGTTGGTTGTGTCTGGTTCGGTATTAACGGAGGTTCAGCAAAGTAAATCAGCTGTGTTGCTGTCGGATGCGAGTCAAGACTCCCGTTTTTCACAGGCATCGAGTCTTATTATGCAGGGAATTAAGTCTGTGATGTGCGCGCCAATTATTGATGGGGAAGAGCTCCTTGGTGTTGTACACTTGGACAGTCAAAAACATGGATCTTCGGGCTTTACACGTAAGGATCTGCTGCTTTTGACGGGCATTGTGCAATATATAGCAATGGCGATAGCGAATGCGCATTTATTACATAAAGTTGAACAAGAAGCGCGTTCTAAGGCGCAATTTGAACGTTTGCTTTCCCCCAGTGTGGTAGAGCAGGTCATGAATGGCGCTGTGAATTTGGAAAAAGGCGGGCAGTTGCGCGATGTAACAATTTTATTTGCCGACATCCGTGACTTTACGCGCTTATCACACAACTCAAAGGCAACACGTGTTGTGGCGATGCTTAACCGTTATTTTGAAATGCTGGTAGATATTGTATTTAAACATGGTGGTACAGTTGATAAATTCATTGGTGATGAAATTATGGTGTTGTTTGGGGCGCCGCTAGCTATGGACGATGCGGCTGATAGAGCTGTAGCTTGTGCACTAGAGATGCAAGCCTCGTTGAGAGTGTTTAATCTTGATCAGAAAAAATATGAGGAAGATGATATTCATATTGGTATTGGCGTGAATTCAGGAGAAGTTGTAGTGGGTTCGATTGGTTCAACACGTACCATGCAATATACCTGTATTGGCGATGCTGTGAATGTAGCTTCCCGTTTGACTTCTCATGCAAAACCTGAAGAAGTTATTATCAGTAATGTAACCAAAGAACGTTTAAAAAGAGACTTTGAGTATGAAGCCTTGCCTCCTTTTACAATGAAAGGGATTGATGGCACTACGGGCGCATGGTTTGTGAAGGAAGTAGTGGATGATACCAAACCATAACTATTATTAATTTACTGTGTAAAATTGAATGCTCTGAAAACTTACTCGCTAGGCCTCGTGAATATCAAGGTGAAATGCTTGTCTGTGTGCGTTAGGGTACTGTGCTGAGGGTAAGGGGTTTATTAATGACGAAACTGATTGAATCTTCAGCATGGCAGGCTTTACAAGCGCATTATGATGATATGAAAGGGATTCATATGCGTGATTTATTTACAGAAGATCATATGCGTTTTGAACGCTTTTCTTTGCAGTTAAATGATTTGCTTGTGGATTACTCAAAAAATATTATCACTGATGAGACAAAGAAGCTCTTAATAGATGTGGCGCGTGAGCGCGGTGTGGAAGGTATGCGTGATCGCATGTATGCAGGGGAAGTGATCAATAATACAGAGGGCAGGGCTGTCTTGCATGTGGCACTGCGTAACCGCTCGAACCGACCTATTCAAGTGGATGGACAAGATGTGATGCCAGAGATTAATGCTGTACTGGCTCGGATGCGAGATTTTACGGATAAGGTGCGTAATGGTGAATGGAAAGGCTGCACTGGAAAGCCGATTACAGATATTGTTAATATTGGTATTGGTGGTTCTGATTTGGGGCCTGTTATGGTTTGTGAAGCACTCAAATCTTATGCTAAGGATGGCCTAAAAGTACATTTTGTGTCCAATGTGGATGGTACGCAGATGGTCGAAACGCTGAAGGGCTTGAGCCGTGAGCAAACATTATTTGTGATCGCCTCTAAAACATTTACCACGCAGGAAACCTTAACCAATGCCAAAACAGCACGTGACTGGTTCTTAACCCGTGGTGGCAGTAAAGCTGCTGTTGCCAAGCATTTTGTGGCTGTTTCGACCAATGCCGAAGCAGTTGAGAATTTTGGCATTGATACAGATCATATGTTTGAGTTTTGGGACTGGGTGGGTGGTCGTTATTCTTTGTGGAGTGCGGTTGGCCTTTCGGTTGCGTTATATTTGGGTATGGATCATTTTGAGTGCATGTTGGCTGGGGCACATGATATGGACGAACATTTTCGTACTGCCCCACTGGAAGAGAATATACCCGTGGTTATGGGTATGCTGGGTGTTTGGTATAATAATTTCTGGGGCGCAGATTCGCATGCAATATTGCCATACGATCAATATATGCACCGTTTTTCTGCTTACTTTCAGCAAGGAGACATGGAAAGCAATGGTAAGTCGGTCACCCGTGACGGTGAAGCTGTGAACTATTCGACGGGGCCTATTATTTGGGGTGAGCCAGGAACCAATGGGCAGCATGCATTTTACCAGTTGATTCATCAGGGAACAAAATTAGTGCCTTGTGATTTTTTAGCACCGATTGATAGTAAAAATCCGATTGGACAGCATCATATGATTTTATTGTCGAATTTCTTTGCCCAGACTGAGGCATTGATGGTGGGAAAAACAGAGTCAGAGGTGCGTGCTGAGCTAGAGGAGAGTGGTCTTGAGGGAGAGTCTTTGGAAGACTTGCTTCCTCATAAAGTTTTTGCTGGTAATAAACCTTCAAACTCCATTTTATTTCAAAAACTAAACCCGCGTGTATTGGGAAGTCTGCTTGCGATGTATGAACATAAGATTTTTGTGCAAAGTGTTGTTTGGGATGTGAATGCTTATGATCAGTGGGGTGTTGAGCTAGGCAAGCAGCTGGCGCGGAAGATTTTACCGGAGTTGATGTTTGATAATGAAGTGCAGAGTCATGATGTCTCGACCAATGGTTTAATTAACTATTATAAGACGCATCGTAAAGAATCATAAAACATGCTTGCTATGCGCAACTTGAAACATATACTGCGCGCCACTCAATGCTTAGGTTATGATGTTGATGCATTGAGAGAAACTATGAAACGCACGGAGACTTGGAGAGATGGCTGAGTGGCTGAAAGCGCACCCCTGCTAAGGGTGTATAGGTTTACTCCTATCGAGGGTTCGAATCCCTCTCTCTCCGCCACTTCTGTGTGGATCGGGTTGCTTTGTATGGTGTTGATTTTGTGCTCTGGGTGTGACAGCAAGCAGGAGAACAAAATTCAATGGCAGTTGCCATTGCAAGCACCTGAAGATGTACACAGGTCGGACTTGCATGCGGTGTTGCCTGAATGGGCAGCAGCAAGAGAAGGTCATGTTGATTTGGTCTTTTTGCATAAGAATACAGCGCGTAAAGCGGTTGTTTCTGTAGTGAAAGGTCAAGAAGCTAGCTTTCAGAATTGGCAAATTCGTGTGTTGGGATTGGCTCAGGGATTGCGGGTGAAATCTGGGGCTTTCCTTGATGATGAAAGTGTGCATAATGCGGCGGCGTTCGTTGAGTTGCTCAGAGATGATAAGCTTATGTACCGCGGATGGCTGTATCAGGAATTTCCAGAACTGTTTGGTCTGGATGATCCAGCTTGGAAAGTATGGTTGAAAGGTGTTAATATTCAGCCATTAGAAAGGAAAAAATAGGCTCCCTTAGCTCAGCTGGATAGAGCATCTGACTACGAATCAGAAGGCCGGGCGTTCGAATCGCTCAGGGAGCACCATTTTAACAAAGCACTTACAGCAATGTAGGTGCTTTTTTTATTTCAGAGGTGTTTTTTTGAGCTAGTGAGATACAAATGGGTGAACTCACGGTTGTGGTTTAATAAAAATGTGACAACTGAAGAAAGGGTAGGTGGTGAGGGTAAGAATATTCTTTATTTTTAAGTTATTAGGTTTGAAAATTAACTTTTTATTTATAGAATGAGCATAATGTTTCTGAGTGTTGGGATTGTACTTGCTAAAGAAAGCGTACTTTGTGGAGGGTGGCCTTGTTGGGAGAGTTGAAGGAATTACTTATTGTTGAATTGAACCTTGAGGATATTTTAGCTGAAGATATTGATGTAAATGAACCTCTATTTGGTGGAGGTCTGGGCCTGGATTCTATTGATGCTTTGGAACTGGCGATTGTTATTGAGCGGACCTATGGTGTAAAAATAAAATCAGGTGATGATAAAAATCAAGAAATATTCTCATCCTTAAGTGCTTTGGCGAAATATATTGAAGCTGAGCGAAGTAAATAATTGCTTCATTTATTGAGATCGGTTTTTATAAGCATATTGATTATAGCTTATCCGCTATTGGTTTATTGGGCGGTTACGAATGGGGTATCTTGGGTTGTGCCATTAATCATTGCAGTAGTTTGTTTGCAGCGTTTTTATCGTAGTGGTTACTCGGCATGGAAGTTTCTTCTTTTTGCGCTGCTACTGCTGTTGGGGGCAATTTTTTTTCAAACCTTGAGTGCCAAGGTGATACCAGTATTTATCTATACTGCTTTATTTTTTATTTTTTATAAAAGCCTGCAGACTAAAGCCTCATTGATAGAGCGTTTTGCTCGTCTTGACTTTCCTGAGTTGCCACCAAAAATTCCTGAGTATTGTCGTCAGGTGACTTGGGTGTGGACATGCTTTTTTGCTCTGAATATATTTATATGCAGTGCTTTGGCTTTATGGGCTACAGATGCTTTATGGGCTTGGTATGTTGGGGCGATCAGTTACTTCTTGCTTGGATCATTGATGATGGGTGAATATATTTTTCGCCGACTACGTTTTCCTTGGCTGGAAGTGCCTCCTTTTAAAGCGAGCATGATGAATATGATTAAGAATGGGCATACTGTTTGGGATAGTAAGGATAGCTAAGTTGCATTTTAGTGAGTTGAGCAAGAATGATGTGGTGTTACGCTTTTCTAGTGAGCGCCCCTTTGCTTTTGTTAAAGGTGAGATGATTTTTGCTGCTAGGTTATCTTCGGATATAAAAGAACTCACTAAACAGCTAGGGTCGAGTTCGGGCGATGTGTTGGTATGTTGCAAGGGGCGCTATGCTTTTTGTGTTGCTATATTAGCAATATGGCTGGCAGGTCGAAAAGTTGTGTTACCACCTAACTTGCATCAAGTGACATTGGATTATATTTCCAAAGCTCATAATATTACGACACAGTTGGATGATAGTTTTTTATTGTCGTCATGCGCCTCTACGGATGTTTTCGATAAGGCTTGTTTAGAGCTGGTTTTTAAATTGAAGAAAGAAGCTTTAATCATTTATACATCGGGCTCTTCTGGAGAGCCGAAGGCTGTAACAAAAACGATAGGAAACCTCTTTTCTGAAGCTTTTTCGATTAAAGCTACCGTGCAGAACTCCGTAAGGCCCTTGGTGGCAAGTGTGCCTCCGAATCATTTATATGGACTAACATTTTCTATTATATTGCCTTGGGTGTTGGGTGTTGCCGTGGTTGATGAATGCCCTCTTCATGCCGAAGAAGTGCTTGATATGATGGCTGCTGTGCAGGCAGATGTATTGGTTACAGTGCCTGTTCACTTATCTGCTATGCTGGAGCAAGATATAGTCAGAGTGCCAAGTTTGGTTATTTCATCGGCAGGGCGTTTGGATGAAGACTTAGCTAAACGGTGGTATGAACGCTTTGGGCATGAAATTTTCGAAGTGTATGGCTCAACAGAAACAGGTGTGATTGCTTATCGCCAGCAGTTGAGTGATCAGCATTGGCAAGCTTTTCCTCATGTTTGTACCGATCAATCCGGCGACTGTTTGCAAGTATCTTCACCATTTATCCATAGCAGTGAAGGGAACATGTTCCAAAGCAATGACAGGGTGTCGTTGCATGAGAATGGTTTTATATTGCATGGTCGAACCGATGCGATTGTTAAAATTGCTGGCAAACGGGTATCGTTATTAGCAATCGAAAAAGCAGTGAAAACGTGTGAAGGTATTATGGATGTTGCGGTGGTAGCTGTTCCTGTAAAGGGGCATATTCGGGACATGGCGATATGGATCGCATTAGCTTGTGAAGAAGGGCTGACGGTGCGTGAAGTGCGTGCTATGCTGTATATGAAATTAGATGGTGTAGAAATTCCACGGCGTATTGTCATTCGGAAAACATTACCACGTGAAGATAATGGTAAACTACGGCGTTCTAAAATTTTGGACTTGTTTGAGGCTAAAGACAATGCCTGAGATGTTTACGCACTATGTCGATGTGTTAGAAAATAATGCCTGTTTTGAAGGGCATTTTCTAGCGCGGCCAATATTCCCCGCGGTTGCCCAACTGGCCTTGTTGCAGCAAGCGATTACAGCTTACCATCAGAAAGACTGTGAACTGATTGGCTTGCCGATGAGTAAATTTCTATCTCCAATTGTTCCCAATACTAGCGTGATGATCGAATTAACATCAAAGGATGATAACTGCATGCTTTTTGTCATTCGTTCTGAGCAACATACGATTACAAAAGGTCGCCTTCGTTATAGGATAGTGAATGATGGATAAAAAAATTTGTGGGATCATTCCCGTATATAATAATCATATGACGATTGAGGGAGTGGTTGAGAGCTTATTAGAGCAGTTGGGTTTTGTCATTGTGGTTGATGATGGCAGTGATGATGGCAGTGAATTAATTATTGAAAAGCTACGAGAAACCTACCCGAACAAATTGGATATACTTCATCATAAGGTGAATTCTGGTAAAGGAGCTGCCGTTCAAACCGGCTTGCAATGGGCGAATACTCTGGGCTTTAGCAGTGCTTTGCAGGTGGATGCCGATGGTCAACATGATTTAGATGACTTGCCTAAGTTTTTACAGGCTCTTGAGGAGTGCCCAGATGCGATGTTATTGGGAGCACCTGTTTTTGATGATGACATGCCAGCAGTGCGAAAGTATGGGCGTAAACTGACTCAGGCTATGATTGCTTTGGAGATGGGTATTTGGGATGTACCTGATGCTATGTGTGGGTTTAGGGTTTACCCTGTTGCTGCGATTTGTGCGCTGGGATGTATGGATCCGCGCATGAGTTTTGACCCAGAAGTGATGATACGGGCCCATTGGGCTGGTATTGTGCTTAAAAAAGTTCCGACTCGTGTGCGTTACCTTGATCCAGAAGAGGGCGGCATTTCTCATTTTAGAATGGTGAATGATAATGTGCGCCATACCTGGGTTCACACCCGCTTGCTGCTGCAAGCACCTTTTCGTTTATTGATACGTTTTATGAGGCGAAGATATGGCTGACTGGATGGATAAAAAGGAGCGCGGCTCGCTCTGGATGATGCGCTTCGCGTGTTTTTTATGTAAAAAAACGGGTCCAAAATTACTCAGTCCATTACTGTTTCTGATTGTATGCTATTTTTATGTGTCTTCACATGAGGTGAAATCTGCATCGATGCAGTTTTTTGAGAAAGTAACAGGAAAAGTGCGTTCCAGCGATTATTTCCGGCAGCTATATTGTTTTTCTCGTACAATACTGGATCGCTTTTTTATTTTGCTAGGTAAAACTGCGAGTTATCATGTGACGAGCCATGGGCGAAGGTTACTTTTAGAGGAGAAAAAGCGAGGCAGAGGGATTATTTTACTCGGAGCTCATTTAGGTAGCTTTGAGGCATGCCGCATTTTCATTAAAGATAAAGTAGAACTTGATGTACATATTGTAGCTTACTTTGGCGCATCACAGAAAATTAGGGCTACGTTGGATCTACTCAACCCTGAACAGGCGAAGAAAGTCATTGATCCAACAAATCCTGATGCGGTGTTTAAAATGCGCGAAGTGATTGAGGCCGGAGGTATATTGGCAATTCTTGCCGATAGAGTTGGGTTAAGTGATAAACGAGCGAGTGTGAATTTCTTTGGCGAGACGGTGGATTTTCCTGCTGGGCCTTACCTCTTGGCACATGTTCTTGGCTGCCCTGTGTATAGCTTTTTTGGCCTTTTGTCGAAGCCTTACCATTACGATAACTACCTTGATTGTTTGGCGGAGCGGGTTGTTTTACCGCGCAAAAATAGACAAGAGGCATTAACTGAATATGCACAAATTTATGCGGATAAATTGGAATATTATTGCAAAAAAAATCCATATAATTGGTTTAACTTTTTTCATTATTGGAAAGATAAATCTTGAGCTATCTAGCAAAAGTATGTGTGAATATTCCTTTTCATGATATGGAAAGGGGTTATGTTGTTCTAGTCATTGAAAGCCTGTATAAATATGTTCGCCCACTAGAATATGGTCAAAAATCACAAGTCAGAACACAATTTTCAGCATACTCGAGTTATATTAAGGTTCATATATGATTACTGATATGATATCAGAAGAACGGTATGTTTACAGCTTATGGTTGTGCCCGCTGATGTGTGTAAGATGGTGGTGATACAAATGTTGGTTAAATATTTCTCTGTATTTCCTATGAAATGTGCGCTGCTTGGTATGCTGTTGGTTGCTCCTTTCATGCATGCATCAGCACAAGACTCCTTGGCATCCGTGCTTGCCCAAGCTGCAAAACAAGGCGTGGTGGCAATGGAATACCGTGAAATAAAACACATGTTATTTTTGCAAGAGCCAGTTTTGGCATCAGGGCGCATATTTTTGGCAGGAGAAAGCTTTGTTCTTGAGCAGTTACAGCCTGAACGGCTATTAATGACCACGGATAAGCAGCGTTTTCGTTTTTTTATACCTCAAAAACATGTGTACCATAGTAAGATGCTAGCCTCGCCTATGGTGCAAAAGGCTTTACAGCTTTTTCGACCATTAATGTCAGGGGATCAACAGGTTCTTGAAAAAGTATTCGATACGCAGTTTGAGGCTAAAAATAATGGCTGGATATTGCATTTAAGGCCTAAAGATAGAGATGTAACAACATTCGCTAGTATTCGTATTGAAGGAAAGTTATCTCAAGCAGCGCATTATGCATGGGTTGAAATGGTCAATGGCGATACTGTAGAATGGTTTTTTTCTCTATTACCTGTGCCAGATCAATATGCTGAAACCATGCAAAAGCTGCTGCTAGAGTCAAAAGGCTGATACAGTGCATATACGTGTTTTATGTTTTCTTATGGCTGTGCCATTATTATTGATCACGGCATTTTCGCAGCTTGACGTTAAAACGGATATTTCAGCATTTTTCATCTCTGGCGAATCATCACAGATGAAGTTGCTTGCCAATCAAATGCAAACGGGTGAGATATCTCGTCGATATTTACTCAGTATTGGTCAAGAAAAAGAATCGGGGCAGGCTTTAGAGTTTGTAGATGAATTAAGGTCTGAGTTGTTGAAGGTAGATGGTATTTCGCGTGTTTGGGGTCAGACCATGCGTGATGATGACATGCATGCACTGATTTCATTCTACCTGCCATATCGTTACCACTTGTATAGTTTGCAGGCTAAAAGAAGTATGAGCGAGGCATTTTCTAATGCTTCTATGGTGGCTAGAGCGAAGGTGATTAAGCAGGGGCTTATGGGGCCTCAAAGTGCATGGGTGAGAGAGATTATAAAATCTGATCCAATGTTTTTTATGTCCCATGCTTTCGAGCGAATATCAGGTGGGTTGAATCCTAGCGGTGAGTCTAGTCGTTATACTTCTTTGGTGGTTGAAACGAAAGCATCTGGGCTGGATACAGCGCGCCAAGCCGTAGTGAAGCAACGTATTGAAAGTATTTTTCAACGGTTGAATCAAGCACATGCCTCAGCTTACCAGTTAGAAATGACGGGTGTACCTGTTTTCGCATTAACGATTAAAACACAGGTAGAAAAAGATATAACATGGATTAGCAGTGTCTCTATTGTGCTGATGTTGCTGCTGTTTTTAGTGATGTTTCGCTCTCTACAATCGCTTCTTACAGTCATGCTAGTCTTGTTGGTTTCCGCGGCGATGGCTTCATTATTAACATCATTGGTATTTGGGCAGGTTTATGCATTAACCTTGGCATTGGGAACAACCTTGATTGGTATTTGTGTGGACTATCCCATTCATACGATTGTACATACGCAAGCCAGTGATGAAAAACCGGTGGTTGCAGCCAAACGCATTTGGTTTAGTTTGTTATTAGGGGCGGTGACCACGGTGGTGGGTTATGCTGCTTTAAGTTTTACAGGCTTTCCAGGGATGCAACAAATTGCGCTATATAGTGCGGCAGGTATTTTAACATCGTTGCTTATCTCACGCTTTATTCTGCCATTTTCAATAAAAAATAAAAAACATTCCTGGAAAACAGTGCCAGGTTTGGATGTTTGGCTGCGGGCTGCCCGAGCCAAGTATTTGCGAGTAACGGTACTTATACTGGCTTTATTGAGTGTTGTATGGGTAGGTATGCATGGGGTGCAGTGGCAAGATGATTTGAGCCAACTATCACCATCTGTAAGTTCATTGAAAGAGCAGGACAAACAGATTCGCAGTCGTATGCAGAGCGTTGAGCCTGGACGCTTTATATTAATTCACGCTAAGACAATGGAAGCTGCATTGCAAATTAATGAGCAGGTTTGTTTACGTCTTGAGAAGTTGAAAAAAACGGGTGACTTGAATGCTTTTTATGCTGTGTATCCGTGGCTTGCTTCGCATCAACTGCAAGAGCGTAATAGCCAATTTGCAAGGGCAGCTTTAAGTGATGAAACTAGGCAACAGTGGCGTAATATCCTTGAGCAAGAAGGATTGCGTAGTGCTTTTTTTGCTAAGGCAGAGGTTCCTGATGTAGCGCCTTTGGATTTAAAGAGTGTGTTGAATTCACCTGCTGGGCGTTATATTACGGGTCAATATGTGTTGAATGATGATGAGGTATTACTGACTATTTGGTTAGGTTTACATAAGCCTGAATCATTAAGGCATGCTTTTTTGGGTGATAAACAGGCTCAATATGTGAGCCAAAAAGATATGATGAATGAGATGAATGTTATGTATCGGAGTAAGGCCGTGGTGGCACTGGGATACGGTGCATTATTTATTCTTCTACTGCTTACGTTACGTTATAGAAGCCTTAAAATTTCTTTACTGGTATTACTACCAGCGATTGTGGCGGTAAGTCTTGTGGTGTTCTGCTGGGTGCTGCTTGCTTATCCACTGAGCATATTACATTTATTGGGTTTGCTGTTGATGGTGGCGATTTGTGTGGATTATGGCATATTCTTTTATGAAAACCGTTCAGGAAACATGCGAGTGACTTATCAGGCTATTGTGATGTCCTCTTTAACCACGATGGTGGCTTTTTTCTCTTTGGCTTTGGCTGAGAATCCTGCTTTGCAGGTATTGGCTTGGACGGTTGCTCCCGGTGTAGTGTTAGGCTTTTTACTTTGCCCAGTATTGATTCAAAAGGCACAAAAAGGATAAAATGGAAACGGTATATATTACATCATATTCAGCGGTTACAGCATGTGGCTTTGGCTCACAAGCTTTGTTAAAGGCTTTGTTAGAGCAACGTAGTTACTTGCAAAAAGCAGCTTTGATCAAGCCTGATTTTGTTATGTATACAGGTGAGGTACATGAAATATTGCCAGAAATTCAGTCTGAATTTCTGGCTTACAACACGCGTAATGCACGCTTGGCATTAGCAGCATTGGACTGCCAAGAAGCTAGCTTTAGGTTAGCAGTCAATTTGGCTAGGCAAACCTATGGAGCATCTCGTGTTGGCGTTATTATTGGCACAAGTACTTCGGGTATTTATGAGACAGAGCTTTCTTATCAGCACCATGAAAATACTGGCTCAATAACAGATGATTTTGATCTTCAACATCAACACGCATGGGTGGCAACAGCTGAATTTCTAAAGAAGGAATTACAGCTCACAGGTCCTTGTTATGGTATTTCTACGGCATGTTCATCCAGTGGCAAAGCGATTGCAGCTGGGCAACGTATGATCGAATCAGGTATTTGTGATGCTGTTGTTGTGGGTGGTGTGGATTCGATGTGTCACTTAACGGTACACGGCTTTCACAGTTTAGAATTAACATCAGAAGTACCTTGTACACCACTGGATGAACAACGGCATGGGATTAGTTTGGGTGAGGCTGCGGGTTTATTGCTGTTAGAGCGCCAATCAAATGAAAGCTGTAACTTGGCTTTAGTGGGTTACGGTGAATCATCCGATGCGCACCATATGACTGCACCACACCCCCAAGGCGCAGGCTCAAAACAGGCGATGCAAACTGCTTTGCTGCGCGCAGGCTTACAAACTGAAGATATCGACTACATTAACTTGCATGCTACGGGCACACGTTTAAATGATGAGTCAGAAATGTGTGCTGTGGCAGCATTGTTTGACCGTCAAACACCATGCAGTGCTACCAAGGGCATCACAGGGCATACACTTGGAGCAGCGGGGGCGGTTGAAGCAATTGTTAGCTTGTTGGCACTAGAGCATCAGTTTATCCCCGGAACATGGGGCCTAAATAAGGTCGATCCCGCATTTGAAAACAATGTGGTTGAGAGGCCTTTAAAAAATCAATCACTGAGACATGTGATGAGCAATAATTTTGGTTTTGGTGGCAATAATGTAAGTCTTATTTTTTCTCGTAATATGGCCCCAGAGGAGGTGCCGTATGGATAAAAAAACTTTAGCGGTTCTGGGTTGTGGTGCTAGCTTTCAAAATGAAGAAATAGCACTGTCTCTGGATTGTGAGTACGCGGATATGCAAACGACACTATTGCCTGCACGATTACGCCGCCGCACCAGCATTGCTACGAAAATGGCATTTTCAGCTGCCGAGCGTGCGTGTGCGAATGCTGGTATAGAGCCTTGTGAGCTGCCTGTTATTTTCACATCCTCACTGGGGGAATCCGCTGTTACAGATCAGTTGTGCCGCAATATTGCAAGCCAAAGCTTTCCATTATCACCTACGAAATTTCATAATTCTGTGCATAACACAGCATCAGGTTATTGGAGTATTGCGGTGAAAAGTACCCACCCCGCCATGGCGATGGGTGGTTATCAGGATAGCTTTGCGCTGGCTCTTCTTGAGGCATGGAGTCAACTGTATACGGTTGAAAAGAAGGTGTTACTGGTCTGTTATGAGGAAACGCCTTCAGATCTTTTATTACCTGAAAATCATTGGCAAGCTTGTGCAACAGCGTTTGTATTAAGCACCGAGCAACAGCTTGACCATGATGCATTGGGTTATGTAACAATGCCCTATCGTGCCGAGAGGCTTGAGCCTGTTCTGGATGATAAACTGTTTTCTCCTGCAACGGCGGCTTTGCTTTTATACAAAGCTTTGAATAAGAAGCTGAAGACAGTGATCGATATTTCCCCTGCAGCTGAGCAAGCTTGGTTTATTGAGATTTGTGCTGATGCATGAGATGAATTTAGAGGCCTTACTGCCGCATCGAAAACCTATGCTGATGATTTCAGAAGTTTTATCGTATGATGATGGGCAATTGCAAGCATTAAGCATGATTGAGCCTGAGAACCCGCTGTTACAACAGGGGAAGTTCCCTGGTTTTGCTGCATTAGAATTATTAGCTCAGGCATCGGGACTATTTTTAGGCTTAAACATGGATGGGGATGGTGCACCTGGGGCGATTGTGAGTGTACGAAACATGCAAGTTCATAAGGCTTGCCTTACGATTGATGAAGCAATGCATATCAAAACAAACTTTCTCGGAGGAAGTGGTAGTGCCGCGATGTTTCAAGGTTTGGTATACCAAGAGGATAGGCTTGTATTTGAAGCAACGTTAACGGTTAGCCGCTTAAATGGAGTGAAAAGAGATGCTTAAACATGTATTGGTAACGGGCAGTAGCAGGGGGATTGGAGCTGAAATCGCCCGTGCACTGGCATCTTCTGAGCGCCATATTTGGGTGCATTGCCGTCAAGGGAAGGCTGAAGCTGAGGCTGTGGTTAAGGAAATCGAACAGCGTGGCTTTAAGGCTTCTTTGTTATGTTTTGATGTTGCTGATCGAGTAGCTAGTAAAACAGCTTTGGATGCATTTACTGAGCAGTATGGTGGCTTTGATATTGTGGTGAATAATGCAGGCATTACGCGTGATGCTCCATTGCCAGGTATGCAAGATGAACAGTGGGATGATGTGTTACAAACCTGTTTGGGCGGCTTTTATAATGTCTGTAGGCCTTTGATTATGCCGATGATTCGTAAACGTTGGGGACGTATTGTTAATGTTGTTTCTATTGCAGCCTTGCATGGCAACCGTGGGCAGAGTAATTATGCAGCAGCTAAGGCCGGTGTGATTGGCGCGAGTAAATCATTGGCGAAAGAGGTGGCTTCGCGTGGTATTACTGTCAACGCTGTAGCTCCAGGTTTTATTGAAACAGAGATGACTGAGCAAATATCAAAAGAGCATATCAAACAAGTTGTTCCGATGGGCAGGGCTGGTAGTATTAAAGAAGTCGCTGCGGTAGTATCCTTTCTCAGTAGTGATGCGGCTTCCTATATTACTGGTGAGGTCATAAATGTTAGTGGTGGAATTACTTAATTTAACTTTCACCAAAAAAGGGGGAGAGAATGATGTTTTATAAACTTGTGCTATCTATTTTTTTAGTTGGAGTACTCGGAGCATGTGCCATTAATAAAAATATTGTGCCTTTGGAAAAACCGGAGGCTATAAAAAATATTTGTATAAAAGAAAACCCTAAAATATTGATGAAAGAAGGTTTTTTACCAGAATTAGAGTCTCAGCTACATAGTCATGGTATCAAAACATCTATTTTTACCAACAAGATACCTAGTGATTGTCGTTATACTCTTGAATATACGGCCAATTGGCAGTGGGATATGGCGATGTATTTAACCTATATGCATATTGAAATTCGCGATGCAGGGAACGTTATTGGGTCAGTAGAATATGATGCCCGTAGAGGGGGAGGGAATATGAATAAGTTTGGTCATACCTCTGAGAAAATGCGCCCACTTCTGGATGAAATGCTAGGTGAAATAAAATTACAATAAAGTTGATAGTTAACGAGTAATAAAATGAACTATTTTGATGTGATCGTGGCTGGTGGTGGCCCTGCTGGGACAACAGCAGCAACTTTATTGGCGCAGTATGGACACAAGGTTTTGTTGCTTGATCGGGATCAACACCCGCGTTTTCATATTGGTGAATCGATGCTTCCGATGAGCGAACCTGTGTTTAAGCGTTTGGGTGTGGATTGGGAAACGGGGGCATACCAGCGTAAAAATGGTGCTGAATTTATTGATGAGTCGGAAGGGTTGCGTGTTCGGTTTCCGCTGGCTAGTCAGCATCAGCCTTATCAAGTTGAGCGTTCAAAATTTGATCATATGATGATTGAAAATGCCTGCAAGCAAGGTGTTGAAGTGCATCAATTAGAAGTTGTGAAGGATATTTCTTGTGCGCAGGATAAAGTAAGTGTTCGTACCGATAAAGCTGAGTACTCGGGACGTTACTTGATTGATGCTACAGGTCGCTCTGCCATGATGGGGCGGCGGAAAAAATCTATTCAACGTATTGATAATTTAGGAAAATTTTCTTTATATACCCACTTTTATAGCGTTGATGCGCAAGCTGCTGACAGTTTGTATGAAACAGGTGATGTGAAAATCATTATAGTAGATATTGGTTGGATTTGGGCGATTCCAATGGTTGGCAGACGCTTAAGTGTTGGTCTGGTCGTGCAAAAGGATATTGATGCAAGTGAACGTAAGTCTAGCTTATTTGATCAATATTTAGCGGATTCACAGTTGTTGACTGACGTTTTGCAAGGCGCTAAACGAGAGTTTGATATACGAGCAGAAGCGGACTTTAGCTTTGTGAACACATCACGTCATGGGTTGCGTTATGCCTGCTGTGGTGACTCAGGCGGTTTTCTTGACCCTGTATTTTCATCGGGTGTTTTCCTGGCTGTAAAGACAGCTGAAATGGTGGCTGATCGACTTCATATAGCACTGCTTGCGGGCAAAGAAGATGATCCTGAACTGCATAGCATTGATGATGCTGATTATACCTTGGGTTTTAATTCGATGCGTATGTTTGTAGAACGATTCTACCATGCACGTTTGGTGCAAAATTTATTTTCTGTTTCAAAGAAAAGTGAAGAGCTTAAGGAAGATATTCTAGGCTTGCTGGGTGGTAATTTATGGACTGGAAAGAATGAATTTCAAAAAAAATTATTAAAAAGTCGCCAAGCGCAACAGTTGGGAATTATCGACATAGCAGAGAGTTAACGCATGACTTTTTCATCTGAAGACATAAAGCTCCATACCATACCAATGCCGGTAGAAAAATAAGAGTTTTGGCGAACTAGAGGGCTGTTTCTATTGATAGAGCCTGCAAGGGTACGCATGCGTACAACTGCAACGATACTTAAATGATCATCAATATTATAACGTAAGGATGCATCAGAAAAATAGCTGTGCAAGCCTTGCTGTGCTTGGTATGTAGGCCGACTTGCTGTGGCATATATGGACTCGACACCATAATAGGTTTGATTATAGCTCTGTGAGGCATAAAGAATGCCTGCTTCAAGTCGTAAAGACATTTTATTTAACTCAGGCAATAGGTCATTGCGTTTGTAACGCAAGCTTGGTTCAGTAACCCAGCCTTGGTATGAGCCGTTCGTATCCAAAGCAAAACGCCAAGGTAAATGCAAGCTTAGTGTACTTGTTTTATCTTTTGCGATGATAATATTGAGCTGGGGGCCAACTTGTCCGCTAAATTTTAAGTCAGGCATGCCTTGGCGTGCTTTATTACTACTTTTTACAGGTAGACCGAATGAGAAATCCAGATCCAATGATATACCAGCCTCATCAAATAGCCGCCCTCGAAGCCCACCTCTATCGGCACGGATAGTCTCACCGCGATAAATTATGTACGGTATAGCGAGTGGTAAGGTATAGCGTTGGTCGCTTCCTACATAATGAGGGACAGAAAATATGCCGCCAGCTAAACCTACTTCCCAAAGTGGTAACTCTTTTTTTTCTTCAGCAAGTGCAATTGTTGGGTATAAACCAGTGATTAGAAATAATATTGTGAAAATCTTATGCTTCATACAGTGTTTTCCTTATGCTAAGTAGCCCTTTTCTAGGTGTTTTTTCATAGATACGACCTGCAAATATTTCTAGAAATTCATCCGCATGCCTTTGATGCGCCATATTTGCAAATCCCCAAGGGTGTTTCCAAAAATAAGCTAGGATGTCTTGGACAACATCCTGAGCTTGTGTTGTAGTTTGCATATACCCCTCATGAATGGGTGACCATTTTGAGTAATCAGTTTGTGAACATGCAAGGATAGCTTTTGCAGCATATTCAGCTTCAATAACGGAGAATTGAACACCAAAAGAAAAAATAGGGTCAATAAACCGATGGCTATCACCGACACAAAAAAGCCCTTCTCGGCAATATTCATCCATGGTGAAGGAATAATTTGAAGCGGCCCGAACTTTTTCAAGCCGTTTTGTGCCTTGAATACGTGACATCAAAGGTTCACTAAATGTTAGAATATTTTGATCTAAAAAATCGTCCATGGTTAAGCCAGTCTTTTTGAAATCTTCAATAGGTAGTACCAAGCCAATGCTCGTGACTGTTTCGCTAAGGGGAATCATCCAAGCCCACGCATGATTTTCACGATGAAAAATAAGCGTGTCATGCATATCCATGGGTTGATGTTTCACCCCTTCGAAGTGCCCGAACAAGGCAATTTGGTGTGCATAGATTCCATCTTTAATACCCCCAAAAAGACCTTGTTTTTGAGAGAAACGTTTCTGCCCACTTGCATCAATCACAAAACGTGATTCAAGCTTCTTTTCGCCTTTTACTGTTTGGATTGAGATATTCCATAAGTTTTTATTTTTTTGAATAGAATCAACCCGCCCGACAATATGCTTTGCTCCGCGCTGTATGGCTTCATTGAGCATCATGTGGTCGAATTTAGAGCGCTCAACCTGCCATGCATCACCCGCTCCAACATAAAAACTATTTTCTGGGTACTTGGAGAATATACGGACGCCTTTTTTTCTTGGAGCGGATAGTTTTTTAAGCTGTTGAGCTAGCCCTAGTCTATTTAATCCATCCACACATTCGGTGGTTAAAGATTCGCCTATGTGAAAACGCGGGAAGGTATCCGCTTCAATAATGACAGGACTAAAACCTTCGCGAAGCAAGTTCATAGCAGAGGCAGTGCCTGCCGGGCCACCACCAATAATGGGTATGATCTCTGACATATTTTTTTAGACCTTTAATTAGTTTTTCATACCGAGCATGGATGCGATAATATTTTTCTGTAATTCTGTACTACCTGAAAAAAGTCTACCCGCCATAGCATCTTGCACTAGCTGTACATGTTCACCCTCAAGCCCGTGTGTACCGAATATATGTACGCTATCAAGGCATGAGTTTAGAAAAGCTTCACTCGCATACCACTTTGTTGATGCACTTTCGATGGTGATGCGCTTTTTCAAATCACAATGATTGGCACACTTTTGTACCCATAAGCGTACTGTATCAAGACGAAGTTTCATTTCAGCGATACGATGGCTAATGGCTTGGAATTCAGATAGTGCCTTGCCTTTAACTTGACGTTTGCGAGCAAAGTTGACGACTTCATTAAGTTGCCACTGCATTACGCCGGCAATACCTGAAAAAATAAAGGCACGTTCAAGTTCCAGTGCTAAATGAATCATTAGATTACCAGCTCCAGCTTTGCCGAGTAGGCGGTCTGCTGGAATTTGGCAGTTTTCAAGAATGACATCACCCATGCTGGCAGTAACACAACCTTGTACTGCATGATCACCCGAAAATGTAACACCAGGGTCATCGGCATATACTACAAAAGCTGAGATAGCATCATCATGCTTGGCATAAATGATTAAGAGGTCTGCAATGGGTGTATTGGTGATGTAGCGTTTGTGACCGTTAAGGTTAAACCCTTCAGCACTCTCGATAGCTTTTGTACTCATGGCTTGCGTGTCGGAGCCTGCATGAGGCTCTGTAATGGCATGGCCAGCGAGAAGCTCGCCACTAAGGAGTTTAGGTAAAATATTTTTTTTTTGTATTGGGCTACCAAAACGAAGCAATGGAAATATTGAGCCCCAGACATGAGCGTTTACGGCCAAAATAAGACCAGGGTCACGCGTATTTTCCCCTAGTTTTTCATAGTCACGGCACAAGTCGGCGAAGTCTGTGCCAGATCCGCCCAGCTCTGTAGCAACCGCATGTTTGAACAAACCTGAATCTCCGCACGCTTTTAAGCGGATTTTGGCCTGTTCAGAGCCATGGTGTTGGGCGTGGTGTAAGTCAGGGACAAAGTTTGAATGCATATTATTCTCCAGGTTTCTTCATCATAGCCATGAGGCTTTGGCAATCAATTTTACCATTGGATAGGTGTGGAAATGTGTCAGTTTGAAGGACTTTATAAGGCTGCATATAGATAGGAAGCTGTTGTTTTAAGTAGCTGCGAAGAGTTTTTATTTCAATGCTTTGACCTGCAACGATAGCCACCAAACGTTGCCCGCTAATGCTGTCAGGCTCACCGAACACAAATGACTCGTGTACATCTTTGAATTGATTTATTTTAGCTTCAATTTCAGCTGGTTCAATGCGATAGCCTGATGATTTGATCATGCGGTCGATGCGACCATGGTATAAAAACTCTTGGGCATTATTTTGAGAAACTTTATCACCCGTATGATGTTTTGAATGGTTGTTTTTTTGAAGTTTACCCTTATGCCAGTAACCACTCATCAAGCAAGGACCTTGCACCAAAAGTTCATTATGCTCGTTGACTTCTAATTGAGCTGAACAAGCAGCAATGCCAATAGGAAGCTGTGTCATGTGATCCAATTGATTGCTTTGAACTTGCCAAAAACAACAAACGTTGGTTTCAGTTGGTCCAAATAGGTTGAAAAATTCAATGTGAGGCAGGGCTGAGACTAATTTTTTTAAATTGTTTAGAGGGAAAACTTCACCTGCAAATAAAATACGTTTAAATGCAGGTAAACGCTCAGGGCTTAGGCCGCCACGCATGGTCATAAAGCTAAGAATAGATGGCACGGTATACCATGTGCTAATGTTTTTAGTTTCCAGCCAATCGACAAGCTTTTTGGGTGACATGGTTAGTTGTTGAGGCATGAAATGTGTGGTTGCACCACTATACACGCTACTAAAAAGGTCAAATAATGATAAATCAAAATGAAAAGGCGCTAAGCTGGCAATGTTATCACTACACTGGAGAGAAAATGTCTCTGAAGACCAGCACACAAAGGCTTCAATAGCTTGGTGACTAATAGCGACACCTTTTGGGTCACCAGTAGAGCCAGATGTATAGAGTATGGCTGCTAAATGCTCTTTGTTTTTTACTGTTTCGGTTGGGGCTTCAATAGTTCGTTGAGGGTCATGAAGCTGTAATGTGTTTAAGTCAATCCAGAGGAGTGTAGTAGGGCACCATGAAGGGTGAGGACCTATGCCGATAATGCAGCAAGGTTGTACGTCGTTGATGATGTAAGTAAGCCTAGTGATTGGATTTTGAACATCCAAAGGTACATATGTTGCACCGCTAAAAAGGGTGGCGTAAATGCTTAGCGCTGCATCAATGCCGCGTGGAAGGAATATTGCCACACGGTCTTGATGACTGATATGATGTTGTAATAGTTTGCTAAGGCACAGTGCCTGTTGATAAAAATCACGATAGCTTAGTTGCCGACTGCCTTCACTAAAGGCTATGTGCGGTGGTTGAGCTTGCTGTTGTTGATATAAGTTATCTGTGATAAACAATGATTAAGACCTCAAACCGCTTTAATTCGTCTGTTGGGGCGTTATATGCTATCGTGACCATGAAGTTCGTGGGCTATATTTTGCATAACTTCATCAAGCCAAGAAGCTTCAATTTGATTGGCAATATAATTGAAACTTAGTGTGATTTCACCATTATATTGGCTAACCAGCATGCCCAGTGAAGGTGCCGCTGTAACTTGGCTAATTTGAAACATAGATTTAACAGTTGAGCCAGCAACCTCTGTGAGTTTAGGGTCAGGCTCACCCGTATATGAAAACCAAAAAGAGCTACGCTCCTCACCTTGTGGTGTGTTACGAATGATCGCGCCATACTTCTCAAGCTCTAGCCAGCTTCCTGCCCACATCAAAGGAACCAAGGCTTGGTCAAGCGCAGATTTAATGGTGGTTTTGTGTTGTGCACGTAGCTTGCTGAATAATTTTTTCCGGTCACGCACATCATTGAGACTAGCTTGAGCAAATAAAAAGCTTACTTGGTTGCCGAAAAGTGGAAAAAGAGCCTTACGTTTGCGCATATTCATTGCATAAGGTACACAAAATCCAGCCTTCTCATCGCAGCCAGTTTTTTCTAAAGCACGCATAAGGCAACCGATAAAGTATAATGCAGTAGAGGTCATGCCAGCCTCTTTCATAGCTTTTCGCATGATATTTTTTGATGTGTCAGCATCAAATCTAAGTAATTTAAAATCAAGCTTATCTGCGGGTGTTTTTTTAATCTTAGGTAACGAGCTTGATGTTTGATCAAGCTGCCCAATATATTTTTTAGCCTTATACATCATACTAAACTTTTTCCACAAGCCCCATTTGTTTTCCATCTGGGAAAAAGGGCTTTTTCCTTGTGGTGGAGTCTCATTTTCATGTAAAAAGTAATGAGTGATGAGTTCAGCCCCTTTGGCATCGCATATAGGGTGAAACCAACGTAATAGAAAAAATGAACCTGTAGGCATGTTTATTAAATGAAAGGTGATGGGAGCCGCATCATAGGTGGAAACTTCAGTATTAATAATGGACTGAATAATTTGGTGAGCAGAGTCTTTATGTTTTGCTTGGTGTGCGAAAAAAATGGATGAGCCTTGTGTGTAGCTTTGCCAAAAATAACGCCGCCCTTGCTGTTTTAATCGAACGTTGGCTTCAGGGAAGCGCTGCAAGAAACTTTTTTCTTTTATGGCAAGCAATTCAGGGTCTAGCTTTTTATCGAGTTCAAATACCAGCGCACAAAAGTTGCCTGAAAGCCCAGATTTACGAATTTCATGATCCATCATTAAAGTGAAGTGATCGGCAGTATTCAATGCTGTTAACATGTAATGTCCTATGCTTATTTAAAGTAAAAAGGAGCTTTAACGATGGCGCTCAATCCAGCTCACAATGGACTTAAGTGTTTGTATGTTATCGGGTTCAATCTCTTCATCAGGCAAAGATACACCAAATTCTTCTTCGATAAATAGTACCAAGCGCATAATTCCCATGCTATCTAGCCCTGCTTCTAATAGATCATCTTGCTCTGTGAATAATGTTATATCATCAATTTGAATCAACTCTTCAAAAATAAAGTTTTTTAGAGCTTGATGCATACTTTTTCTCCATATTGTACGTGAGTTTTAAATGACCACACCCTACGGTTTGATGTTGATTTAGTGTAGATATTTTTTAGTGCTGACTTAAAATACAAGGAGCATTTACGCGTTGTTTAAAGTTATTATTTTAATGAGACTTTCTTTGTTGTTTCAGCTTGCCTGATAAAAGTAATCATTTGTCATCGCTTATTCAGAGCAGGTTTAACTCAAAGTGCTAATGACAGGGTGGAGGTCTCGAGCCTTGAAATATAGCTTAAAAAGTCGATAGGCTTGCTTGATTTGTGACTAAGTGTTCATTTCTTGAGTGAAACAACTTAATGCTCTTATGGCGACTCTCTCAAAACTATTCAACAGGTATTTTCGCAGTAGTGTTTAACTTGTTATGACTGCCCAAAGGAAAATTATTCACGTTGATATGGATGCATTTTTCGCATCGGTTGAGCAGCGTGATTACCCAGATTACCGTGGTAAAGCACTGATTGTAGGTGGGCAGCCTAATAGTCGCGGTGTGGTGGCTGCATGCAGTTATGAAGCTCGGAAGTTTGGTGTTCGCTCGGCGATGGCATGCTCTAAAGCGTATCGGCTTTGTCCTGAATCGATATTTGTGCCGCCACGCTTTGAAGTTTATAGGGAAGCATCGGAGAAGATTAGAGAAGTATTCTGGCGATATGCTTCGCAAGTGGAGCCGTTATCTCTGGATGAAGCATATCTGGATGTAAGTTATACCGAATCATTTGATGGTTCGGCGACCAAGATCGCACAAGCCATCAAAAAAGAAATTTTAGCTGAAACAGGGTTGGTGGCATCGGCAGGTGTTTCATATAATAAATTTTTGGCAAAAATCGCATCAGATATGGATAAGCCCGATGGTCTGTACGTTATCAAACCAGAGCAAGGGGCAGCTTTTGTAGCGGCATTGCCTGTGGGTAAGTTTTTTGGTGTTGGGCCGGCGACTGAAGCTAAAATGCATGGGCATAACATCCATACAGGCCAAGATTTATTAGCCTGGACGGAGGCTGAGTTGCAGTGTGTATTTGGCAAGTCTGCTAATTATTATTATCAGGCAGTAAGGGGTATTGATTTAAGGCCTGTTCGAAGTTCACGTGAGCGTAAATCCTTGGGTAAAGAAACGACATTCAGAGAGGATATTCTGGATGTTGACGAGCTGCTTAAACACCTCGATATATTAGCAGAAAAGGTGTTCGAACGCTTAAGCGCCCAAGATCTGTATCCTAAAACAATCACTTTAAAGGTGAAATATGCCAATTTTCAACAAGTGACACGCTCATCTACACAGCCCGATATCATTAATGAAGTTGTAGATGTTAAGGCGACATTGCATCATTTATTATCTCAAACGGAAGCTGGCAGACAAGCGGTGCGATTGCTTGGAGTCACTGCTAGTGGGTTTGCTCAGAGAGATGAAAGAGAGAGAAGTCAGGGAGCACAATTACAGCTGGAGCTTAAATAACTCACCCAGTAATCTAAAAATCAATAGAAATAAGTAGTGCGGGCTGTATTGATTGAATGGAGTTAAAGGGTGTGATGTTGAGAAGAGTTTATTTACTAGGGAACCTCTGGCTCTCGGCACGCTACCCAAGAAAAGGAAATGGTCGGCCTCCTTATCTGAACTTCCGTCATTTTTTGGAAAAGCTCGAATTGGGTCATGTTATTTTCTCAGAAATCAATGCGTACTTACAGCAACAGGGGTTAAGCTTTTCAAAGGGGAGCATTGTTGATGCATCCATCATTACTGCACCAACATTCGCCAACCAACTGATTATTACTCAGACACATCATTTATTGCATGGTGCAGAAGGCACACTTTGTGGTGATGCAGGTTATGCAGGCATATCCAAACGAGAAGAGCTTCAAGGGAGAGAGCTGAACTGGAAAATTGCGGGTGAA
>Ga0316204_10000807_pt1 | contig 101291 bp, 98 predicted proteins | sample 6monrhotite_MG_2_FD_205661 | JGI IMG/M metagenome (GOLD analysis project Ga0316204, IMG submission 205661) | Microbial mat bacterial communities from mineral coupon in-situ incubated in ocean water Damariscotta River, Maine, United States -... | ecosystem: Environmental > Aquatic > Marine >... | reverse complement strand
TTAAGCCACCAACCGAAGCCGATAACCCGTCACCCCAAACCTGGGGACCAGGGACAAAAAACCGCGACCAACTTCGGATCCGTGTAACCGGAGCCAGTCCGTCGCGACAGGCCGGTTTTTAGGCCCATGCCCCCCCCAAGTCAAACCCTTTTTTTCACTTTTGTGAATATAACAACGATCTTTTAAGAAAGTCGCGGATATCCTTGCTTTTTAACGGATGATTTGGCACTAAAAGAGCCTGGATGTGAGGGCGTGCCGACAAATTAATTTGTCTGTCTTTCATTTTCTTACAACCGTCACCGTCCTGATAAGGGTGAAGCTATACACCCATGCTCTTTTAAGGGGATTTCGAGCATATGATGTTAAGAGGAATCGCTGTCGCCACGGTCTTGATCGCGGGCGCGGTTATCAATTTACAATACACAGACGGCGTCGCCGCGGTGCCATCAGCTCGCGACGACGCATCTGTCGGGCGTCTCGGCAAGGCACCGATGTCGATCGGCAATGCATCTGCCGCCGCAGCGCTTGATGCGCTCAAAAGCGCGCGCCCTTCGGCCATCGCTTTGGCGGCCCCCGATGGCCCCTCTATATATGAGAGCGAAATCGCGGCCGCCCCTTCCATGTATCATACCGCCATACGCATCAAGTCCGGCGACACCTTGAGCAAGGCTTTGCGCCGTGCAGGCGCCAAGGCCCAGGACGCCGAAGCCGCTATACGGTCTTTGAAGGGTCTATACGATCCGCGCACACTGAAAGCCGGTCAGCACATCAACATCATGTTTTCCCAATCCGGTATGGATGGGGTAGACGACAGCTTTGCCGGATTTGAAATTCCGCTCGATTACGCCAACCACATCACTGTCGCTCCGGCCCCCGAGGGCGGATACAAAGCCCACGAAATCGAACGCTCCCTACAAACTCAAAACGCCCGCGCCGATGGCGTGATCGACTGGAGCCTGTTTCAAGCTGGCTCAGATGCCGGTGTGCCTGCAAGTGTGATGGCGGAACTGGTGCGCGCTTTTTCTTGGGACGTCGACTTCCAACGCGACATCCGCAAGAACGACGGCTTCGAAGTCATGTATGAACGCAAGCTCGATGAAGACGGTAACGTCGTACACAATGGACAAATCGTTTTCGCCGCACTGACCCTGTCGGGCGAACGCAAGCCTATCTATCTTCACACGCTGAAAAACGGCGTCACGGACTACTTCGACGAAAAAGGTCAAAGCGCCAAAAAGGCCTTGATGCGCACCCCCATCGACGGCGCACGCCTATCATCGTCGTTCGGCAAGCGTAAGCACCCGATCTTGGGCTACACCAAACTGCACACTGGCACCGACTTCGCCGCACCACCAGGCACACCGATTTATGCGGCGGGCGACGGCAGCATTGACACGGCTGGATGGAATGGCGGTTACGGCAAGTACGTGCGCATACGTCACAATTCGGAATACTCGACCGCTTACGCTCATATGAAAGCCATCAAGCGCGGCATCGGCAAGGGTAAGCGCGTACGCCAGGGCCAAATCATCGGTTACGTCGGCACCACGGGACGTTCCACCGGGCCGCACCTTCATTACGAAATCATCCGGCGCGGCAAGAAGGTCAACCCCATGCGGGTCAAAATGCCGTCTGGCCAAAAACTCAAAGGCAACGAGATGGCGCGTTTCGAAGCCACCCGTGAAGCCCTGAAAACACAATGGGCATCCCTTGGCGATCCCGTGCAGCAAGTTGCGCAACGCTAACGCTAGATATCGCGCATCAACCCAAGAAAAATCACGACATCTTATGTACGCATAATAAAAGCGAGGGGAGTTTCCCTCGCTTTTATGCGTACCGCATTGTGCTTCTCATGATCTCAGCAGCACGCCATGCCAAGGCGTCAAAGATCAAAGCAAATACATCTGATGGTATGAGCTTTCAAATGCTGCCGACGGAATGTACTATCATCGTATGATTTTGTTGTGGAATTAACAGATTGGGACGCTGTTAATTCTCAGGTTTTCTATGCGGGGTTCGTTAAACCCGGCCAAACAATCGGAGCGGGACTATGAATATATTTCAAATAAAAATCGCAACCAAATTGCCAGTTGTGATTGTTACGCTTGCCTTCATCGCCGCAGCTGTAACAGGCGTGCTCGGCTTTGTGAGGTCCGAGGCGGCGCTGGAACAGTCAGCGTTTGAAAAAATCGACGCCGCACACGATGGGCGGATTTCGGAACTGACCAATTACCTCGCCAGCGTCAAGGCTGACATCATGGTGATCTCCGAAAACCACATGGGCATAGACGCCTTGGAACAGATCGAAGCCGCATGGCGTGATCTTGGTGACGAACAAGCCGCCCAGTTGCAGAAAATGTACATTGACGACAATCCCAATGCCGCCGGTGAAAAGCACCTGCTTGACGCCTCCCCCGATGATGCGATGTACAATCGTGTACACGCCAAGTATCATCCTTGGTTCCGCGAACTGCTTAACGCGCGCGGTTACTACGATATTTTCCTCATCGATGACGATGGCAACGTTGTCTACTCGGTCTACAAAGAAGCCGACTTCGCCACCGACCTGGTCAATGGCCCATGGAAAGACAGTGATCTCGCCAAGGTTTGGCGCATGGTTCAAGACAATTTCAAGATGGATTACGTGGCCTTCACCGATTTTGCACCCTACGCGCCAAGCGCCGGTGCGCCGGCCAGCTTTATTGCCTCACCGATTTTCGATCACGAAGGCGCTACGCACGGAACACTGATCTTCCAAATGCCGGTTGATCGCATCAACGACATTATGCAGCAATCCACCGGCATGGGCGAAACTGGTGAGACGTATTTGGTTGGCCGGGACCAACTGATGCGCAGCACCTCGCGCTTTACGGAAAAGGGCAAGACTGACATCTTGCAAACCAAGGCTGCCAGCTTTGGCGTCGAAGAGGCCCTGGCAGGTCGCGACTGGATGGGCGTCACCACCGACCGCCATGGCGACAAAACCTTAATGGCAGCAGCCCCGATCAATTTCCTCGGCGTGAGCTGGGCCGCCATCGCCAACATCGATTTAGAAGAAGTCGATATCCCCGTTATCAACATGCGCAATCAAATGCTGATTGGCATCGCAATCATTTTGGCTGTCACCGGCGTCATCGGTGTTGTATTCGCACGCTCCATCACCAATCCCATTGGTGCCATGACCAATGTCATGGGTGTGTTGGCTGGCGGTAACTTACAGGCTGAAATTCCGTCACAGGGTCAAGCCGATGAAATCGGCGAAATGGCCGACGCGGTGCAGGTGTTTAAGGACAACGCCATCGAGGTCAAGCGCCTGGAAGAAGAGCAAAAAGCCAACGAAGAGCGGGCTGCGAAAGAAAAACGCGACATGATGCTCAAGATGGCCGACGACTTCGAAGGCAGTGTCGGCGGCGTGGTCAATTCTGTTTCTTCCGCTGCGACGGAAATGCAATCGTCAGCAACATCGCTGTCGGCAACGGCGGAACAGACCTCCAAGCAATCGACCACCGTTGCGGCGGCTTCGGAAGAAGCCTCCACCAACGTGCAGACGGTCGCCAGTGCGGCGGAAGAGCTTTCCAGCTCAATCTCTGAAATCTCGCGACAAGTCTCGCAATCGACGCAGATATCCGCCACTGCCGTGACTGAAGTCGATGCCGCCAACGCAAAGGTCCAAGGTTTGGCCGACGCGGCCAAGAAAATCGGCGAAGTGGTGGCCTTGATCACCGATATCGCCGACCAGACCAACTTGTTGGCGCTCAACGCGACCATCGAAGCGGCCCGTGCGGGTGAAGCCGGTAAAGGCTTTGCGGTTGTGGCGTCGGAGGTCAAGAATCTCGCCAACCAAACGGCGAAAGCGACCGAGGAAATCTCCAGCCAAATTGGTGACATCCAAGGCGCTACAGAGGATGCCGTGCACGCCATCGGATCGATCGGCGGCATCATCAACCAGATGAACGAGATCGCCTCCACCATCGCGGCTGCCGTCGAAGAACAAGGTGCGGCCACTCAAGAAATCGCTCGCAACGTCGAACAAGCGGCGGCGGGCACCGGCGAGGTTTCCGCCAACATTTCCGGCGTCACCCAGGCAGCCGGAGAAACAGGACACAGTGCTGGAGAAATGTTGAGTGCTGCTGGCGAGCTGTCACAGCAAGCGGAAATGCTTCGCAGTGAGGTGGACAAGTTCCTCGTCAACATCCGCAACGGATAAGCGACTTTTCCATCACCACATATGAGAGGCCCCATGCTAAAACATGGGGCCTCTTTCGTTCATGCCCGCAGGATCCAATATGAGTGTTGAACTTTCTTACCAAGATATAGGCCGCGGCTCGCCAATCGTCATCCTGCACGGCCTGTTCGGTTCCAAACGCAATTGGAGCGCCATCGCCAAGCATCTCAGCACGCGCCACCGTGTGCTCACGCTGGACATGCGCAATCACGGCGACTCGCCCTGGACCCAAGGCATGGACTACCGTGACATGAGCCAAGACGTGGCAGACTTCATCAAGCGCCATGCGCTTGGCCCCTGCACCGTGATCGGCCATTCCATGGGTGGCAAGGCGGCGATGACCTTGGCGCTGAGCCGTCCCGAGTTGGTGGCGCGCTTGGTGGTGGTGGACATCGCCCCGGTGGAACGCGAAACCGGGTTCGGCGCATACATCGACGCCATGGCCGAAGTACCGCTGATCGCATGCGACAGCCGAAGCGACGTCGAAGACCACCTGGAAGGCGTGGTCTCCGACAAGATGGTGCGCAGCTTTTTGGTACAGAACCTGGTGCGTGAAGACGCAGGCTTTCGCTGGCGCATCAACCTCGCCGCACTGGACGCAGGCATGGACGAGATCGCCGATTTCCCCACCCCCGACCACCACCAAAGCTACCCCGGCCCGACCCTGTTCGTCGCCGGGACGAATTCGGATTACATCCAGGCGCACCACGCCACCGACATCACCCGCATGTTCCCCAAAGCCGACATCACTCACATTCCCGGAGCCGGTCACTGGCTGCACGCCGAAGCGCCAGAGGTATTTCTCAATCACCTCACAACCTTTTTGGACCCCACGCCCTAAAAGTGCGCAAGATGGGTCAGGTCGAATCGCCCTGTGATTGTTAGCGTTGGTCATGAGGAGAAGCCATGCGAACCACAACACAGCAAGATTACCGCAATCGTATCCGTAAGGTTCTGGACCACATCCAGTACCATCTGGATGAGCCCTTAGATTTGGAAACGCTTGCGGGCGTCGCGTACTTTTCGCCCTTTCATTTCCATCGCCTGTTTCGGTTGATGGTGGGTGAAACCTTGGCCGATTACATTCGCCGCCAGCGTCTCAAAACGGCGGCGAAAGGTCTACGCGATGGGGCTCAGGTGCTGACGGCGGCCCTGGACAACGGTTATGAAACCCCGGAATCCTTCAGTCGCGCGTTCAAAACATTCTACGGCGTATCCCCGTCGGCTTATGCCGTCGCGGATGAGCCCCCTGCGCCCAAAGCTTACGACACCAACTTGCTGCGCGGTCCCGATGGCTTGCTCCTGATCCTTCCCGAATCCATCAGGAGACTGAACATGAATATCGAAATCGTCACGTTTCAAGACATCCCCGTCGTCTACCTGCCCCACAGTGGCTCATACGACGACATCGGCACCGCATTCCAACGCATCATCGGTTGGGCGGCGCTAAAAGGCTTCATGAATGAAGATACGCCATCTTACGGGCGGTACTTCGACGACCCGGTGTCCGTGCCGACGTCGGAGTTGCGCTCACAAGCCTGCGTCGTGATCCCACAAGGATTCGAAGGCATCGAAGCCAGTGATGGCGTTGAGCTGGGCACCATCGCTGGCGGCATCTACGCCAAGGCCGTGCACACCGGACCGTACCAAAACATGAAAGCCACCTACGATTTCATCTACGGATCGTGGATGCCCGACAGCGGCAGTGATGTCGAAGACGCCCCGTGCCTCGAACGCTACCTCAACAATCCCGAAGACACGCCGCCCGAAGACTTGGTGACGGAAATCTACATTCCCCTGAAAGCCTAAAGCAAAGCCCCACTCCGCCGGAGTGGGGCTTTTCACTTAGTTGCAGCTGTCCGCCACCGCTTGGGAGGCGGCGAGGATGGAGTTGACGGAGATGTCCACGAACGGATAGAGCTTTTGGGCCGGGTCGTAAGACGATCCGAGCTGCAGCCTGTGGCGATTTGGTCCCAGTTCCTTGGTTTGCGGCACCGAGTTGTAAAGATGTGTCGTCAGCGTGTAGCCGTCTTGAGCGACGCGGTAGTCGTAGGCGGTGAGCGAACCCGTCAAGCGGCGGGTGTTTTTCTCGCCCAGCACGCGTTCAATCTCATCGAAAAAAGCGCCGTCCAGCGCCATCGCCTCAACCGCGCCGCTGGCCTGGAACGGATAACGGCTTTGCTCATCGTGATAGTCTTGGACCATCTGGGCGATGGTGAACAGGTTTTGCGTGCGCGTGGCGTCGATGCAAAGCTGGTCGCGGGCGTTGCTCCACCACGCAAACGCACCGCCGCCCGCAACGATCAAAATCACTGCCGCCAGTCCGTAAATACTCGAACGTTTCATGTCCCCCCCCAGTATATTTAAGCCGCCCACGCTCCCACATCTTCACCATTGATGGTCAGGCCACCCGCGCCCGCCGACACGGTGATGGTGTCACCGTCGTTGATTTTGCCTTCCAAGATCAAGCCCGCCAGCGGGTTTTGCAAGGCACGCTGGATGATGCGTTTGAGCGGCCTTGCGCCGTAGACCGGATCATAGCCATGATCCGCCAGCCACGCCCGTGCCGCATCATCTAAGTCCATGGCGATATTTTTGTCTGTGAGCAGTTCGAATAGCCGCGCCAACTGGATATCGACGATGCCCGCCATGTGATCGCGGAACAGCCGGTGGAACAGCACCACTTCGTCCAAGCGGTTCAGGAACTCAGGACGGAACGCTGCGCGCACGATCTCCATCACCGGTTCGCGCAGCTCAGCGGAATCGTGACCGTCTTCTTGATGGGCGAGAATCTCCCCGCCGAGGTTCGAGGTCAGCACGATCAAGGTGTTGCGAAAATCCACCGTGCGACCTTGGCCGTCGGTCAAGCGCCCGTCGTCGAGCACCTGCAGCAATACGTTGAACACATCGGGGTGCGCCTTTTCGACCTCGTCGAACAAGATCACCTGATACGGGCGACGGCGTACCGCTTCGGTCAACGCGCCGCCTTCGTCATAGCCGACGTAGCCCGGCGGCGCGCCGATCAGACGCGCGACGGCGTGCTTTTCCATGTATTCCGACATGTCGATGCGCAGCAACGCGCTTTCGTCGTCGAACATAAATTCGGCTAAAGCCTTGGTGAGTTCGGTCTTGCCCACGCCGGTGGGCCCGAGGAACAAGAACGAACCAATAGGTCGGTTTTGGTCTTGCAGCCCCGCCCGCGCGCGGCGCACGGCATTGGACACGGCGACCAGGGCTTCTTCTTGGCCGATCACCCGGCCCCGCAGGCCGTCTTCCATGTGGACCAGTTTTTCACGTTCCGATTCCAGCATCTTATCGACAGGTATGCCGGTCCAGCGCGACACCACCGTGGCGATGTCAGCATCGGTGACGACTTCATCGAGCATGCGGTGGCTTTGCGCCTCATCAGCCTTGGCGAGCTGTTCTGCCAAGGCCGGAATGCGTTGGTACTGCAATTCGCCGACGGCTTCGTACTGGCCTTCGCGCATAGCCTTGTCCAAATCGATGCGCGCTTGGTCGAGCTGTTCTTTCAGCCGCGTGGTGTCCGCCAAGGTGTCTTTTTCGCCTTGCCACTCTGTGGTGAGTGCCGCCGAGCGCAATTCCAAATCGCTCAGTTCGGCTTCCAATGTCACCATGCGTTTTTTCGACGCGTCGTCGTCTTCTTTCTTGATCGCTTCACGCTCGATCTTCAGCTGAATGATCTTGCGATCCAGTTCGTCCAGTTCTTCGGGTTTAGAATCGACCTGCATGCGCACCCTTGAGGCTGCCTCGTCCATCAAATCGATGGCTTTGTCAGGCAAAAAACGGTCGGTGATGTAGCGATTCGACAAGGTCGCGGCGGAAATCAGCGCGCCGTCATGAATGCGCACGCCGTGGTGCAACTCGTACTTTTCCTTAATGCCGCGCAAGATCGAAATGGTGTCTTCGACGGTGGGTTCAGCCACGAACACCGGCTGAAAGCGCCGCGCCAAGGCGGCGTCTTTTTCCACGTACTTGCGGTATTCGTTGAGCGTGGTCGCCCCCACACAGTGCAGCTCACCACGCGCCAACGCGGGCTTGATGAGATTTGACGCATCCATCGAGCCTTCCGCCGCGCCCGCCCCGACCAAGGTGTGCATTTCATCGATAAACAGAATGATTTGCCCTGCCGCCGCTTCAACGTCTTTGAGCACCGCTTTGAGGCGTTCTTCGAACTCGCCACGGAACTTGGCACCAGCCACCAGCGCGCCCAAGTCCAATACCATCAAAGTCTTGGTCTTAAGATTTTCCGGTACGTCGCCTTGCACGATGCGCACCGCCAATCCTTCGATGATGGCGGTTTTGCCGACACCCGGCTCACCGATCAGCACCGGGTTGTTTTTGGTGCGGCGGCTGAGCACCTGGATGGTGCGGCGAATTTCTTCATCGCGCCCGATCACCGGATCGATTTTGCCTTCTGCCGCCGCCGCGGTCAGATCGCGGGCGTATTTTTTCAACGCATCGTATTGGTCTTCGGCGGTGGGGCTATCGGCGGTGCGGCCCTTGCGGATGTTTTCAATCGCGCCGTTGAGGCCCTGGGGCGTGACGCCCGCGTCTTGCAAGACTTTCTGTGCATCGGTTCCAGCCGACAATGCCAGCGCCAGGAGCATTTTTTCCACGGTCACGAAGCTGTCGCCGGATTTTTCCGCGACCTGTTCGGCTTGTTCCATCACCCGGGCGAGTTCTTGGGACAGATACGTTTGTCCCGCCCCAGCGCCTTCGACCTTGGGTAAGGCCATAAGGGCTTTGTCTGAAGCTTTGAGCGCGTTCTTGGCGTCGCCGCCCGCGGCATTGATCAGGTTGGCGCACAGGCCTTCTTTGTCTTCCAAAAGCACGTGAAGAAGGTGAATTGGCAGCAATTGTTGGTGTGCGCGGCGTTGCGCCAGGGTTTGTGCGTTTTGCATAAAGCCCTTGGAGCGTTCGGAGTACTTTTCAAAATCCATGGTCCACATTCCTTATTCGCGACGACGCTGTCCAGCCCCTAAATTCCAGTGGCGACCGGACCCGGTCTCGCAGTTTGCGGTTGTTTGATTATGATATGTCTTGAATTCTAGTCGTCGCAAGCTTCCCAGTGCATAATGGAACCTCGAATGGGAGGAGATGAACATGCACCTAAGCCAAATTGTGCGCTATCCGGTCAAAAGCCTGTCTATGGAAGAGCTAAGCGGATGCCGCCTGAGCCCTGGTCAAGGCCTGCCCTATGACCGCCACTGGGCCTTGGCGCGGCCCGATGGTGGAGCGGTGAACACGTCAGGTTGGATGCCCAAGTCACACTTTCTGGTGTTGGTCAGAGAACACGCCCTGGCGCTGGTCAAAAGTCGTTTCGATGAAGCCACCGGGCGTTTCTGCTTTGAAGCGCCGGACGGCTTACACGCTGAAGGTAAATTGAGCACCACCGATGGCCGCAATGCCATTGCCGGCGCGATGGCGAAGCATCTAGGGCTTGATGAAAGCGGCATACCGACCTTGGTCGAAGCCCAAGACATCGGTTATTTCGACACCACCAAAGGCCCTGTTTCGATTCTCAACATGGAATCCCTGCGCGCGCTGGAAAAGCTTGTCGGTGAAAAGATTGATCCTGTGCGTTTTCGCATGAACCTGATGGTCGAAGGGCTCAACGCGTGGGCGGAAACCTTGTGGCCCGGCAAGCGGGTCAAAATCGGCGAATGTGTATTGGAAATCACCGAAAACACCGGGCGCTGCAAAGCCACTCATGTGAACCCCGACACCGGCGAGCTCGACATCAAAGTCATGCACGCCTTAAAGGAACACTATGGTCACACCCAAATGGGCGTATACGCCGTGGTGGTTGAAGGCGGCGCCATCAAAGCTGGCGATTCCTTTTCCCTGTTGGATTGAGAGCACATGCAAAATCTATTGGCCCAAGGCTATCAACTGCACCGTGCAGGAAAACTCAAACAGGCCGCACAGCGATATAAATCACTACTCAAAGCATCTCCTCAACACCCCGACGCCTTGATGCTTCTGGGTATTGTGCGCTATGAGCTTGGCGACCCAGAGCAAGCGGTCAAACACCTCAGCAAAGCCGTGAAGGTCGCACCATCCAATCCCGGCGTCTTTTTCAATCTGGGTTTGGCGCAGCAAGCGCGCGGGCGTTTGAAAGACGCGTCCGATGCGTTCGCCAAAGTCCTCACCTTGACACCCAATGACAACAACGCCGAATACTGCCTCGGCGCGGTACAGGTGCAAATGGGGTTGCTTGATGAGGGCAAAGCCCACCTCACCAAGGTTCAAACGTCCTTGACCGACAATCCCGGCGTTTATGGTTGGCTTGGTGTCGTGCATCAAGCCCAAGGGGACTTAAAGGCTGCGGTGCAATCGTTCACGCAAGCTTTGCAGCTTGACCCCGACAATATTGAAGCGCTGTGCGGGCTTGGCACCATGCCGGCCACCTCTGTGCGTCCGCAATTGGCTTTTGAGTACTGCGCAAAAGCCGCCGAGCTTGCGCCGGATAATCTACAAGCCTTGCTTGCCTACGCCGCTTTGCTTGAAAAGCGCAGATACCTGGACGATGCAGATAAGCTTCTTGCTTCCAGCTTTAAAATCTCCCCGCGCCATCCCATGGCTCACCTCATCAAAGCACGCGTGGAATGGGCTCAGGGCAAAATCGAAAAAACCCGCGAGCGGTTGGAAAATCTCACCCAACGTGACCACATCCCCCCCACCATTCAACATGGGGCATATGCGCTGTTGGGCAAAGCCCTGGATAAGCTCGGCGCATACCCGCAAGCCTTTCAAGCTTTCGATCACAAAAATATCGCCATGCTCGACATGCCTGAAGCGCGCCGCCTGCGCACAGATATGGTGCCCAACGTCATTCACGATACCCGGGCATGGTTGCAAGATAACGGCGCCAAAACTTTGCCCGATGCCTCAATCGCCGAAAACACACCGGTTTTTTTCATCGCTTTTCCCAGGTCGGGCACCACCTTGATGGAAATGATTCTCGCCTCGCACCCAGCCCTGCAAACTTCGGGCGAGCTGACCGCTATGGGTATGGTGATGGACCGCCTCAATTCGATTATTGATCGCGAACTGGACTATCCATTTCAGCTCGATACGCTAACGGATGCGGAACGCCTCGCGCTCTGCGATGTCTACTGGCGGTGCTTCGAAAGTGAATTGAGCAGCCCGCTCAGTGAACGTATTTTAATTGATAAAAACCCACTTAACCTGCTCTACCTGCCTCTGATCCGCGCCCTATTCCCCACCGCAAAGGTGCTCATGGCGGTGCGTGACCCACGTGATGTCTGCATCAGCAACTTCATGCAGGCCTTCAGCCCCAACGTCTTCATGATCCACATGAAAGACTTAGCCAGCACGGCGAATTTGTACGCCGACTATATGGCGCTGTGGCGCACTGCACGCGACACCATCGGTCTGGATGTATTTGAATACCGCTACGAAGACCTGATCGGCAACTTCGATGACACGGTCTCCGGCGTTTTGTCGTTCCTTAGCTTGCCTTGGAACGACGCAGTGCAGAACTATCAAGACACGGCGCAAAACACCATCGTCTCAACGCCCAGCTATACGGATGTTTCTGGTTCCTTGAGCCGCAAAGCCATTGGCCAGTGGAAGAACTACGCCCCATTGATGGGTGAGGCGCTCGATATTTTGGCGACCGACATTGAAGCCTCTGGCTACGACAACGCATGATGCCACCCTGACGCAAAAAAGGCCCCGACAACAGGCGGGGCCTTTTTTAAAAGATCGAAGATGAGATCAAGCTGTTACGGCTTTTTCTTTGTCATCCGTATCAAGCTCAACAGCCTCGGTTTCGGCAACAACAGGGGCTTTGGCGGCAATGGTCTTTTTCACCGGTTTTCGCGCCGGTTTTTTAACTTGCGCGGCCTTCAGTGCAGCTTCGTTCGCGGCGGCGGCCTCTGCGGCCAGCGTTGCTTCATTTTTGGTGCTGGGAGCCGCATTGACGCCAGCGACACTTGCAGCGCCCCCAGCATTTGCATTCTGAGGGCGGCCTCGTCCACGGCCTCTAGGGGCGCGTTCTTTTGCGGGACGTTCACTGGCGGGCTCAGATTGGTCTTCCGACGCCACGTTACGCTCTTCACGCACTTCAGCTTCAGCGAGGTTCTGATTAGGCTGAGGTTTCACATCTGATGACTGCTGACGGTCTGATGACTGTTGGCGGTCCGATGACTGTTGACGGTCTGATGACTGTTGGCGGTCCGGTTTCGCTTGATCGCCGTCTTGGTCGACATTCACGATGCGGTAATAGTGCTCGGCAAACTGCAGGTATGCTTCCGCTTTGACACGGTCGCCGCCAGATTGGCAATCGCGCGCCAATTGCAGATATTTGTCGAGAACCTGCTGAGCGCTGCCCCGGACTTTGATTTCGGGCCCATTGCTCTCGTACGTCTGATTGCGTGAAGTGCGGCGGCCACCACCATTGTTGTTATTATTGTTGGGGTTGTTGCCGCGGCCTCGGGAACGTCTTTGATTTTGGTTGGGAGCTTGCTTCATGATTTCGATTTTTTATAGTTGTGCAAAAAAGCGGACCTTCCGTCCCCAAATCTATTTGGGTACGCGCCGATATAATCTTCCCGCGAATGTGTTCGTGGGTATGTGCGGCAGCAATTGAAAGGGATGGGTGAGTTTACTCGGCACCTTGTCGTTCAGAACTTAAAGCATAAACTCTAAGGTGCGGAACCTGTGGCCTCACCCGACCACCCGTTAAAATTAACCCTAGTCTCATTGGGGCGGGTTTCCAAGCCTTTATTTCCCTCATTTTGGAATTATTTATCGCTCCCTTATCCACGATTGAGGGCTTTTCTTCCGATCACGGTGCGCACAACCCTGCCGAGGTCCGCGCGCTTTTCCAAAAGATCAAAACCAGCTTCTAAAATCATCGCCGCAACAGCGTCAGCTTGATCGATTCCGACCTCAAAACCAACCACCCCATCAACCGCCATCAGGACGTTCAGTTGTGAGATAATCGCGCGGTAAGCATCCAAACCATCGTCGCCACCATCCAAGGCGCGACGCGGTTCATGGGTGCGCACGTCGGCCTCTAACGCTTCGATATCAAGCGCTGGAATGTAAGGTGGATTGGATACCACCACATCGAATGGACCACCCCAAGAACCGATGAGCACGTGTGCCCATTGTTCTTGGTTCCAGTCCGCTTGAACGAACCGGGCGCGTGAGCTCAGCCCCAAAACCTCGCCATTTTCGTGGGCAACCGCCAAGGCGTCTGCGCTGGCGTCGACGCCAACGCCTGTCGCATCGGGCCACTCGGTCAGCAACGCCAAAAGGACACACCCCGTACCGGTGCCGAGATCGAGGATGCGCGCGGGCGATTCACTCACGTGATGCAAAAGTCCTTCGACCAGCGTTTCTGTATCGGGGCGCGGCGTCAGGGTCGCGGACGTAACCTTAAACGGCAACGACCAGAATTCTCTCACGCCGATAATTTGCGCCATCGGCACGCGCTGACAGCGCTGGGTCAACGCTGTTTTTAAAGCCGATGCCTGATCTGAGGTCAGGCTTTCGTCGCGATCCGCCAGCACCCGTTCCGGTCCGCCGCCGAGCACGAACCCCACCAACAGACGTGCCTCCATGACGGGCTCGTCGATGTCAGCGTCCTTCAACGGGGCGACGCAAGCGCGTTGCGCCGCACCCACGGTCAAGAATTCAAAGTCTGGGATCGAACTCACGTCAGTTCCGCCAGGCGCTCCGCCTGATCTTCGGAGGCCAACGCATCGATCAGTTCTTCCAACTCACCTTCCAGCACACGATCGAGCTTATGCAAAGTCAGATTGATGCGATGATCCGTAACTCGGCCTTGGGGGAAATTGTAGGTGCGAATACGTTCTGAGCGATCACCCGAGCCCACTTGGCCCTTGCGCGAAGCGGAGCGTTCGCGGTCCAGCTCTTGACGCTGATGATCGTATAGCTTGGCGCGCAGCATGGTCATCGCTTTTTCTTTGTTCTTGTGCTGCGAGCGACCGTCTTGGCATTGCACCACGATGCCCGACGGCTCATGCACGATGCGAACCGCACTGTCGGTGGTGTTGACGTGCTGGCCGCCCGCCCCTTGGGCGCGATAGGTATCGATGCGCAAGTCTTCGGTGCGCACTTGAATATCGACGTCTTCGGCTTGGGGCAGAACCGCGACGGTGGCGGCAGAGGTGTGAATGCGCCCGCCTGATTCCGTTTCCGGCACCCGCTGCACCCGATGCACGCCGCTTTCAAATTTAAGTTTGGCGAACACGCTACGTCCCGACACGTTGGCGGTGGCTTCTTTATAGCCGCCGATGCCGGTCTCATTGACATCCATCAATTCGAACTTCCAGCCTTGGCGCTCAGAAAAGCGCTGGTACATGCGCATGATGTCGGCGGCGAACAACGCGGCTTCGTCGCCGCCGGTGCCTGCGCGCACTTCCAAAATAGCGTTCTTGTCGTCGGCTTCATCCTTGGGCAAAAGCAACACCTGAACCCGGCGTTCAAGTTCCGGCAATTGCGCCTTGAGCTCTTGGACCTCAGCTTGCACCAGTTCACGCATTTCTGGATCGCCCGCGCTCTCAGCAAGCAGGCCTTGTGCGTCTTCATAGTCATCGCGCAGCTTATCCAGCGCCTGGATCGCTTCAACCATCGGAGTGAGGTCGGAGTATTCCTTGGACATTCTTTGAAAGTCGTCCGCCGCCAGATCACCGGTCGACATCAACGCGCCCAGTTCTTCATGACGGTCTTGCACGCGTCGTAGATTCTCGTTAAGGCTCACGATGAGGTCTCGTTTTCGTCAGTGGGGTCGTTAAGGTCGAACAAACGTTCCAGCGCGAATTCCAAACGCGCCCACGCGGCTTCATCATCGGCGGCGATGCGGCGCATGGCTTCCGATGGATCGTGCAACAGACGACCAACCAGCAGTCGGGTGGCTTTTTCAGCGTCGCCGCCCGCATCTTGCAAGGCTTGGTCTTGTGCGCGTTCGAACTTGGCGCGCAGCCGCGTCAACGCGGGGACGGCGGCGCGTTCGGCGCGGGTGTGCAGATAGCTTTTGACGTCTTGCTTGATGATGTCGCTGGCGCGCGCGGCTTCTTGTTCGCGCCCGGCGCGGCCCTTCAAGGCCACCTGTTCCAGATCGCCTAGGCCGTAAACGAAGGCATCATCCAGCGCTTCGACTTGGGGTTCGACATCGCCGGGCACACCGGCGTCAACGATGAACATGGGTTTATGGCGGCGCGCTTTCAGGGCGGCTTTCACAGGCGCTTGATCCAGGCTGAAACGTCGCGTACCCACGGCGCTCAGCACGATATCGCTATCGACCAGCAGGTTTTCAAAATCTTCAAAATCCGCCACATGGGCATCCAGATCGCGAGCCAAGGCATCGGCCCGCCCGGCGCGCGGATGAGTGACGGTCAACCCGGCCAGTCCATTGGCCAGCAAATCGCGGGCGATCATTTCACCCATATCGCCGGTGCCGACCAACAACGCTTTGCAGCGGCTGAGATCGCCGAACACGTCGCGCGCAATTTGCACCGCGCTGGCGGCCATGCTGACCGGGCCTTCGCCAATTTTGGTTTCTGTACGCACCCGCTTTGCCGCGGAATATGCGGCTTGCATCAAGGTTTCCAACTCGGCGCGCACATGGTCGGTTTCGGTGGCTTGGCGGTGGGCATGTTTGACTTGGCCCAAAACCTGCGGCTCACCGACCATCAAGCTGTCCAGCGATGCGGTGACTCGGAACATATGCTCCACCGCCGCTTCATCGGTCAGGGTGTAGGTCTGTTCTTGCAGCTCCGCCAGTTCGCACTCGCCTTCATGCGCTAAGGTTTGCAAAACGGCTTTTTGAAAAGCCGCCGGATCTTGGGCAATGCCGATGGCTTCCACCCGATCACAGGTCGATAACAAGATCACTTGACCCAGGCCCTGTTCCGAAAGCTCTTGCAGCAACGCAGGCACACGCGGTTCTTCGACGAAGATGCGATCTCGCATCATCATGGTCGAAGAACGATGGTTCGCGCCAACAACAATCGGATGGCCTTTGGGCAGATGAGCGTCGGTCATGCACCACCATAGCGTTTTTGAACGTAGTCTTCGACCATCACTTGAAACTGTCCCGCCAAATCATCGCCCTTGAGGGTCGCAACCTTTTGCCCATCAACAAACACGGGGGCGGACGGGGTTTCGCCGGTGCCGGGCAAAGAAATACCGATATCGGCCTGCTTGCTTTCGCCAGGACCGTTGACGATGCAGCCCATCACCGCAAGCTTGAGGCTTTCAGCCCCGGGATAGAGGTTCTGCCACTCAGGCATGCGCGCACGCACATAGTCTTGAATGTCCATCGCCAGTTCCTGGAACAGGGTCGATGTGGTGCGCCCACAGCCGGGGCACGCGGTGACTTGCGGCATAAAACTGCGCAGATGCAGGCTCTGTAAAATTTCTTGGGCGACGCGCACTTCGCGTTCGCGCGGCGCGCCCGGTTCCGGGGTCAACGACACGCGGATGGTGTCGCCGATGCCTTGCGTCAACAGCACCGCCAACGCAGCGGTCGACGCGACCACGCCCTTGTCGCCCATACCAGCCTCGGTCAGCCCCAGATGCAGCGCGTAATCGCAGCGTTCGGCCAGCAAACGGTAGACGTTGATCAGTTCTGGGGCTTCGCTGACTTTGCACGAAATGATGATGCGATCACGGCCCAACCCCAATTCTTCGGCGCGCGCGGCGCTGTCGAGCGCACTGCGCACCAAAGCCTCGCGGGTGACCGCTTCGGGCGAGCGTGGTTGGGACAGTTTGGCGTTTTCATCCATCAACGCCACCGCCAAGTCTTGATCGAGGCTGCCCCAGTTCACACCAATGCGCACCGCCTTGCCCAGCTTGGCGGCCAGCTCGATCATCGCGGAAAACTGCTGATCGCGTTTCTCACGAAAACCGACGTTGCCGGGATTGATGCGAAATTTGGCCAGCGCGTCGGCGCACGCTGGGTGGTCGGTCAACAGCTTGTGGCCGATGTAATGAAAATCGCCAACCAACGGCACATTGACATCTTGGGCCAATAGCTTTTCGCGAATATAAGGCACCGCCTTTGCAGCTTCATCACGGTCCACGGTTATGCGCACCAGCTCAGATCCCGCCGCCGCCAATGTCGCCACTTGGGCCACGGTCGCATCAATGTCCGCAGTGTCGGTGTTGGTCATCGATTGAACCACCACCGGATGCCCACCACCAATCTTCACGCCGTCGATATCGACGGTGCAAGTCTGGTGACGTTTGGCGGTCGCCTGAATGCTATTGGGGCTCATGTCGCGGGGTTCCTGAGGATGCCTGTATGGGAGCTATATAGCGTTCTCGGCCCAATTTCGAAAGCCATCTTGCGGTGTGGGGACACTATTCGCTCACGGCGGAACCGTTTTGCAGCTTGACCACATCCAATTCAACGTTGCGCCGCACCTCACCCACATCGCCAATCGCAGGCACCGCCGTGCCGTCCACCAACAGTTCCAAGGCACCCGCGTTTCCGGTCATCAAACGCAAACCATTGCGATTGGGCACTTGATATTCTTGGCCCTCACGCAACAGCCGCGTGAACAAAAGGCGATCTGCAATTTCATCACGGACTTGAATCCAGCTGTTGGATTTGGCGCGCACGGTGATTCGGCTGGGGCCATCGTCTTGGCGCTGCACCGGGGCAACCGATGCCACAACGGCATCGGGGGCCGCATCGGCATCAGCCGAAGCCGTTTCGACAGCTTGCGCAGCCGGGGTTTCCGTCACTTGCTGCGCATCTTCGGCTTGCGGCGCTGCGGCCTCAACAATTGGTTCAGCGACAGGTTCAGTCTCTGCTACAACCTCAGGCTCAGGCTCAGGCTCAGCTTCAACTTCAGGCTCAGGCTCGACCATCGATTCGACCGCAGGCTCCGCTGGCACCGTGACGGGCTCAACGGCTGGGGCGGCGACCTCGTTGACAATCTCAACGGGCTCAACGGGCGCGACAGGCACAGTCGGTGCAGTTGGCTCAACGGGCGAAACCGCACTGACGACAACCTCATCGACAGGGGCTTCCGCAACAGGCTCTGAAATGGATGCTGTGGTTTCCGTTGGCGCATCATTGATTGGCGCTGTATCAGGCTCCGCCATCTCAACAGGCTTTTCAACGCCAGGCGTAGGCTCTTCCACCTTAGCGGTTGCTTGTTTTTGAACCGCCATATGTTCGGGCACGACTTCGACGCGGGCGATTTCGACTTCTGTGTTGGTGGAGTTCCAGTACCAAACGCCATACGCCACGGCGGCAACCATCACGCCCAATCCCAACACCGCGCCACCCGGCACGCCGCCATCGACAATCGGCTTGGGAAAGACCAGATCATTCCTGTTGCCAACGCCTGCGGCCTCGTCTTTATAGCGACGCACTATCTCATCGCTATCGAGATGAAGATGCTCGGCGTAGCTGCGCACAAAACCAATGGCGTACGCTGCACCGGGCAAGTCCGTGTGACGACCGTCTTCCAGGGCTTCAAGGTATTTTTGGCTGATGCGCAAGGCCCGCGCTGCATCTGCGATGTTGAGGCCTGCGCCCTCACGGCTTTGGCGCAGCAAAGCGCCAACAGCGGTTGGCGCGGCGCTGTCTGCGGCGTTAGACGGTGTCGATTGGCTGTCGGTCACGAGATAAAACCCCTATGTGGGGCCATTGTTGAATATTTGCCCCACAGTGTTGTGCGTATTTTGCCCGAAGCGCAAGAAATTGCAAGGACTTGCCCCACAACACCAACTCAAATCTTGATGCCGTGGTCCTTCGCAAACGCTTTGAGACGTTGGCGGATGCTGGCGCGCGGCATTTCCAGCACGGAATGAACGAACTGCGCCACTTGGCGTTCCGACATGGTTCGGATCATTTCCTTCACCGGCCCCAACGCGGGCGGCGGCATCGACAAACGACGAAAACCTATACCCACCAACGCCATGGCTTCCAAAGGATTCCCCGCAGCTTCGCCACAGACGCTGACCGGCACATTCGCCTGATCACAACGGTCCCGTACCGATTTCAAGAAACCCAACGCAAATGACGATAAGATATCATAACGGCTGGAAACATGTGGATTGCCCCGGTCGGTGGCGTAGAGAAACTGCATCAAATCGTTGGATCCAATGGAAATGAAATCCACCCGCTGAACCAACTTATCCAGCTGCAACGCCAACGCCGGCACTTCCAGCATCACGCCTGCATAGACGTGTTCGGGTAAAATGCCCCCGCGGGCTTTTTCGCGTTCAAGCTCACGTTCCAGCAGCGCTTTGGCGGCGTCGAATTCCTCGACCTCGGCGACCATTGGAAACATGACGCGAATGTCGCGTCCCCGCGCGGCGCGGATCAGGGCGCGCAATTGTTGGCGCAAAATCGCCGGGCGATCCAAACAGATGCGGATCGCGCGCCAACCCATAGCTGGGTTTTCTTCGTCAAACTCATCCCAATAGGGCAACACTTTGTCGCCGCCGACATCGACGGTGCGAAACACCACCGGCTTGCCATCGGCGCGGTCCAAGACCTTTTCATAAAGCGCGCGTTGGGCCTCAACGTCGGGAAATTCGGTGCGCACCATGAACGGCACTTCGGTGCGGTACAGCCCCACGCCATCGGCGCCGGTGGCTTCGATCTGATCGAAATCGAACAGCAGGCCTGCGTTGATGCTGAGACTGACATCAATGCCGTCCAACGTGCGCGCAGGCAGGTCCTTGAGCTGGGCGTACTGCGCCTTGATCTGTTCAAGGTGCTTGCGTGTTTCATGAAACGCCTGCTGGATATCCTCGCCGGGACGGATCAAAACTTGTGCGTTTTGACCATCGACAACAATGCTTTCGCCTTTGTCGATTTTGGACAACACGTCGCGCACCAGCCCCATGACCGGAATGTCCAGCGCCCGCGCGACAATGGCGACGTGCGAGGTGGCGGAGCCTTCTTCCAGCACCAGACCACGCAGGCGCGTGTGATCGTAATCCAGCAGTTCTGCGGGACCCATGTTGCGCGCCACCAAGATCATATGCTCTGGCTGATGGTGTCTGTCTTGACCGCCCTCGCCCAGCAAGTGCTTGAGCAAGCGGTTAGCAAGGTCTTCCAAATCATGAACGCGTTCACGCAGATACGGGTCGGCCGCTTGGCCAAGGCGTGCGCGCATTTCGTTTTTGACCTTGAGCACAGCGGCTTCCGCCGTCAGACCAGATGTGACGGCTTCTTCGGTGCGTTTGAGCCACCCTGCGTCTTCAGCGACCATACGGAAGGCTTCCAGCACATCTTCGTGCTCACCGCCCTCCGCTGAAGACAGCGGACTTTGGCTCAAGATGGTATCGAGCTGGCCCAGCATCGCACTGAAAGCTTCGTGCAAACGCGCCATTTCATGTTTAGGGTCTTCGGCCACCAAGTCGCCGATGTCGAAGCTCGGCTCATGCAGCACGGCTTGACCGATGCCCAGGCCGCCACTGAAGCACGTACCTTCCAAGCGCAGCGGTTTGAGCGCGATACCATCTGTGGGTGCAAGTTCGTGGCGGCTGATCAATTCCCCGCCCGCGACCATTTCCGCCAACACCATGGCGACGGTCTGCAGGGTTTCTGTTTCTTCTTCGTTATATTGACGCTCGGTCTTGTTTTGCACTGCGACAACGCCGACGACACGGCCCGCACGCAACACCGGCACACCCAACAAGGACCGGAACTCATCTTCACCCGTTTCCGGACGGAAGGCGAAACTGGGGTGGGCTGGCGCGTCCGAAAGCGACAATGGTCCGCCGCGCACGGCGATTTCACCGATCAAGCCTTCGCCGAAACGCAACCGCGTGACGTGCACGGCATCGGGGCTCAGCCCTTGGGTGGAGAACAATTCCAGCACGTCGCCCGCGCGACGCACGTAGATGGAGCACACTTCCGTGACCAAATCGGCCGCGATGATCGAGGTGATTTTATCCAGGCGCGACTGGGCGGAGCCTTCGCCCGCCATAACGTCGCGCACCCGGGCGAGTAATCGCCGGGGAGCCGTTGATAAAGTGGCCGAATTCATGGCCGGACCCCGTTTTCATGTTGCGTGATTTAGCTTTGCTTGCGCTCCCGCACGTCGAGAGAAGTGTAGGCTTGATCCATCAATTCGGCGAAAATTTCCGCCATCGGCTGTTCACTTTTAACCATGCCGACAATTTGCCCCGCCATCAATGAGCCGCCTTCGACATCGCCATCAATCACGGCGCGCTTCAAGGCCCCCGCCCAATAATGTTCGATTTCCAACTGGGCGGCGTTCTGATCGACTTCACCCGCGTTGACCTTTTCAATCATTTGGCGCTGCTTTTCCATAAACTCTTGCGTACCCTGGTTGGTGATGGCGCGCACCGGAATAACTGGAAAGCGTGGGTCGATCTGCACGGTCGGCATCGCATCGCGGGCCGATGCGCGGATAAATGCCTTTTTAAAGTTCTCATGCGCGATGGATTCGGTCGCGCACACCAGACGTGTTCCAAGCTGCACACCGGCGGCGCCCAGCTCAAGATAATTCACGATCGTTTCCCCGCGGCCGATGCCGCCCGCAACGAACACCGGAATGTCGGTGACGTTGGGCAGAATTTCCTGCGCCAAAACCGACGTCGAGACCGGACCGATGTGGCCACCGGCCTCGGATCCTTCGATCACCAGCGCGTCCGCGCCGTTGCGCACCAAACGCTTGGCCAACGCCAGCGCAGGCGCAAAGCAAATCACTTTAGCACCGCCATCTTTCACTTTTGTGATGGCCGCACCCGACGGCAAGCCGCCGGCCAGAACCACGTGTGTGACCTCAAGATCAAGACACACGTCGATGAGCTGGTCGAGGTCAGGGTGCATCGTAATCAGGTTGACGCCAAACGGCTTGTCAGTCAGCGCCTTGGTGGCGACGATCTCACCGCGCAGCAGGTCGGGCGTCATGGAACCACAGGCAATCACGCCGAAGCCACCAGCGTTGGAAATGGCGGACACCAAATTGCGTTCGGATACCCAAGACATCGCCCCGCCCAAAATGGCGTAACGGGTGCCGAGAAAGTCGCGACCGCGCGCCCACAATTCATCAAGGCGTTGTTCGGGAGAAACGCTCATAAAATATCCTGTTCAATCCTATTGGATGTCGACGCACCAATAGTGCGTGTCTTAGTCTTCAGCATCAAGGCCGTAAGCCGTGTGCAATGCACGCAGGGCCAATTCGGTATATTCCTCAGCAACCAACACACTCACTTTGATTTCAGACGTCGAAATCACTTGGATGTTGATGCCTTTGTCGGCCAGCGCCTGGAACATGCGTTGCGCGATGCCCGCGTGTGAGCGCATGCCGACGCCGATGACGGAAATTTTCACCACGTCGGGATCGGCCAGCAGGTCTTTATAAGAGACCTCTTCGGTATGCTTGCGCACCGTTTCGACGGCGCGGTCCATATCCGCTTTGGTGACCGTAAAGGTCATATCTGTGGACTTGCCGTCTTCGGATACGTTTTGCACGATCATGTCGACGTTGATGCTTGCATCCGCCAGCGGGCCGAACAGCTTGGCCGCGATGCCCGGATGATCAGCCACGCCGATCAGAGTGATTTTCGCTTCGTCGCGGCTATAGGCGATGCCGCTGATGAGTTCTTGTTCCACGATCTCGTCCTCGTCCACAACCATGGTGCCCTCTTCGTCTGAAAAGGATGAGCGCACTTGCAGGCGCACGCCATGTTTCATTGCCACTTCTACAGAGCGGGTCTGCAAGACCTTCGCTCCCAATGAGGCCATCTCGAGCATTTCCTCAAAGGTAATTTTCTCGAGTTTCTTGGCCTTCGATACAATCCGCGGGTCGGTGGTGTAAACACCGTCCACATCGGTATAAATGTCACAACGGTCCGCGTTCAGCGCGGCGGCCAACGCCACCGCCGAGGTATCGGACCCGCCACGCCCCAGCGTGGTGATGCGTTTGTCTTCGCCGACGCCCTGAAAGCCCGGCACCACGGCGACTTCGCCCTTTGCCAAACGTTTGAGGACTTCTTCGCTGTCGATGCCCAGAATGCGGGCTTTGCCGTGTGCGCTGTCGGTATGCACCGGCAACTGCCAGCCCATCCATGAGCGCGCCGGCACGCCCAAATCCTGAAGCGCTAGCGCCAACAGACCCGCCGTCACCTGTTCGCCGCTGGACACCACCGCATCATATTCACGGGTATCGTAAAGCGGCGTGATGGAGGTCACATAATCCACCAATTGATTGGTCACGCCCGACATGGCCGAAACCACCACGGCGACTTGATTGCCAGCGTCCACTTCGCGCTTTACGCGCTTGGCGACATTTTGAATGCGTTCGATGTCGCCCACCGAAGTGCCGCCGAACTTTTGTACGATGAGAGCCATATGCGTCTAAGCCTGTACGTCGTCAATTCATTACGTTTGTTGCCATCCAACCCTTCACATAGGCATTCAAAAGCTGGAAAATCACTGGAAAAATGACCAGATTCAGCTTATGACAGCCGCATGCAGGGGGGGACAGGCGCGTATACATACTCGCAATGCCCCATTCTCGCAAGTACGCCCAAGCGCACGAGGCTTGAAAAAACGCGATCTGAAAAGGCTTAAGCCATGGCGAACCCGACCGTTGAAACCACCGCAAACCCCGAAGAGGTGGCGCGCTTTACCGCGATGGCGGATGCGTGGTGGGACCCGACCGGCAAGTTCCGCCCGTTGCACCAGCTCAACCCGGCCCGCATTCAGTTCATCAAAGACAACGTGTGCCGCCATTTCGGCCTCGACGCGAACGCCGATCTGCCGTTCAAGGGTCTGGACGTTCTCGACGTCGGCTGTGGCGGCGGATTGCTGTCGGAACCCATGGCGCGCCTTGGCGCCCACATGACCAGCATCGATGCGGGCGAAAAAAACGTCGAGATCGCCAAAATTCACGCCGCGCAAACCGGCCTCGACATTGATTACCGCAACGTCCTGCCCGAAGACTTGGCGCGTGAGGGCAAACGCTTTGACGTGGTGCTGAACATGGAAGTGATCGAACACGTCGCTGATCCCCAATTGTTCATGGACGCGTCGTCATCGGTGCTGAAAGAAAACGGCTGCATGGTGCTGTCGACCATGAACCGCAACATCAAGTCGTTGCTGTTGGGCAAAGTGGCGGCGGAATACCTGCTGCGCTGGCTGCCGGTGGGCACCCACGATTGGAAAAAGTTCATGAAGCCCAGTGAATTGGCGCGCTTGGTGCGCCCCCATGGGCTGGAGTTCACCGACCTGCAAGGCATGGTCTACAATCCGTTCAAGGACGTCTGGTCCTTGTCGAAAACGGATCTTGATGTGAATTACTTGGCATTTGCCGAGAAAAAATAAGCTTTAGCCACTTTAGCTATCGCGACGTGACACACCCGGAAGGCGCACGAAGTCGATGCCTTCGTCTTCCAGCTCTTCGGCGTCATGTTCGGTTGCTTTGCCGTAGATGCCGCGTTCGGGGGTGTCGCCGTGGTGAATTTTACGCGCTTCATCGGCGAAATCTTCGCCCACATCTTCGAAATTTTCTTCGGCGTAACCGCGAATGCGGCCTACAGCATCGAGAATTTGCTGCGCCACTTCCGTGGCGCGACGCTCGTCCATGTCTTTGACGTCGGTGACATCGGTGGTGTCGGTGGTGCTTTCAGCGTCACCATGAGACAGTGAAGAGCCAATGTGTGGGGCCATCGGCGCTTTTGAGATATCGGTTGAGCCGCAATATGGGCATTCCACATCCCCAGAGCGGGCTTGCAGATCATAAGAGGCGCTGTCGCGAAACCAAGCTTCGAAGCTGTGTTCGTCGGCGCATCGGAGTTGGTATAAGATCATCCGAGCAAACCCGTTATCAATTCAAAGTACAGACCATTATAATACGCTCGACACGAATCCAAAGTCCTCGATCGAACACATGCGGCTGAGATTACGCCCCAAGGGTTAACAAATGTCCAACACAGACTCGACGTCAACGCCTTGCGACAAGTCCGCCCGGCACCTCAAAATCACCCAACCCTCGCCGTGGATTGTGCGCTGGGCGCGCTTGGTTAAACCGCTAGGCAGCATTCTAGATGTGGCCGCCGGCGGCGGACGCCATGGGCGGCTGTTTTTGGAACGTGATCACCCGGTGTCGTTTATCGATCGCACCTTGGAGCCCTTGCAGGACCTCGCCGCCCATGAAAATGCTGAATTGATCGAAGCCGATTTGGAAGACGGCTCGCCTTGGCCGCTGGGCGCGCGCCGGTTCGACGCCATCGTGGTGGTCAATTATCTGCACCGCGACCTGTTCGCTCAGCTCATCGCCAGCCTCACCCCCGGCGGCGTGCTGATCTACGAGACCTTCGCACGCGGCAATGAAGACTTCACCCGTCCGCGCAATCCCGACCACCTGTTGAAATCGGGTGAACTGCTGGGTGCGGTGCAGGGACAGTTGCAAGTGGTCGCTTATGAGCACGGCCTGGTCAAAAACGCTGACATAACCGGCGTCAAGCAACGCTTGTGTGCGGTGAACGATCTGAGCTTATCGGAACGCGAAGACGGTGAGCCGACGCCTCACGATATATTGTGGGTCTAAATGTCGCGGGCCTAAATATCGCGGGTATGAGATAACGACGGCACCATCGCGCGGGCTTCCAGCACACGCGCCGGATCGATATCGTTGATGATGATGCCGGGGCCGTCTTCGGCATCGTCCAACACTTCACCCCACGGATCGATGATCAGCGAATGGCCGTAGGTCTGACGTCCACCGGCATGCGTACCGGTCTGGCCGGGCGCAAAAACGTAACAGCCGGTTTCAATGGCGCGCGCGCGCAACAAAACATGCCAATGCGCTTGGCCGGTCGGCACCGTGAATGCCGCCGGAACCGCAAGCATCGTCGCGCCCTGGTTCGCCAAAGCCCGATAGAGATAGGGAAAGCGCACGTCGTAACATGTGCTCAACCCCAACCCACCCCACGGCAAATCGACAACCACCGTCTCTGATCCGGGGCTAAAGGTCTCAGACTCGCGATAGCTTTCGCCACCAGCCAAATCAACATCAAACATATGGATTTTGTCGTACGTCGCGGCGATCTCGCCATCGGGCGAAAAGACAAACGCACGATTGGCGATTTTGTCGCCGACTTTGATCGCCAGAGTGCCGCCATGCAGCCAAATGTCGAGGTCCCCCGCCAACGCACTGAACGCCGCAAGGGCGGGATGGTCATCTTGGGTTCGGGCGTTGGCGCGGATCGAATCTGCGCCGAACGTCATCATCGCCACGTTTTCGGGAAACAGCACCAGTTCCGCCCCCAGCATCGCCGCCATGCGCGCTTGCTGACAGGCCTCTTCAATATTTTGTGCCATGTCATCGCTGGCGTTGACTTGAACGCAAGCTGCTTTAAAGGGCGAAAGAGGTGGGTTCATTTATGCGACGCCGATCATACCATCCAACTCGCCATCAAAATCGAGCTCGAACATCTCATCGCAGCCGCCGATCGGCTTGCCGTCAATGATGATCTGCGGCACCGTATGTCCACCGGTGCGCTGTTCCATTTCTTTGCGCAGGTTGCGATCCATCATCACGTTGAATTCTTCGTATTTGACGCCCTTTTTGTTCAGCAACGCTTTGGCGCGAACGCAATAGGGACAAATGGGGGTTGAGTAGATTTCGATTTTAGCCATAAGAGCATTCCAACTGGTCGGGTCAACGGATCAGGCCATCTGATCGTGTGCGGTTCCGAACGTACATAAAGGGTTTCTTATATATAGCCTTTCAGGGCGCTCAAACAAACCCCCGAACCACACGCGCCAAAACCAACACATCCACGCCCACGCAGCCCGCGCGTTTCAAGACCTTGGCTGCGGTGCGCAACGTGGCCCCGGTGGTGTAGACGTCATCAACCAGTAGCACCCGCTTGCCCTTCAGTTTATGGCGGTGGCGCGGTGATACGCCAAACGCCCCTTTGACGTTACGCGCCCGGGCGATGCGCCCCAAATGCCCCTGGCTGGGCGTTTTGCGTTTGCGCACCATGCCGTCCGTCACCACGGGCGTATCCCCAAGCCTGCCAATGCCAAGGGCCAGCAAAGCCGCCTGGTTGTAACGGCGTGCAAACAGGCGCGTCCAATGCAGCGGAACCGGCACGATCATATCCGCCTCCGCAACCAATTCGCGCCCCGCACTGAACATCCACTTGGCGTACAGCAACGCTGCCTCGGTCCGATCCGCATGTTTGAAACCCAGCACCAAATCACGTGACCGATCATCGTAAAGCACCGCCGCGCGGGCGCGATCAAAAGACGGCGCGTTTCGCACGCACGCACCGCAAAGCGTATGCTCAGCCACTTCATAATCAAACGGGTGGGCGCACGCATCGCAACACGCCGCGCCTAAAAACGTGAGCTGCGACCAGCACCCGGCGCACAAGGTTTGCGCATCGGCCACCTGTTCCCCACAGCCCGGACAGGTGGGCGGCAGAACCACATCAATGATCCGCATAAACGATGAAAACACGCTCTGATGCACAATACCAAACCTTAATCAACCTATGAGCTAACACTTTAACAGCCATCGCGGCTGTGTCATATAGGGGCCTTATGCAAAAGGATTGTTTCCCATGGCCACACCGCCACACATGGCTTTGTTCGAACGCGCCGCCGTGCGCCTGCATCGCGACCGTGCCGCCAAGCTGTTGGATAATCACGACTTTTTATTCAATGAAGTCGCCGACCGCCTGACCGACCGCTTGGACGACGTTAAGCGCAGCTTCCCGTTGGCGCTGGACATCGGCTGTCACGGTGGCGAGGTGGCGAAAAATCTTGAGTCCCGTGGCGGCATTGAAACGCTGATCCAGTGCGACCCGTCGCCCGCGATGACGGCCAAAGCCGAACGTGAAACCCGTGGCGTGAGTTTCGCGGCGGACGAAGAGTTCCTGCCCATCAAACCACAAAGCTTCGATCTGGTGATGTCCAATCTGTCTCTGCATTGGGCCAACGACCTACCCGGCGCGCTGGTGCAAATTCGCCAAGCGCTGAAACCAGACGGGTTGTTTATCGCCGCCATGCTGGGCGAAGGGACGTTGCAAGAACTGCGCACCGCCCTGATGGCCGCCGAAATGGAAATCGAAATGGGCATGAGCCCCCGGGTGTCGCCTTACGCCACGGTGCAAGACTTGGGCGCATTGCTGCAACGCGCGGGCTTTACCTTGCCGGTGGTCGACACCGAAACCATCACGGTTTCGTACCCCGACATATTCAAGCTGATGCACGACCTGCGCGGCATGGGCGAAACGGGCGCGGTCAGCGGGCGGCGCAAGAACTTCACCCGTCGCGACACCATGATGCGCGCCGCAGAAATCTACTTTGAGAAATTCGCAGGACTCGACGATTGCGGTGAAGGCCGCATCCCGGCGACGTTTGACATCATTTACCTGACCGCATGGTCACCACACCCCGACCAGCAAAAGCCACTCACTCCCGGCAGTGGCGAAACGTCGCTGGAAGCCGTATTCAAAGCGGATTGAGGTTTTTGGGCAAGGCGCGGCGCGGCCCATCCATGGGCCAGCCTTGAGTTTTCGCCACGCCGTGCAGGTCCTTGAGCCGATTGGGGGTCAACGGATGGCTGGTGAACAGATCGGTCTTGCGCTCGCCCCCGGCCTCACGTTCCATCGTCTTGAAGACCTTGAACAAATCCGTCGCCCCACCACCATGTCCATAAAGCCGAACCACGGCGCGCAGAGCGTCCAAATCGGCGCGTTTTTCCTTGGCGCGCGAAAAGTGCAGCATCGCCAAAAGCGTCTCATGACCTAGCAAATCCCCCACTCCGCCCGCATCGCCAAGCACGAAGGAGCTCGCCAACGACACCAAAACCCCGCTGCCCAGTGCCGCCAACACGTCGCGATGTTTGACGTGAGCGATTTCATGGGCCAGCACCATGGCCAGGCCTTCTTCGCTTTGCAGGCGCTCCAACAAACCGCGATACATAAAAATGTTGCCGCCGATGGTGGCCAGAGCGTTGACCTTTTCGTCATCGACGTAATGCAGCGTGATCCGCACACCTTCGGCCAAATCCATTTCCGCGCTCAGTCGGTCAGCAAGCTGTTGCAGGGTGCTTTCGATGGACGCGTTCGCCGCCTTGTCGTTTTGAAAGGTTTCAACGAACGGCTCTTCCAGACGCTTTTCCCAGGCAAATGGAATATGCGGCGCAACCCATTCGCCGAACTGAAGCACCAATGCCAGCACCAGCCCGACAATCACCATCAAAGATGCGCCCAGCACGAAAAACTCGCGTCCGGGCCGATAGCGACCGGAGTTGACGCCTTCTGGAGGTTTTGGGTTGGCGTACTTAATCACCCCAACTATCCACGAAACACCGGCGCTTTGATCGCCGTGCCGTAGGCCATCACCTCAATCGAACGGGTGGTGTTCTGACCGCCCGAGGCGAACACCGGACACGTTTCCAGGCGCACGTTGAAGATAACATCGGCGTTCACGTCACGCGCGTTTTGCTTCATGCGCAAGATTGCTTCGCGGCGCGAGCGTTCCAACAGTGTTTCGTAGCTGGACATGGTGCCGCCGAAAACGCCGCGCAACGACGCCAAAAAGGTCTTGAAGTAATCGACAGAGATCACGGCAGACCCGATCACAAGGTGCGGGGCGCTGACCTCGATGTCCTTTGGGATATGGCGACTGGAAAACGCCATCAAAGTGCGCAGCTCAGTCTCGCGACGCAAAATCGATTTATAATGACGCTTTTCATTCCATTGGCCGAAGATAAATCCAAGCAACAATGGCACCACAATCAGCCCGACATTAAACAAAAACTCATAATCCACGGGGGCTATCCTCCAACACCACGGCGGAACCGTAAACCAAGATTTCCGCAGCCCCTGCGGCAATGGATGAGGTCGAAAAACGCACATTGACCACCGCGTTCGCCCCCAGGGCCGAGGCTTCCTTGAGCATGCGCTCCATCGCTTCCGTGCGTGAGGTTTCCAAAAGCTCCGTATAGCCTTTCAGCTCGCCGCCAAAGATGTTTTTGATGCTGGCCATGAAGTCGGAGCCGATGTGCTTGGCCTGCACCGTGCTGCCGTGCACCAAGCCGAGGTGTTGAGCAATTTCTTTGCCGGGAATGATTTCAACGTTGGATACGAACATTATACCCCCTTGTTAAGTGTGTTTGAGCCGCAAACGCAAACCGTGTCCATGCGCATGAAGGGTCCACCAGAGGTTAGCACGCGTCATTTCCCGCCGACAATCAACAACGTAAAACTAAGAAACGGTCTTGAACCATTCCAGTTCGATGCTTAGGTTGCGCGTATGAAATTTGAAACACCCCTGATCCCCGGCAAGCTGATCAAGCGCTATAAACGCTTTCTCACCGATGTCGAACTCGCCGACGGCACCGTGGTGGTCGCGCATTGCGCCAATTCCGGCTCCATGCTGTCGGTCAACGACGCGGGCGCGGACGTATGGCTGAGCCCTGCCAACGACCCCAAGCGCAAACTCAAATACACGTGGGAGCTGGTCAAAATTGGCGACGCTATGGTCGGCATCAACACTCAGCACCCCAACCGCATCGTCTATGAAGCCATCGAAGCGGGCAAAATCGCCGAGCTGACCGGTTACGAAAGCCAGCGCCGCGAAGTCAAATACGGCAAAAACTCACGCATCGACGTGTTGCTGGAAAGCCCCGACAAGCCACTGTGTTATGTCGAGGTCAAGAACACCACCATGCGCCGCGACCTTACCCCCGGCGCACCCGCCGAATTTCCCGACGCCGTCACCGCACGCGGTGCTAAGCACTTGGTGGAACTGGGCGACATGGTTGAACAAGGCCACCGCGCGGTGATGTTTTACTTGGTCCAGCGCGATGACGCCGATGCCTTTACCGTCGCCGCTGACATTGACCCGACCTATGCCGAAGGCCTGCAAACCGCCATCAAGCGCGGTGTCGAAGTGGTCGCTTACGGGTGCAGCGTTTCACCAAAAGAAATTGAAATCACCGGACCCGTGGACGTAAGGCTTTGAATTTCCGAAGCCCGTGTCATAATCGTCAAAACACAGACATGCAAAGCAGCACATGAGCCAGTCAAAAAGCATCAAAATCCACGGTCCCGAAGACTTCGAAGGCATGCGCAAGGCCGGACGCCTCGCCGCCGAGACCATCGACATCGTCACCCCACACGTAAAGCCGGGCGTGACCACCGATGAGCTCAACCAGATTTGTCACGATTACATCGTCGCCCACGGCGCGCAGCCCGCGCCGTTGAACTATCGCGGCTTTCCCAAGTCAATCTGTGCGTCGGTCAATCATGTGGTCTGCCACGGCATTCCCGGCGACAAAAAGATCCATGACGGCGACATCATCAATCTCGACATCACCACCATCTTGGACGGCTGGTACGGCGACACGTCGCGCATGTTTACGGTTGGCGACGTCTCGGTCAAAGCCAAGCGCCTGATTGATGTCACCTATGAAGCCATGTGGGAAGGCATCCGCGTGGTCAAGCCGGGCGCCACCACCGGCGACATCGGCCACGCCATTCAGAGCTTTGCGGAAAAGCAGCGCTGTTCCGTGGTGCGCGATTTTTGTGGTCACGGCCTGGGCCGGGTGTTCCACGACGCGCCCAACATCATGCACTTTGGCGAACCCAGCACCGGGGTGAAGCTTGAAGAAGGCATGTTCTTCACCATCGAGCCGATGATCAACCTGGGCAAATACGACGTCAAAATTCTCGGCGACGGCTGGACCGCGGTAACCAAGGACCGTTCGTTATCGGCGCAGTTCGAACATTCCCTCGCCGTCACCGCTGACGGGTACGAAGTGTTTACCCAGTCGCCAGAAGGCCTGGACAAACCGCCTTATGGCTGAGACACTTGAGCTTCTTTCAAGCTTAGGTGGCCAACTCAGATGCACGAACCTCAAAAAATCATAATCCATGATCGCGCGGGCTTTGACGGCATGCGCACAGCCGGGCGGCTTGCCGCCGAAACCTTGGACATGATCGCACCCCACGTCAAACCGGGGGTGAGCACCGATGCGCTCGATACCCTATGTCACGATTTCATCGTCGATCATGGCGCCATCCCTGCGCCGCTGAACTATCACGGCTTTCCCAAATCGGTGTGTACCTCGGTCAATCACGTGGTGTGTCACGGCATCCCCGGCGACAAGGTTTTGCGCGATGGCGATATGCTCAACATCGATGTCACCACCATTGTCGACGGCTGGCATGGCGACACCTCGCGCATGTTCACGGTCGGCGAGACTTCGGTCAAAACCAAGCGCTTGATCGACATCACGTTTGAAACCATGTGGGCGGGCATCCGCGTGGTCAAACCCGGCGCAACGGTGGGCGACATCGGCCACGCCATGCAGACCTATGCGGTGCGCCATCGCTGCAGCGTGGTTGAAGAATTTTGCGGTCACGGCATCGGCCAAGTCTTTCAAACCGTACCCAGCATCATGAATTTTGGCACGCCCGGCACCGGTGCGGTGTTGCAGGAAGGCATGTTTTTCACGGTCGAGCCTATGCTCAACCTCGGCAAGGCAGGGGTGAAAATCCTCGGCGACGGCTGGACCGCCGTGACCAAGGACCGCTCGTTGTCGGCGCAGTTCGAACACTCCCTCGCCGTCACGGCGGACGGCTTTGAGGTCTTCACCCAATCGCCACAAGGTCTGGATAAGCCGCCCTATACTTAGGCTCTTTTCTGGGGCACTCTACGGTCAACCCATAGATGTGAGGCGATGATTCGCCCTCGTTTTGAGTGAGCCCGTATGCCCGACACACCGACACCCACACCTTCAGAGCCCCATCACGCCGGACACCGCCAGCGCCTGCGCGCACGTTTTCAAAAATCCAAAGGAGGCGATCTGGCCGATTATGAGTTGATCGAGCTGCTGCTGTTCGCCGCCATGCCGCGCCGCGACGTCAAACCCATCGCCAAGGCTCTACTCAAGCGCTTCGGCAGTTTCGCGGGCGTGCTCAACGCCGACAGTGCGGAGCTGCAAAAAACCGACGGCATCGGCGAGGTCGCGGCGGTGAGCCTGTTGGCGGTGCGCCAAGCTGCGGTGCGCTTGTTGCAAGACGACGTGATGAACCAGCCGGTGCTGGGCAACTGGCAGAGCCTGATGGATTATTGCCGGGTGTCCATGGGCCACAACAAGACCGAACAGTTCCGGGTGCTGTTCCTCAACCGCAAAAACGTGCTCATCGCCGACGAGTTACAACAAGAAGGCACCATCGACCACACCCCGGTCTATCCCCGCGAAGTCATCAAACGCGCCCTAGACCTCAGCGCCAGCGCGCTGATCTTGGTCCACAACCACCCGTCCGGCGACCCCACCCCCAGCCCAGCCGACATCGAAATGACCCGCGAACTGCAAGGCGCCGGCGAAAAGCTCGGCATCTCGCTGCACGATCATGTGGTGGTGAGTAAGAGTGGGAATACGTCGTTTAAAACTTTGGGGTTGTTGTGACGCACGAAGATTTGAAAAACATTCCCAGTCGCTTTTTGGACATGGCTTTAAACGCCTTATCCCAAGCGAACACTCATGCTGTTTGTTATGATCCAGGAAAAGAGCACTGGGACAAGATGTCTGTATTAAATACAGCTCTTGCCGGTGAGCTTTGCTTAAAAGCTATTATTGCAACCGGGCACCATTTACTCGTTTTCCGCGACCTCTTCAAATTGGAACAGCAAAACAGTGAAGATCTAAGTATCGAGCACATTATTAAGAACGGCCGAACCTATAATTTTGAGGACTTACCTAAACTTCTTTGGGTTGCCACGGGCGAGCGCTTGGCAGATATGAAAAGCTTCGAAACCCTCAGGCGGGCCAGAAACTCGATTCAACATTCTTGCGCGCCTGAAAATATAGATTTCAGAAACTTATCTCTGAACTTTATTTAAAATAACATTGATCCACTTATTCACAAATACTTTGGAATTTATTCAATAGAATATCATGAAGATGAGTTTTGCGACTATATAGTTGATTGTCTTATTAAAAATGAGTTGTTATTTTTAATACCAAAAGAACTAGAATTTTATGAAATCGACTTTGAATGCGAATTACCCAAGCAGAGTGATGAATATAGAAAAAGGCTCAAGCAACACATCTCGAGCAAATTTACTCGCCCCCTCCACAACTAAGCCCATGAAAACGCCCCCCTCTCCGTCCACCACAAGCTGAAACGGTCTTAGGCCTGATTATTGAGGATCGGAAACACCAATTCAAAGGTTGTGCCCTGTCCCAATTCGCTGGCGCAGGTAACGTTGCCGCCGAGCGTTTGGGTGACTTGGTTGTAGAGAATGTGCATGCCCAGGCCGCTGCCGCCAGAGCCGCGTTTGGTGGTGAAGAACGGCTCAAACACATTGGCAACGGTCTTGGTCTCCATGCCTTTGCCATCGTCGCAATACGTCAAATGAACATCGTCTGCATCCCGCACGGCGTTGATTGTGATGTGTCCTTCAACACCTTCATCATAGGCGTGGACCAGGGAATTCATCACCAAGTTGGTGAGAATTTGCGCAATTGGGCCGGGGTAGCTTTCGACGACCAAGTCGCGATCACCATTGACGATGATGGTATGGCGCGTCTGCTTAAGTTGTGGACGCAGGCTCACCAAAACCTCTTCGACGTATTCTATCAAACTGAATGTACGGGCCTCTTCGCTGGATTGATCCACGGCCACCTGTTTGAAGCTTTTGATCAGATCCGACGCCCGCCTGAGGTTGGTGGAAATGATGTCCATCGACTGCCCGGCGGTGGCGATAAAAGCGTTTAAATCGCTCTTGCGAATTGTGCCTGCTTCAAAAGATTTTTCGATTTCCCTGGCTTTTGCCTGCATGTGGGTAGCAGCGGTTACTCCCACACCGATTGGGGTGTTGATCTCATGCGCCACGCCGGCGACCAGGCCGCCTAAGGATGCCATTTTCTCAGCTTGAACGAGCTCATTCTGTGTTTTTTGTAATTGTTCATGCGCCGCTTTCAGTTTGTCCTGAGCCATTTTGCGTGCAGAGATATCACGAATAATACCGGTAAAAACGGTACTGCCCTGCCACTCCATTTCACTCACAGACACACTGATGGGGAAGACCTCGCCGTTCTTTCTTTTTCCCGTCAGTTCGCGGCTGGTGCCGATCTGATTTCCATCTTTTTTATTGAGGTAACGCTCAATGTATCCGTCGTGTTCACTGGCATAGGGTTCCGGCATAAGAATATTCACGTTTTGGCCTATCGCTTGCGCAACCGAGTAACCAAAAAAACGCTCTGCCGCTGTGTTGAAGCGCAGAATTTTCCCCGTCTTTGAAATGGTGATGATCGCATCTGCTGCTGAATTCAAAATCAAATTGGTCCGCTCTTCACTTTCACGAAGAGCCATTTCCGCCTGTTTGCGTTCATTGATCTCGTGCGTCAGCTCTGCGGTGCGTGCATCCACAAGCTCTTCAAGGTGATCGTGTTGATGACGTAGCTTAAGTTCGCGTTCGTCCACCGCATCGGCAAGTTCGTTAAACGCGGTGCCCAGGGTGCCAAGCTCATCCATGCGGTCTAGCTCGATGCGAACATCCTTGCCCGCATCACGCAGTTGATCGGCGACTTCGACCATATGATGGAGGCTATGGGTCATGCCGCGCGCCATCAGATAAGCGAACACAACACCGATCGCGATCGCACCAAGTGTATATATAATCCCGTCGCGCGTGACGATTTCCAAGTTTTGCGCGACATCATCGCGTGAAACGCCGACCCTGGCCCAGCCGATATGCTGACCGTTGGCCATCACGGGGGCCGCAACATCGATCATGTTTCCACTGTCGCGCAATACTTGGATTTCGTGGCCGATTCCAATCAAAGTTTTGCTGACGTCATCTTGCAAGTATTTGCCAACGAGCTGCGCATCATTGTGAGACAACACCCGACCTAGCGGGCTGACGATCATGGCAAAGCGCAGACCTGGATATTTGGTTTGTGAGCGTACAACCTCCTCAAGTCCCAAAACATCGTTCGCCAAAACCCACGATGTGCTGTTCGCCGCCAAACTTTCAGCTAGGCTTCGCGTCTGCGCCACCCCCTGTTCGTGGAGAAATCCTTGTTGACGGTGGACCAGATCGAACACAAAGATGGTCATCAAAACAGCGTGAACCAGCACAATACCCAAAATCAGCTGGCGACGGATAGAGGCCGTCCACACTCTCTCGATGGTCTTTACAAATTTCCGCATCACTCACCCTGTTCTTAATTCAACGGCCGGACGGCTTTGTCAAATGTCTCGATAAACCGGATCACGGGCTCGTAGGTGATATTGTCTGCGCGTTCAAATTGTGACAAGTCCATACGGGTGAGGATTTCTTGACCTTTCGTATGTTTGTGCAACGAAAACAAGATGCTTGCGACCTCATCGACCACATCGCTTGGAACGTCATCACGCACGACAAGCCCATTGTTGGGCAGGGGCTCGGTTTGCCATTTGACTTCAAGCTGCTCTAACAATTCAGGGCGTTCTGCGGCCAGCAAATGCCAGGGCGGGGGCCATGTCGCACCGGCCACCGTATCGCCCAAAAATACATTCATGATGGAAGACTCTTGCGAACCGACATAGCGAATATCAATATCGCTCATCACGTTCAAACCGTTTTCCTGCATGTAGTATTGAGGCATCATCGTCGCGGCAAGGGCCGTTGGAGCAGGAAAACTGACCGGTTTACCCTTTAAATCCGTAACGTTCTCAATACCGGAATCTTTGCGCACCAAGATGATGCCACGAAAATTATCGTCATCGCCCATTTTGCCGAATACGCGGTAATTGTGCTTGAGAGAATTGATGGTCTGATAGGGGTTTGGAAGTGAAAAATGAAATTTTCCGGCGTACAGCTTCTCATCGTACGCCGCGTAATTTCGCGATGCTTCAAGACGGAACTTTGCACCGGGAATTTTTTCTTCCAAATGGCGCATCAATGGGCCGAATATTTCATGCAATCGGGCGGGATTGTGCAAGGGGTGCACGCCGAACACGTACTCTTGCGACGCAACAGCCGCCTTTTCCCCAAACGTCGGACCACTTTCCGCCTTTTTCGGGTCATCGCATGCACCTAAACCCAACACAACGGCGGCCACCGCCGCACTGGTGGGCAGCAATTTAGAAAGGTGGATCATTTAAGCCTCCTACGAACATCGCCCCCGCATTAAGTGAACCCCATGTCTTAAGTAGGTACTGAGTCGATAATTTCACGCGAAAAATGACACACGTTATTATGCAGCCAGCTATAGCGCGACCGTCGATTGGACTGCGCCCTCTTGACCGCTGGCACGTTTGTCCCCCACAACTAAACTTATGAAAACGACCTCCCCCTCTCCGTCCACCATGACGACGGCCATGGCGCTGCGTGTGTTCCTGCCGTTCGCGTTGGGTTATTTCCTGTCGTACCTTTACCGTGTGGTGAACGCGGTGATCGCGCCGGATTTGATTGCTGATTTGGGGTTGGACGCATCAACCTTAGGGCTTTTGACGGCGGTTTATTTTCTCACCTTCGCCGCGTTTCAGTTGCCGTTGGGGATGTTGTTGGATCATTACGGGCCGCGCCGCATCGAGGCGGGCCTGCTGGTGTTTGCTAGCCTCGGCGCTTTGCTGTTCGCCATCGCCCCCAACACCCAGGCTTTGATCGTCGCACGCGGCTTGATCGGTTTTGGCGTTTCAGCGTGCTTGATGGCCGCGTTCAAAGCCTACGTGATGTGGTTCCCGCGTGAACGTCTGGCGCTGATCAACGGCTTTCAGATGATGGCTGGTGGCTTGGGCGCGCTGGCGGCGACACAACCGATTGAGTTTGCCTTAGGCTTCACCGATTGGCGCGGAGTGTTTTGGGTTTTGGCCGCGCTGACATTGATTTCCGCCGTGATGGTCTACATCGTCGTTCCAGAACACGGCGGCGGACGTCACCCCAACGCCAAGATCAGCGACACCTGGGCGGGGGTCAAGGAAGTCTTCACCAGCGCGCAATTTTGGCGCGTCGCCCCGCAGTGTGTACTGTCCCAAGCGACCTTTACGGCCACCGTGGGCTTGTGGTCGGGGCCGTGGCTGCGCGATGTCGCGGGTCTGGAACGCGCAGCGGTGGCCGAGCATTTGTTCTGGATCGCGTCGGCGATGATTGCGGGCTTTTTATCGTGGGGCTTGATCGCGGAACGCCTGCAACGCTTTTTCGCCGTGCGTCCGATGACCATCGCCGCCATCGGCATGAGCGGCTTTATGGTGGTGCAAGCGCTGATCGTCGTGGAGTTCCCGCTCAGCCACCCCGCGCTGACGTTGATGGTGTGGATGGCGTTCGGATTCTTCGGCACGGCGGGCATTGTGCCCTACGCCGCACTATCCCAAGCGTTCCCAGCGCACTTGGCCGGACGGGTCAACACCGCGCTCAATCTTTTGGTTTTTGTGATGGCCTTCGTCGCTCAATGGGCGATTGGCGCGGTGATCGATTTATGGCCGCAGACGGCCAGCGGCGGCTATGCGGCTGAGGGTTATCAAGTCGCGTTCGCCGTCATGTTGGCGTTACAAGTGCTGGCTTTGGCGTGGTACGTTGCGCGGCGTTCGGTGCGCATTTAACGCGGCTCTTTTCTTTCGCTTACTTTTGGCTATGATCCGGGCCATCTGAGCCAACGGAGACCGAGCCTATGATTCCGCGCTATTCCCGCCCCGAGATGACCGCCATCTGGGAGCCCGCCAACAAATTCAACATCTGGTTCCAAATCGAAGCCCACGCCTGCGACGCGCTGGCCCAATTGGGCGTGATCCCCAAGGAAGCCGCCGCTACCGTTTGGGCCAACGGCAATATCCCCTACACCGACGAGCGCATCGCGCGCATCGACGAGATCGAGCTGGAAACCAAGCACGACATGATCGCGTTCTTGACCGAACTGGCCGAACACGTCGGCGAGGAATCGCGCTTTGTGCATCAAGGCATGACCAGCTCTGACGTGTTGGACACGTGCTTGGCGGTGCAGATGACCCAGGCCGCCGACATCTTGCTCGATAACCTCGATGAGCTTTTGGCCGCGCTGAAAATCCGCGCCGAGGAAACCAAGCACATGGCGTGCATCGGGCGCAGTCACGGCATCCATGCAGAGCCCACCACCATGGGTCTGAAGTTCGCGCGCTTTTACGCCGAATTTGCGCGCGGCAAAGAACGCCTGTTGGCGGCACGCAAAGACATCGCCACCTGCGCGATTTCCGGCGCGGTCGGCACGTTCGCCAACATCGACCCGCGGGTCGAAGAATACGTCGCCGAGAAATTGGGATTAACGCCGGAGCCGGTGTCCACCCAGGTGATCCCGCGCGATCGCCACGCGCACTACTTCGCGACCTTGGGCGTGATCGCCAGCTCGATGGAAAACATCGCCACCGAAATCCGCCACCTACAACGCACCGAAGTGCGCGAGGCCCAGGAATACTTCGCCCCCGGTCAAAAGGGCAGCTCGGCGATGCCGCACAAGCGCAACCCGATCTTGACCGAAAACCTCACCGGCATGGCGCGCATCGTGCGCATGGCGGTGACGCCAGCGCTGGAAAACGTGGCGCTGTGGCACGAACGCGACATCTCGCACTCATCCGTCGAACGCATGATCGGCCCGGATTCCACCATCACGCTGAACTTCGCGCTCAAGCGCTTGATCGGCACGGTGTCCAAGTTGGTGGTGTATCCCGACAACATGATGGATCAGCTCAACAACTTCGGCGGCATCCACGACGCCCAGCGGGTGTTGTTGTTCCTCACCCAAAACGACGTATCGCGCGAAGCGTCCTACAAGATCGTCCAGCGCAACGCCATGCTGGTGTGGAAAAGCTTCGGCATCGACCCGGACAATCCCGATAGCACGCCGGAACTCAACGCCATCGAAAAAGGCGCGGTGGATCACGACAACCGCCTGTTCTACTTCCTGTCCCATGACGAGGACCTGAAAGCGGCGCTGGACGTCAAGGACCTCAAACGCCTGTTGGATGAGGACAGCATCAGCTACCACACCAAACGCGTGGACGCGATCTTCAAGCGCGTGTTCGGCTAAACCGCACCCGCTCACACAGCACAACACCAAACGCCGCCCCGCCGCCTCAAGATCATGAGGGGCGGAGCGGCGTTTTTGTCTTTGGGCTCTAAAACCCCCTAAATAGGAATATTATCTTGACAACCCCAGGGTGTCATGCTAGAGGTATCCACACACTGAACACGCGTCAGACATCAGGACATTCGGCATGAATAATATTTTAGCCTTCTTAAAGCTGCTCAACCGCAAAGCGCTCCCTTACCTGGAAAAACAACGTGACTTTGGAGAAGACATCCATGAAAAACAATAATAAAAAACCATACTCATTACTTTCACTAATTATTGACATAACAATAACTCCAATAGTTATTTCTATAATAACAGGAATTTTATTTGTTATTTTATCACAAATATTACCAAATCATGATTTGTTTTGGCCGACGATCATCATCGCACTGTCGTTGGTTTTCATTAGATTCAAGTGGATTAAATAATGGCTGATCTTCATAAAAAATATGGCTCCCCTTATTATGACGAAGAAACAGAACTGTGGAACCAACGGTATGATTACGTTGATGATAATGGGAAAGTTTGGGGCATTGGCTCGGTTGATAAAGCACGATCCCTTGACCTTTTGGACAGCGCCTTAGCTGAAGACTATCCGTATGGAAAAAAAGTAGGCGGTCTCCTCAATGCGACGACATGGGGTGTTGCAGGTGCCAAATACGGCGGCACAAAAGGTGCGGTCGCGGGCAGTCTATTGGGAGCCTTAAACGGCTACACCGGGATGCCCGGCATTGCTGTAGACCTCGCTATCATTGACGGTATTAAAGCTTGGCGGAGCTTAGACAACCTCAAGATCAATGGCATCAACATCAACCCGGTTGAGTATGAAGATCCTGCGGCTCAATTGCGAGCATATGAGCGCAGAAATGATCTGCTTGAACCGCCAAATGCAAAGCCAAGCTATCAGACATTTGATGAGCGCAAGGCAGCCCGTCACGGCAAGGCGAAAGCTCTTGACGTATCTCTTCCAGCTGGACCTTTTGATGGTGCAATCACCATTGACAACATTCCAAATGGTGCGACCTATAGCGTCGGCATGCAAAATGCCCGCAAGACGCCAGCAAAGGCATCAAAAACACCCGCAGCCCCCTCCTCCGATGTCATCACCGCCGAAGACGCTCATCTGACCGGCTTTGCCGAGCGCCATGGTTTGGGCTGGCGCGATGTGTGGGAATTGAACAAGGAGGCCATCCCCAACCCGAACGCGGTTCAGGCTGGCACCACCTTAAACTTGCCGAACAAGCAGCGCGCAAACAAGGCCCTAGCCCCTGACGCCAACGCATTCATGGGCGCGCCGGTCGCCACCAAAAGACGGGCACAGACGCAACCGCGATTTAACGCGGGCGGGCTTTACACCGACTATCTCTCCCCAGGATCGCAATCCACGGCAAAACGCGGCCCAAATCGCAATGCCAACACGGCTGGCTTCAACATGGATTTGCTGAGCACCTCCGCCAACAAAGCGGCGCGCGGTGATTACGGCGTCACCTTGGGCAGTTGGTCGCCATCTGGTGGTGTGCAGACGGGTGTGAGCACGCAAGAAAAAGCCTCAGCGCTCAGCCGTTCCAAAGAACTGGCAGCCGTCGATGCGCGCACCGCTCAGATGAATGCGCAAGCCGCGCAACGCCATCAAGCTGCGGCGCAAGCTGAAACCAGGGCCAATCAAACCCAGACCGCCGCCGCGCGCGAAGAAGCAGTCCCCCTAGATACCCCGAACGCGGTGCAGCGTCGTGGCGGTGTAGAGAAGCTCGGCGAAAGCGCTGCCAGCGCCACCCTGGCTAGCCAAAACGATCTGACATCCGGCGCTGTCGGTCAGGATGCGCGCTCCGCCACGGCCAACGCGCACGCCCGCGCCAACGCCGCCAACACGGCCAGAACGCGGGGCGAGGCTCGCCATGAAGCGGCGACCAGAACCGCGAATGGTCAGGACACGGCTCGGTATGGAGAAAAGGGCAACGTTTTAGATGTCAACGGCGACAAGGTCGGGGTCGGCTTCGATCGCTTTGGCCGTGCGACCAGTGTGGGCAACCGAAGCGTCAACGCAAACCAGACCAACCAAGCGCGCAACAAAGACGGCACTTATTCTTTCGATGCCGACGGCAACGGCGCGGGCGACGCCGGTGGCACGGTGATTTGCACCGAACTCTATCGTCAAGGTTTGATCGATAAGCATGTGTACAGGGCAGATCAACGTTTCGGGTTGCGGCTGCTGCGCAACGACCCGGACGTCATCACCGGCTATCATTTGTGGGCCAAACCGGTCGTTCGGCTGATGCGAAAATCACCGCTGTTCACGCAGATCGTCTACAAAAGCGTCGGCGAGGCTTGGGCGCGGGAAATGTCGCTGCGTGAAGGCTTGAACGGTTTTGGCACCGTGCGCGGAAAATTGGTGATCGCCGTCGGCATCCCGGCCTGTCGGATGATAGGACGCATGCTCGCAACATGCTCGACGGGTGAACGAACGTTGGTATAAACAAAAAACCCGGTGAGGCAGACCTCACCGGGTTTTTCAATTTTAGATCGGAACCGCGAAAGCGGCTTAGCCGTGGTCGCCGCCCAACGGTTCGAAGTCGCCTTTGACTTGTTCGATGGCGACGCCCATCAGGCGTTCGAGTTCCGTGCGCAGTTCGTCTTCGCTGACGTCGGTGCCGTGGGTCGCAAAATCAGCCATGACTTTGCGGATCACGTCCTCAAAGCCCGGCTCATCCAAATCGGCGATCACAACGGTCTTGGCGTAGGCGTCGACTTCTGCGCCGCTCATGCCCATCTTTTCGGCTGCCCACTGGCCGAGCAGCTTGTTGCGGCGAGATTCCGCTTTAAACTTCAGCTCCTCATCCAATTTGTTCTTGGCTTCGAAGCTCATTTCGCGGTCATGAAAGCTGTCAGACATACAACCGTGTTCCTTTGGTCACGTGGCGTGGATCACGAGGAATCCGTAACTTAGCGCCAGAAAAAATGCGTGGGCTTCTGAATGGAATGAAGCACCCTCTTAAATGTATGGGGGGCAGCGTCAAAGCGCAACCACGTCCCGAAAACTCGCGCGCAATGTGCCATTTCGCTTCACAAAGGGAAAGGGTTTTTTACGCGGAAATCCGCTATAAACTCACGCTTATGTGCACCATTGTCATTTTACGCCGCCCCGATCACTCCTGGCCCCTTATTTTGGGCGCGAACCGCGATGAAAATCAAGGTCGCCCATGGCGTCCGCCCGCGCGCCATTGGCCGGATCGTGAAAACGTCACAGCAGGTCTTGATGAGCTGGCCGGGGGCACCTGGTTGGGGGTCAATGATTACGGCGTCACAGCGTGCGTGCTCAACCGCCCCGCCACATTAGGCCCCGTACCAGACAAACGATCACGCGGTGAACTGCCCTTGGAAGCCTTAGATCACGCCGAAGCCAGCACCGCAGCAGAGGCCCTGGCGCACCTGGACCCGGCGGCGTACCGCCCGTTCAACATGCTGATCGCCGACGCCCGCGAAGCCTATTGGATCGCGGCACGCACGGGCGAGTCCAACATCCACGTCGCACCGGTGGTGGATGGGCTTTCGATGCTCACCGCGCACGACCTCAACGACGATGAGGGCTCCGCCCGCCAACGTCACTACCGGCCAAAGTTTACGGCAGCAGCCCCGCCGGACCCCGAATCGGGTGACTGGGGAATCTGGCGAAACTTGCTTGAAAGCCCAGAAACCGCACCAGAGGGCGGGCCGGAAAGCGCCATGCTGATCCATATGAATAATGGTTTCGCCACCTCATCAAGCTCGCTCATCGCCCTGCCGCGTTCCAGAAACTCTGAAACATCCATTATTTGGCGTTTTCGGGGCGGTTTGCCTGGAAAAGCGAAGTGGCTCTCGGTCAAAGGCCTATAACCCCCAAATCTGCCCTTGTCGCATTCTCTGAGGAGGCCTAAATTTTATATGATTAATGCTGATCCCCCAAGGATACCTGACATGCTCCAATGGGATATGTCAGGTCACAAAACATAAATGACGTCGTACTTCCAATTTTTGTCGCCAGAGCAAGACCCGTCTATCGCCTATTTGGGAACCTACGATCCCGCGCTGGTGGCCGTGTCTGTTTTAACCGCCGTGTTTGCGTCTTTCATGGCGCTGCAATTGTCGGGGCGCATTTCTCAGGCGACTTCCTTGGCGAAAAAGGTGATTTGGCTTGCTCCTGGCTCTCTGGCCATGGGCGGTGGGGTCTGGGCCATGCACTTCATCGGCATGCTCGCGTTTAGCCTGCCGTGCGGGATTTCTTATGACCCACTCATCACGCTCATCTCCATGGTGCCCGGTACCTTGGCCAGCGCCGTGGCGTTGTGGATCATCAGCCGCCCGCACCTGTCCGCAATGACATTGGGGCTGGGCGGGACGCTCATGGGCGGCGGTATCGGCACCATGCATTATTCAGGTATGGCGGCGATGCGCCTGGACGCCGTCATATATTATTCACCCGCCCTTTTCGCCTTGTCCATTGGCGTCGCCATCTTGCTTGCCGTCATCGCTTTGCACGCCAAATTCGTCCTGCACAATCAAAACACAGGTCTGCCAAGCTGGGCACTGTCCTTGCTGAGCGCCATCTTCATGGGCGGTGCGGTATCGGGCATGCACTACATCGCCATGGAAGCCGCGTACTTCATACCCGCAGGCGACACTACCGCCAATGCACCAGGAATAGCGCCAACCACCTTGGCGATCGGCATCGGCACGGTGACCGTCATGGTGGTGGCGCTGACGCTTGCCGCAGCCATTTTGGCCAAGCACCTTGAAACCATCACCAAGCTTGAAAGCGAGATTCAAGAGCGTGAACGCGCCGAAGCCCAAATCCAGCGTCTTTCGCGCGCCGTAGAACAAAGCCCTGCCGGGGTGATCCTCACCGACTTGGACGGAGCCATCGAATATGTAAATTCAAGGTTCACCGAGATGACCGGCTACAACCTCGCGGACTTGACGGGAAAGACCCCTCGCATCCTCAAATCGGGACACACCTCAAACGAAGAATACAGCCACATGTGGGCAAAAATTTCACGTGGCCAAGAGTGGCGGGGAGAAGTGTACAACAAGTGCAAAGACGGCAGCTTTTATTGGGCCATTCTGTCCGTCACCACCGTTCGCGACGCAAATGGCGTGCCGATAAATTACCTGGGTATCCAAGAAGATATCACCGACACGAAAGCCGCAATGGCGGCGCTGCAGAGCGCCAAAGAAGATGCCGAATACGCCAATCACGTAAAGTCACAGTTTTTAGCCTCGATGAGCCATGAACTACGCACCCCCCTGAACGCCATCATCGGCTTCTCGGAAATGATGATGAATGAAATGTTCGGCCCCATTGGCAGCAGAAAATACTTGGAATACAACAAAGATATCCATGATTCAGGCCAGCATCTTTTAGAATTGATCACCGATATTTTGGACATGTCCAAAATCGAAAGCGGCAACTTGCAGCTCAATGAAAGCCAAGTTGAAATCTCACGCATCGCGCAATCATGCCAAAAACTGGTCAACAGCCGAGCTTGCGACAAAGACATCTCTTTGCTTTCCGATTTACCGGACCCCTCCCCAGTCGTGATGGCGGATTCGGTCCGTCTCAAGCAGATTTTCATCAACCTTTTGACCAATTCCGTCAAATACACGCCGCGCGGCGGCAACATCAGCATGACGATTGGCATCGACGACAGCGGCGGGCTGCAAATCACCATCGCCGACACCGGAATCGGTATGTCCGAAGAGGATATCCCCCTTGCATTGGAGCCCTTTTCACAAATTGCCGATATCATGTCGGCCCCCAGCGAAGGCGTGGGTCTGGGGTTGTATTTGACACGATCATTGGTGGAAATGCACGGCGGCAAGCTTCAAATCGACAGCAGCCTTGGACACGGCACAACCGTGACCGTGCATCTTCCTCGCAGCCGAGTCCTCGATACTGGGTGCTCTTCGCTCGTTTAAAGCCAGACCCTGCATCGGGAAAAGCGCTTCAAAATGGCTTTGCAACATTGTTTTGGCGCCGCCCAAGTGCTATATCAGCCCCTTCTTAAAGGCGCGACCGCCTCACACATCTTGTGCGGCATGACGCCACCAACGGAAAGCAGATATCATGGCCAAACGCAGGCAGCTTTATGAAGGCAAGGCAAAGGTAATCTTCGAAGGTCCCGAGCCAGGCACCGTGGTCCAGTACTTCAAGGACGACGCCACCGCTTTCAACAACAAAAAGCAAGGCACCATCACCGGCAAAGGTGTGTTGAACAACCGCATTTCCGAGTACTTGATGACCAAGCTCGCGGATATCGGCATCCCCACCCATTTTGTACGCCGCCTCAACATGCGCGAACAATTGGTGCGCGAAGTCGAAATCATCCCCATCGAGGTGGTGGTGCGCAACATCGTCGCCGGTTCGCTGGCCAAGCGCTTCGACATGCCTGAAGGCACGCCGCTGCCGCGCTCCATCGTCGAGTACTATTATAAGTCCGACCCGTTGGACGACCCGATGATTTCCGAAGAACACATCACCGCATTTGGCTGGGCCACGCCGCCGGATATGGACGAAATCATGTCCATGTCGCTGCGCATCAACGATTTCCTCACCGGCCTGTTTTTGGGCATCGGCATCCGTTTGGTGGATTTCAAGCTGGAATTCGGTCGGGTTTGGGAAGATGAGCAGATGCGCATCATCCTCGCCGATGAAATCAGCCCCGATAACTGCCGCTTGTGGGATATGAAAACCAACGAGAAGCTGGACAAAGACCGCTTCCGTCGCGATCTGGGCGAAGTCGAAGAGGCTTACCAGGAAGTGGCGCGGCGTCTCGGCATCTTGCCAGAATCGGGCCCCGGCGATATGGCTGGCCCGGACACGTTGCAGTAAAGTCTTAACTCACTCAGGCCGAGACATCCCTCGGCCTGAACAGTTTCTACGATCAACCAGAGAGCACCCATGAAAGCCAAAGTTCACGTCACCTTGAAGAACGGCGTCCTCGATCCCCAGGGCAAGGCCATCGAACACACCCTGTCTTCTTTGGGTTTTGACGGCGTCAATGAAGCACGCCAAGGCAAGTTCATCGAACTGGAACTGGCTGAGACCGACACCGACAAAGCCCGCGCCCAGGTGGACGAGATGTGCAAAAAGCTGCTCGCCAACACGGTGATTGAGAACTACACCATCGACATCGAAGGCTGAGCCCCATGAAAGCCTGCGTCATCGTATTTCCCGCTTCCAACTGCGACCGCGATATGAAGGTTGCCTTGGAGCAATCCATAGGTTCCCCCGTCGATATGGTCTGGCACCGTGAGACCGATTTGACCGGCTACGATCTGGTCACCATCCCGGGTGGATTTTCCTACGGCGATTATCTGCGCTGTGGTGCCATGGCGGCGCGTTCGCCGATCATGGCCGAAGTGGTCAAGCACGCCAACCGCGGCGCGCCGGTTCTGGGCGTGTGCAACGGTTTTCAGGTGCTGTGCGAAAGCGGCCTGCTGCCGGGTGTGTTGATGCGCAACGCCAATCTGAAGTTCATCTGTAAGGATGTCGAGTTGAAGGTCGAGCGCGCCGACACGGTGTTCACCAGCGGCTACGACGCGGGCGAAATCGTCACCTATCCGGTGGCCCATCACGATGGCAACTACTTCACCGACGCTGAAACCTTGAAAGCCATCGAAGGCAACGGCCAAGTGGCACTGCGCTATATCGACAATCCCAACGGATCGATCAACGACATCGCCGGCGTGCTCAATCAGGCCGGCAACGTGTTGGGCATGATGCCGCACCCCGAACGCTTGGTGGATCCGATGCTTGGCGGCATCGACGGCAAGCCGATGTTCGACGGCCTCATCAAATCCATCGCGGCGTAAGGGAGACTTTGATCATGACTGCAATCACTCCCGAACTCGTGAAAGAGCACGGCCTGTCCGAAGACGAGTACCAAATGGTGCTCGATATCATGGGCCGTGAGCCCAACATCAACGAGCTGGGTATTTTCTCCGTCATGTGGTCGGAGCACTGTTCGTACAAATCGTCGAAAAAGTGGCTCAAGACCCTGCCAACCAAAGCCCCCTGGGTAATCTGCGGTCCGGGCGAAAACGCTGGCATTATTGATATCGGCGACGACGACGCGATCATCTTCAAGATGGAAAGCCACAACCACCCCAGCTACATCGAACCGTACCAAGGTGCGGCGACGGGCGTGGGCGGCATCATGCGCGACGTGTTCACCATGGGCGCGCGCCCCATCGCCAATCTGAACGCGCTGCGCTTTGGCGTGCCGGAACATCACAAAACCCGACATCTTGTGCATGGTGTGGTTGAAGGCATCGGCGGATACGGCAACTGCATGGGCGTGCCCACCGTTGGCGGCGAAGTTGAATTCGACACCAGCTATGACGGCAACATCTTGGTCAACGCCATGTGCGTCGGCTTGGCGGACGCAAAAAACATCTTTTATTGCGCCGCTGCGGGCATCGGCAATCCGGTGGTTTATGTCGGCTCTAAAACCGGGCGCGACGGCATTCACGGTGCCACTATGGCATCGACCGAATTCACCGCCGACACCGAAGAAAAACGCCCCACGGTTCAAGTCGGTGATCCGTTCACCGAAAAGCTGTTGTTGGAAGCGTGCCTGGAACTGATGCAGACCGATGCCATCGTCGCCATCCAAGACATGGGTGCGGCAGGCTTGACCTCGTCGTCGTTCGAAATGGCGTCCCAAGGTGGTGTCGGCATCGACATGAACCTGGACAACGTGCCCCAGCGCGAACAGAACATGACGCCTTACGAGATGATGCTGTCCGAATCTCAAGAACGCATGCTGATGGTCTTGAAACCCGGCAAGGAAGAGATGGCGAAAGCGATCTTCGAAAAGTGGGAACTGGACTTCGCGGTCATCGGCGAATTAACCGACACGGGCCGCATGCGCCTGTTCCACAAGGGCGAAATTGTCGGCGATCTGCCGATCGATCCGTTGGCCGAAGCCAGCCCCGAATACGACCGTCCGCACGTGCCAACGCCCAAACGTCCCGACATCAAACCCGAAGACGTGGCCGCGCCTGCTAGCATTACGGATGTGATCAAAACCTTGGTCAGCACGCCCAATGGCTGTTCGAAGCGCTGGGTGTGGGAACAGTACGACCACATGGTCATGGGCGACACCACAGGGCTTGGCCGCCCCGGCGGCGACGCCGCGATGGTGCGTATCCACGGGTCTAACAAAGCCGTCGCCATGTCGTCCGATGTGACGCCGCGCTACGTGTTCGCCGACCCGGTCCAAGGTGGTCGTCAGGCCGTCGCGGAAACCTATCGCAACATCACCGCCACCGGCGCGCTGCCGTTGGCGATCACCGACAACATGAACTTCGGCAACCCGCAGCGCCCCGAAATCATGGGACAGTTCGTTGGCGCGGTTCAGGGCATCGGCGAAGCGTGCATTGCGCTGGATTACCCGGTCGTGTCCGGCAACGTGTCGCTGTACAACGAAACCAACGGACAAGGCATTTTGCCCACCCCGACCATCGGCGGCGTCGGCTTGATCAAAGACGTCTCCAAAGCGGTCGGCATGGGCTTTGTGGCTGAGGGTGATGCCATCGTGCTGATCGGCGAGACCGCCGGCCATATGGGTGCGACACAGTACCTGGCCGAAATCGAAGGCCGCAAAGAAGGTTCTGCCCCGCATGTCGATCTGGCAGCGGAACGCAACAACGGCGATTTCGTGCGCGGTCAGATTCTGGATGGCGCGATCACCGCGTGTCACGATCTTTCCGACGGCGGCCTAGGTGTCGCAGTTGCGGAAATGGCTATGAAATCGGGCCTGGGTGCATCTGTTGAAGACCAAAGCGGTGATCTACCCTTGCACGCTTGGCTGTTCGGCGAAGATCAAGCTCGCTATCTGGCGACGACGTGCGATGCGGATACCTTGATCGCCGCGGCGAAAGCCGCGGGCGTGGTTGCCAGCAAAATTGGAATGGTTCAAAGTGAAAGCTTGACCATTGCCAACGCCGGGACCATATCCGTTAGCGAATTGACCACAGCCCACGAAGGGTGGATGCCGGAATATATGGCCCACCCGGATTTTGAAGACTAAGAGGAGATACCCCCATGGCGATGGAAGCCGCTGAGATCGAACGCCTGATCAAAGAAGGCCTGCCGGACGCCGAGGTCCACATCGAAGACCTGCGCGGCGACGGCGATCACTATGCCGCCCGCGTGATTTCGAAAGCCTTTATCGGCAAGTCCCGCGTGCAGCAGCACCAAATGGTCTACGCCGCACTGAAAGGCAGCATGGACCAAGCCCTGCACGCCCTGGGCCTTCAGACCTCCGCCCCAGAAGACGCTTAAGCGCCACATAAAGGATTTATACAATCATGAGCGACAATCCCGTATTCGACCGCATCAAAGACGAAGTCAACGCCACCGACGTGGTGCTGTTTATGAAAGGCAACCCGATGTTCCCGCAATGTGGCTTTTCCGCAGCAGTGGTCGGCGCGCTGAGCACCATGCAGGTGAAGTTCAAAGGCATCGACGTGCTGCAAGACATGGAAATCCGCGAAGGCATCAAAGCCTATTCCAGCTGGCCGACCATTCCCCAGCTGTACGTCAAAGGCGAATTCGTCGGCGGCTGCGATATCGTCAAAGAAATGTATGAAACCGGCGAGCTGCAAAAACTGTTCGACGACAACGGCATCGCTTACCAAGCCGCTTAAGTCTGCTCTTCTCGCACATACACATAAAAGGCCGCCCCGATGCAGGGGCGGCCTTTTATCTATACGGATGCCGTCGCATCATCCCGATAGTCGATACTTTGCAAAAAGCTTTTGAAGCTCATATCCGACTTAATGAAGATCAATAACAAGAGCCCCGTAATCTCACGCAGCAACATCTCTAGGTCGACGCCTTCTCGGCACTGTTCGATAAGCTGATTGAGCCGCACCAAGCCGTCACGATGCTCTTTTCTTTCGCCTTCCATGTCGAGATAGCCCAACTCCAACAAGATAGTTTCTTCTATGGCGATATGCTCAATGAGCTTGCTCCTGAGGTCAGCGAGAACCTCATGGAATTCTTCCGCCGTGGCGGAAGCTGCAACCAAATCAACACATTGATTCACGATCCCAATGAGAATGGCGTGCTCAGCATCGACTTGCGCATGCCCGACTCTCATGGACTCATTCAATATCAAATGATCCATCATCTCCTGCCTACCCGTTCAACAGTCCCGGTGCCCATTGTATATGTATAATCAAGCGGCCGTTTAAACTAACATTTTTTGTATAATCAGGGCCGTACAAAGGACTAAATCTCAAGGCATACGGCCTTTGTTTCACCCTAACGCGGAGTGGGACTCGTCCGCGCTACCACATTGATGCTCTGAAAACAGCCCCAATGCCCATATCTGAAAAAGGCCGCCCCTGTGAGGAGCGGCCTTTTGCATTCGGTGCTGGTTTCGTTCGCGATTAACGCGAATAGAATTCGATAACCAGGTTCGGTTCCATTTGAACCGGGTACGGCACGTCTTCCAACTTCGGCACGCGGATGAAAGAGCCTTTGCCCTTTTTCGCATCGACGTCCATATAGTCGGGGATTTCGCGCTCGGACGAGTTCAGGGCTTCAATGACCATCGGGATCACTTCGGAGCCGTTCTTGATCTCGACCACGTCGCCTTCCTTGACCATGTAGGACGGAATGTTGACGCGCTGGCCGTTGACCGTAACGTGGCCGTGGTTGACGAACTGGCGGGACGCGAACACGGTCGGCACGAACTTCATGCGGTAGACCACGGCGTCCAAACGGCTTTCCAAAATACCGATCAGGTTTTCGGAGGTATCGCCCTTACGACGGACAGCTTCGGCGTAGTATTTGCGGAACTGCTTTTCGGAGATGTTGCCGTAGTAGCCCTTGAGCTTCTGTTTGGCCATCAACTGGGTGCCGTAATCGGTCGGCTTGGAGCGACGACGACCGTGCTGGCCGGGGCCGTAATCACGGTTGTTGACCGGCGACTTCGGGCGACCCCAAAGGTTCACGCCCAAACGGCGGTTAATTTTGTATTTCGAGCGAATACGCTTCGACATGGTATATCTACCTTATTTTTCAGTACGTTGTTTGTTGTCCCAGTAGTCCCGAACAGCCCCCGATGTAGGAGTGTAAGGGCGGGAAGACTGCCAACAAAGGGCACCATCCACATTCCCGGAAAGCTCTAGAGCGCGCACTATACGCACAAAAGCGCCGGGTGCAAGGGGTTTCGCGCCAAATTAAGGTGTTTTGATGGGGTGCGAAAGAACGCCCTAAAGCTCCAATTCGCTATCCCAATACAGATAATCGAGCCAGCTGTGGTGCATGTCTGAGGGCGGCAGACGACGCGCCACTTGATTGAGCCTACGGATCGATGGTTCCAAGGCATCTTGAATCAGCGGCATCCCGACTTCATCGGGAGTGAAATTGGCCTTTTTCAGGTTGCACGGCGAACACGCTGCGACAACATTCGACCATTCCGTCAAACCACCGCGTGAACGCGGCATGACATGGTCGAATGTCAGTTCGCGTGCGGGAAACGTATCGCCACAGTACTGACAGGTAAAATCATCGCGCAGGTAGATGTTGTAACGGGTAAACGCAGGGCGCCCGTTAAAGGTGACATAGCGTTTCAACGCCACCACCGAAGGCACCTTGAACTCGACGCTCGGCGAACGCACAACGTTGTCGTAGCTTTCGACCAGATTGACCCGGTCCAAAAACAAAGCCGATACCGCATCTTTCCACGACCACAGCGACAGTGGATGGTACGATAATGGTCGATAGTCAGCGTTGAGCACCAAGGTCTGCAACCCGCTCATCCCATATCCCCCACCCGATATGCGCCCACAAAAAAGCCCGCAAAAACGCGGGCGGTGAAGCATTCAGTATTTGCCGTCGTCGGCCTGACAGCCGCGGCCAGCGTCAGCGACATCGTCTTTGATGGAGTTTGTGATGGGCAGAGCATCAAGTTCACAAGGCGTCTCCCGGTGCGTTCGGTAAGGATACCCTATATGGTTTCAGTTACCAAAACTTTACACCAAATGAAGTTTTTCGCCCACTGTCTTTTCACCCCTTGCGGTCGTCTTGTTGTCCTTGATCTTGAGCAAGATCATTATCATCATCATGCAAAACCCCTTCTAAAACCAACGGATATATGGTTCTTGGCGGGATCATATGCGTCAACGTGGCGATGCCGACCAGCACCAAGCAGCCCGGCAATATGGGCACGAGCAGAAAGCTCCAGCCAGGATCTGATAGAAAAATCACCACAGGGTCGGCGCCTGCAGGCGGATGGGTCACCCGCAACATCGCCATCACCGCAATGACCACACCCACTGCCAGCGATACGGCCCACCATTGCGGCGGCAACACACCGCGCAAGAGAATAGATATCGCGCTCGCGACCAGATGGCCGCCTATCACGTTCATGGGCTGGGATAATGGGCTTTTGGGCACCGAAAACAGCAACACGCACGACGCGCCGAAAGGTGCGATCAAAAACGGTGCATGGCTCAATTCACCAAACAACCCAACAACACCTAGCCCTAATGCCGCGCCGAGACCAGCTTTCAGCCAGAACAAGGTTGCATTCCCGGGTTGGTGACGATGTATAAAACGTCTCACCATGCCACAGCCTTCAAATCTGTTTCCCACCTCAGGAATAAAACTGTCGCCTTAAAAAGGCAATTGCCTTGCACGAATTAAGCTTTGCTTTCATTTTGGGAACATGAGCGACCACGATACGCACACAAGCCCTGACCATTCCCCCGTGGTGACTCGATTCGCGCCGAGCCCGACGGGCTTACTCCACCTCGGCCACGCCTATGCCGCACTGTTTGCATACCGTGCCGCCAAAGGCGTAAACGGGGATGGCGAGGGGCGTTTTTTACTGCGCATCGAAGACATCGACGCTGGCCGCTGCCGCCCAGAATTCGAAGATGCGATTTATGAAGACCTCGCGTGGCTGGGACTGGACTGGGAACAGCCTGTGCGCCGTCAATCGGACGATCTAGCGGATTTTGAAAGCGCGCTGGATCGCTTGAACCGCATGGGGCTTTTGTATCCTTGCTTTTGCACCCGCAGTGACATCAAGGCTGAGATCGAAACCGCAGGCGGCGCACCGCACCTTGTACCCACCGGGCCAGACGGCCCAGTTTATCCTGGAACGTGCCGAAAGCTGACTGATGCGGAACGCAAGACCCGCGCAGATGGCGGAACGGCTTTCGCCCTACGCCTCGACATGGCGAAAGCTATAAAGGCGACCGGGCCGCTTCATTGGACAGATGCAGCAAAGGGTTGCGTGACAGCCGCCCCTGAAATTTTTGGCGATGTGGTGTTGGCGCGCAAGGACATACCGACCAGTTACCACCTTTCGGTGACCATTGACGATCACCTGCAAGGCGTGACCTTGGTAACGCGGGGCGAAGACCTATTCCCCGCCACGCACATCCACCGCCTGTTACAACAACTGCTTGGCTTGAACACGCCATCATACCATCATCACGGTTTGTTGATCGCTGCGGACGGGCGGCGTTTGGCCAAACGAAACAAGGCCGAAACCATCCGGGATTTACGCAAAAATGGTTGCAGTTCGTCGGATATTCGACGTATGGCAGGCTTCCTCTAACGCCCTGCAATGATCTTATTTGCCCCTATTAACCATTTAAATGCAGATTCGACTTGCGATCTCAGAGGCTTTGCCCTTTATATAAGAGAAGGGGCGTGACAAACAATTTGGCCTTTGCCAGAAGGCTGTGCTTCGTGGTTTGGAAAGATACTTACGACTTTCTTCCTTACCGTTTTGATCCTAGGTAACTCCTGGAAAGAAGATCCTATAGCAATGAAAACCTGTCTCATTGTTGATGATTCCAAGGTCATTCGTATGGTCGCCCGCAAGATTTTGCAGGAACTGGAATTCGCAACCGAGGAAGCCGCCGACGGCCAGTTGGCATTGGATGCCTGTCTGGCAAAAATGCCAGAGGCTATTCTGCTCGATTGGAATATGCCGGTCATGGATGGCATCACTTTTCTCCGTGAATTGCGCAAAGTCCCCGGTGGCGACAAGCCTATCGTGGTCTTCTGCACGACGGAGAATGATCTCGATCACATCCAAGAAGCCATGACCGCTGGTGCGAACGAATACATCATGAAGCCGTTCGATTCCGACATCATTCAGGCCAAGTTCCAGCAAGTGGGCTTGATCTAACAGCCTGCTACGGAGTACTCGACGTGAGCCCCGAAGATTTTGAGTTCATCAGCTCGCTGATCAGAAGTCGGTCCGGCCTTGTGCTGACGCCCGACAAAGCGTACCTGCTGGAAAGTCGGCTGATGCCCGTTGCGCGCAAGCACGGCTTGAAAGGTCTTGATGACCTGATCAATCAGTTGCGCACACGCAAAGAAGAAACCCTGATCGTTGAAGTCACCGAAGCGATGACGACCAACGAATCGTTTTTCTTTCGCGATGTTAAGCCGTTTGATTTGTTGCGCGATGAAGTGTTGCCGCCGATTCTTGAAAAACGCCAAGCGCAGAAACATCTGCGCATCTGGTGTGCGGCCGCTTCGTCCGGTCAAGAACCCTATTCCATCGCCATCATCTTAAAAGAATTGGGCGTAAAGCTAGCGGGCTGGAAAATTGACATTGTGGGCACCGATATTTCCCACGACATCCTCAAAAAAGCCTCCACTGGCACGTATTCTCAATTTGAAGTCCAGCGCGGCATGCCGATTCAGCTGCTGCTGAAATACTTCGATAAAAAAGACGAAACCTGGGAAATCAAGCCCGACATCAAAAACATGGTGCAGTACAAATACTGGAACTTGCTTGATGGTCTGAAGCAGCTTGGTGGCTTTGATATCGTATTTTGCCGGAACGTATTGATTTATTTCGATGCGGAAACCAAGGGCAAAGTTTTGGAAAATATCTCCCAATTGATGCCAAAAGACGGCATGCTTTTCTTAGGCGGTGCAGAAACCGTACTGGGCGTGACCGATAAATTCAAACCTGTCCAAGGACAGAGGGGTGTCTACGCCCTATCTTAGAGGTGTGGAAACAGTTGATGCATAGAGAATGAGTGCCATGTCCGACGACAAAAAATACCGTCTTGTGACCCGTGCAGACTTCGATGGCGTTGTCGCAGGGGGCCTGCTGATCGAATTGGGCCTCATTGACGACGTGGTGTTTGCCGAACCCAAAGCCATGCAAGATGGCTTGGTGAAAATCACATCAAACGACATCACCACCAACCTTCCTTACGTGGAAGGCGTGCATCTGTGTTTTGACCACCACGTCAGCGAAACGGAACGCGTTGGAAAGCGTGATAACCACATCATCGAGGCCAATGCGCCTTCTGCAGCACGGGTGGTTTACAATTATTTTGGTGGCAAAGATAAGTTCCCGGCTATTCCCGATGACCTGATGGACGCGGTGGACCGGGCCGACAGCGCCCAATTTACGGAAGAGGATATCCTCGCACCGGAACCATGGACGCTGTTGAACTATATCCTTGATCCGCGCACCGGGCTGTCTCGCTTTGAGCATTTCGAAATCAGCCACGAACAGCTGATGAAAGACATGATGGTGTATGTGCGCCATCACCCAGTCGAAGAAATCCTCGCCATTCCCGATGTTGAAGAACGCACCCACCTGTATCTCGAACACGAAGAAAAGTTCGAACTTCAGCTGCGCGACTGCTCCAAAGTTCACAACAAAGTCGTGGTTGTCGATTTACGCGGTGAAAGCACCGTCTACGCAGGCAATCGCTTCACCATTTACGCGATCTTCCCGGCGTGCAACGTCTCGGTCCAATTGACCAATACGGACAATGGCGAAAAGACCATTATGGCGGTTGGTAAATCAATCTTGAACCGTAGCAACACGACCAACATCGGTTCCGTGATGCTGGAATACGGCGGCGGCGGCCACGCCAATGCCGGCACCTGCCAAATCGAAACCGCGCGCGCAGATGAGGTTCTGAAAGAATTGATTGCTCGACTGAGCTGAAACGTTAGCCTTGTTAGGCAATTTTCGTAAAAAAAGCGGAGCCTCAAGCTCCGCTTTTTTCGTTTCTCCCGCTCAGATTTTACAGCGTGCCCTTGATCGCATAGGTCAACAAGCGCACCACCTGTTCTGGTGTTTCGGCAACCGCGAGCGCCACGCCATCGACCTCTTTCAGAGGGTGTGTCAGCTCTGGGTCATGCAATGTGATGATCGGTGTGCCCAGTGCAGCGGCATATCCGGCGTCGAACGCAGCGTTCCATTGGCGGTATTTATCGCCGAACCGCACGACAACGATATCCGCTTGTTCAAGCAAAACCCGTGTGCGTAGTGCGTTGACCTTTGCGCCTTTGTGATCGGTCCAAAAGGGTGTTTCTTCACTGCCCAAAATATCGACACCGCATTTATCGGATGTTTCGTGGTCCGTGACGGGCGAAACGAATTCCACCGGCAGCTCCGCGTCCGCAGCCCCTTGGGCTATGCGTTCGCGCCAATCTGTATGAATTTCGCCTGATAGATAGATGGTCCAGATACGATCCGACATGATGGTTTCTCTATTTAGATGGTTACGCTGTTGTGGCATAGATTTGGGGGTGCCCATGGCCCTTGTCAATCGAGCTGAGCTATGAGAGGGTTTATCATTATTTGGGGCATATTGAGAATTAAATCTGGTTATGAAAATCAGCGTCAAAAAAGCTCAAAATGGGGTTTACGCCATATCGTTCGACGACACCACGCACACGCTGACCACGCGTGAGCTAAAGACGTTGCTCATGGAATCCGTGAAGTCCCTCACCCCCGGTGCGATTTCAACCGTCAGCCCCGCCGAAGAAGCTCACGATCTAGCCGAACGCCTCAAGGTCGGGAACAACACCGGGCTGCAAAAATTGATCATGAGCGTGACCGATGACGATATTTTGATTTTTCTCAAAAGCACTGAACAAGACACCCTGCTGCATGCCAAGCTGTTCGACAACATGAGCGAGCGCAAACACAAAATGTTGTCTGAAGATCTGGAATACCGTTTCACCGACGGCATCGACGATGAGCAACTGGGCGCAGCGGTGATCCGCCTGATCGAGGTCACCAACCAACTGCAGAACGACGGCGTGCTGGAAATCGGAGCCGGAGCTTAACCGGGGCCTATCTGGGGCCCTAAACGCAAAAAAGCCAAGACCCCCAAAACAGGCCACCCAAGACTAATCAAGGGTAGGTCGATTTTGAGGGTCTTTTTTGGGGCTGCACCCCAAGCCGAAAGGTCCGACCGGGAGCACAAGGAGAAACCGCGATTAAGTGTAATCAGGCGGCTTCGGTATCGTTGCTCGGCTTCGGCAATGCCGTCGTCGCAACCGCCCTTTTTTTATCTTTAGAAACTTTCACATACGCACGCGCGCAATGCGGTTCGCAGTAAGGCTTGTCCTGAGCGGCTGGCTTGCCACAAAAATGGAACTCCGGCGTGCCGGGCTCACCTTCGGGCCAACAGCACATGGCCGCCGTCAACTCTTCCAAACGTACGACATCGCCCGACGGCATCGAAGCGGAAGCCACCGGCGTTGGCGCCACGACTTTCTTCGGCTTTTTCGGTTGCGCGGTGCTGGCCGCACTTTGGCGGATCGGCGATTGGCGCTTTTTGAGCCCCAAGCGATGTACTTTGCCAACCACAGCGTTCTTGGTCACGCCGAGACGGCGGCCGATCTCGCTGGTGGGCAAGCCTTCTTCCCACAGGGCGATCAAAACCTTAATACGTTCAGGCGTCCATTCCACGGCACTCATTGTCTACTCCGATTATCTTTGGCTTTATCGTCTGCGGGCGGTCACCCAACAGCTCTGCAAGCCGAAACCCCTTGTTTTTTCGGTCGCGGCACATAAGCGCCGCTGAAGGCATAATATCAACATTGAGGAAGAATGCACCCACCAAGACACAATATCTTGTGGATAAGTTCGCCACTCGCAGTTGCAGAACCAAGATCGTTTCGCACGTGCAAAATATGTATTCGCACTGCAGCACGTCACCGCTATACTTATTGCCTTTGGCGGTCGCTATGGGGAGATACGCGGCCAAATCGATTGAGGGCAGAGGACCTGGGGATATGAACAACAAGCCGACCCTAACGCAGTGGGAAGAGCTGGCGACGAAAGAATTAAAGGGCGCAAGCCCTGACGAGCTGACCTGGGAAACCCCAGAAGGCATCGCGGTCAAACCGCTCTACACCGCAGCGGATCTTGAAGGGATCGAGCAGGTTAACTCCCTGCCTGGCCTTGATCCGTTCATGCGCGGACCACGCGCAACCATGTACGCCGGTCGTCCTTGGACGATCCGCCAGTACGCCGGTTTTTCCACGGCGGAAGAATCCAACAAATTTTATCGCGCTAATCTCAAGGGCGGCCAAAAAGGCCTGTCCGTGGCATTCGACCTGGCCACCCACCGCGGCTACGATTCCGATCACCCACGCGTCAGCGGCGATGTCGGCAAAGCCGGTGTCGCCATCGACAGCGTCGAAGACATGAAAATCTTGTTTGATGGCATTCCGTTGGATGAGATGAGCGTCTCGATGACCATGAACGGCGCGGTGCTGCCCGTGCTGGCGGGTTACATCGTCGCGGCGGAAGAACAAGGCGTCGATCAGTCCAAACTGTCGGGCACCATTCAAAACGACATTCTCAAAGAGTTCATGGTGCGCAACACCTATATCTATCCGCCCGAACCCAGCATGCGGATCGTGTCCGACATCATCGGCTACACGTCGCAACATATGCCACGCTACAACTCGATCTCCATTTCCGGTTATCACATGCAAGAAGCAGGCGCCACCTGCGTGCAGGAACTGGCCTACACCATCGCCGATGGGATCGAGTACGTGCGCACCGCCATCGCATCGGGCATGGATGTGGATAGCTTTGCGCCGCGCTTGTCGTTCTTCTTCGCCATCGGCATGAACTTCTTTATGGAAGTCGCCAAGCTGCGCGCGGCGCGGGTGTTGTGGGCGGAACTGATGGAACAGTTTGGCCCCAAAGATCCACGCTCGAAAATGCTGCGCACGCATTGCCAGACATCCGGCGTGTCGTTGACGGCGAAAGACCCCTACAACAACGTGATTCGCACCACCGTCGAAGCCATGGCGGCGACGTTGGGCGGCACACAAAGCCTGCACACCAACTCGCTCGACGAAGCCTTGGCTTTGCCGACGCCGTTTTCGGCACGGATTGCGCGGAATACGCAACTGGTGCTGCAAGAAGAAACCGGCATCACCAAAGTCGTCGATCCGTTGGCGGGCAGCTTTTATGTGGAAAGTCTCACCAACTCGGTCGCCAATGAGGCGCGCAAGCTGATCAAAGAGGTCGAAGACGTCGGCGGCATGACCAAAGCCGTGCAGACCGGTCTGCCAAAAATGCGCATCGAAGAAGCCGCCGCGCGCAAACAAGCCCGCATCGACACTTTGGAAGAAGTCGTCGTCGGCGTGAACAAATACACGCTGGATAAAGAAGACCCCATCGATCTTTTGGAGGTCGATAATTCAGCGGTGCGCGACGCGCAAATCAAACGCCTGAACGACATCCGCGCCAGCCGTGACCAAGGCGCGGTTGACGCAGCACTTGAGGCGCTGCGTTCAGCCGCAAAGTCCGGCGACGGCAATCTTTTGGATCTCGCCGTCAAGGCCACCCGGGTGCGCGCCACGGTGGGTGAAATTTCCGACGCCTTAGAAGACGTCTACACCCGCTATCAGGCCACCACCCACACCATCACCGGCGTTTACGGCGCGGCGCTGAAAAGCGACGACGCCTACGCCCAGGCTCACGACGAGATCGAAGCCTTCGCCGCTGAACGCGGTCGCCGCCCGCGCATGTTGGTGGTGAAGATGGGCCAAGACGGCCATGATCGCGGCGCAAAAGTGATCTCCACCGCGTTCGCCGATTTGGGCTTCGAGGTCGATGTCGGCGCGCTGTTCCAAACCCCGTCTGAGGCCGCGCAAGAAGCGGTCGAAAACGACGTGCACGCCATCGGCGTGTCCACCCAAGCGGGCGGCCATAAGACTTTGGTGCCGGAACTGATCAATGAGCTGAAAAAACGCGACGCTGACGACATCGTCATCATCGTCGGCGGCGTGGTGCCGGAACGCGATCACCCGTTCCTCAAACAAGCCGGCGTCGCCGCCGTGTTCGAACCCGGCACCCACATCCCCACCGCCGCGCGTGAAGTGCTCGACTGCATCAAGGCGACGCGTAAGACAGTGTAAGTTCTCGACCAACAATTAAAGAAAGCGGTGTTGCGATGTAGAATGTTTATTTCGATCTGCGCCACCTTGCCCAACCCAAAAGTGCTTTAAAAAAATCCAGCATCATCTGTTCCAATGGGCTTCCCAGGTGCGGCGGCGATCCTTCGCACGCTGATAGCTTTGAATGACCGACTGCGGGGTCAAGTCCGTCATGATCATTCTCCCAACAGAGACTTTTTCGGGGCGACTTTTGCGTTCGGCGTCACCAGACCGCGCTCCGACGTCTGGATCATTCCGCCACGACCGCGACGACGGCGCTCCAGCGCATCAAGGCGCTGCTGCGTTTCGTCTACGGTTGTATCCACCACCGGGGTGGGCGCAGGTGCGGCGGGGGCCTGGGGTGAGCTGGTTAAACCGCCCATGATCTTGGTCTCCTTGTTTAGAGGTTAAAGACACAAAAAAACCCGGAGGCCTAACCCCCGGGTTTGCTTTGGACACACTGGTGCCGTTCGTTAAGAGGATTTATATCCTCACATTGCCGCATTGTCAAGGAATTTTTTCCGTTTATCGAAATTATTTAAGTGACGATACAGCTGCCACGGCGTAAAAACCCGCGGCGCGCGTAACCCCAGCACCCTTTTAACGGCTTCGACACAACTGTAGGGCGCCCAGAATAAAGGCCGAGGACGGAGGGGACGCACGATTTCATCGACCACCTCATAACCGTTCATCACCAGCCATGCGCGAATCGGTATTTCCTGATCACCGGGCCACACTTCAATCTCGGTTCCATTGGACAAGGGATTGTACATAACCCAACGATCTCCACTTTCGAGCAGCGCGAAACAATGACGATACCCCGGCCTCAGAAACCGCAACCACTTCAGATCCGCTTCGCCGCCGAACACCACCAGCGCTCGGCGGGCCCGATGGTCATCCGCCTCACCCCCATCGCAAGCGTCTGAGGTCTCTGCCTCTGGCGGGACTGGCGCGTTCTCAACCGGATTGAGCGCAACGGTCATCATGACGAACAATCCCTTTGCTTTTTAATTCCGTCGTTAAACGGTCCAACGCGTCATCCCACAAAACATGACTGCGCTCTTCTTCGCGCACCCGGGAATCGGGCGGACAGTTGCGCCAACCGAACGACGCCAAAATTTTAAGATGCTCACCAGTGATCACGCGGCGTTGGTGCAACCGCATCACAGCGCGGTATATGTCATCCGGCTCACAGGGACGCGTATGAGACGATGCGGTTTCCGTCAAACGCGCCCCTTCACGGCGGGCGCGCTCGGAGCGGACGTACCAAAACCAGGCTTCCTCGGCATCCAAAAACTCAATCACATGTTTGATGGGGATCGGCCTCTTCACATAGCGGATTTTTGTCACCTTGAGCACTCCTTAATAGGTTTATTATCCTTATTATTGTATTAAGTTTATTTTAATCCTATGTCAATGCCTGGTCGGCTTTTTTTCCTAGTGACATTTTTTCGCAGTGATGTGACAATCTTCCCATGTTAAAGCATGGTGACGTTTGGAGAGCAGTGGATAGATTGGCGGCAGCCTACGGGCTATCGGCGTCTGGTCTTGCGCGCAAGGCTGGGCTCGACCCCACCACGTTCAACAAATCCAAACGCGTCACCCGTGAAGGCAAGCTGCGTTGGCCGTCGACGGAAAGTATTTCCAAGATTTTGAAAGCCACCGGCGCGCAATTGCAGGAATTCATCGCCTACGTTGAGAATGGCGAAATGGCGGCACCGCGCAATGTGCCGCTGATCGGCTTTGCACAGGCTGGCGCCCGTGGATTTTTTGACGACGCGGGTTATCCCACCGGCGGCGGTTGGGACGAAATTTCGTTCCCCGGCTCCACCGATCCGCATGCGTTTGCCCTGGAAATTTCCGGCGACAGCATGGATCCGGTATTTCGTGACGGCGACATCGTAGTCGTTTCGCCCGAAGGCGACGTGCGCCGGGGCGACCGGGTGGTGGTCAAAACCCGCGACGGCGAAGTGATGGCCAAGGTCTTAAACCGCAAATCCGCACAACGGATCGAGCTCGGCTCCTTCAACGCCGCCCACGAAAACCGCGAAATCCCGCTATCCGAGATCGAATGGATAGCCCGCATCATTTGGGCGGCGCAATAACGCTAGCCACAAATCAGCCGACAAAAATCGCGCACGAAAAAGGGGGCCAAAGCCCCCCTTCTCCACATCATGTCACACAATTCAAGCTGACAGATCTTCGCCCGCGAGCGCTTTGTCGATCAACGTCACTGTTTCCGTGACACCGTAGAGCGCGATGAAGCTGCCCATACGTGGGCCTTGCTCTTGGCCGAGCAACACTTCGTAGCACGCCTTGAACCAGTCGCGCAGATTCTCAAACCCGTGGGCTTTGCCGACTTCGTAGACTTCGGTCTGGATGTCTGCGCCGCTGGCGTCAGACGCCATGCTCTCCAGCTTGGCTTTCAGCTCTTCCAGCGCCGCGCGTTCTTGCTCGCTGGGGGCGCGGTAGCTTTTGCTCGGTTTCACGAAATCCGTATAGTAGTTGATGGCGTAGCCCACCAACTGGTCCAAAATCGGCGAGTTTTCCGGCGTGGCGTCGGCGCGGTAGCGGCTGATGTAGCTCCACAACACAGTCTTGTCATCGGACCCGCATACGTTGGCGAGGTTGAGCAAGATGTTGAAGCTCAAGCCCTCGGCCTCCGGCGCGGGCGGCTTGCCGCCGTGAATGTGCCAGACCGGATTGTTGATCTGGTCTTTTTCTTCCTGCTCGCCGAACTTCGACAGGTGTGCCAAATACTCATCCACCGTCTTGGGGATCACGTCGAAAAACAGACGCTTGGCGGTCTTGGGCTTTTGGTACATGAACAACGACAGGCTTTCCGGCGTGGCGTAACGCAGCCAGTCTTCCATCGACAAGCCGTTGCCCTTGGACTTGGAAATCTTTTGGCCTTGATCGTCGAGGAACAGCTCATAGGTCAGGTTCAACGGCGGCTTGCCGCCGAGCGTACGGCAGATACGGCTCGCCAGCTTGACGCTGTCGATCAAATCCTTGCCCGACATTTCGTAATCGACATCCAACGCATCCCAGCGCCCGCCCCAATCAGCTTTCCACTGCAGCTTCACCTGGCCGCCAATCACCGGGGTTTCGACCAATTTACCGTCTTCGCGCTTGTAAACGATGGTGCCGTCAGCAGGCTTGGTTTCGACAACGGGAACCTGCAACACTTCGCCCGTCTCGGCGCACACCGGCAGGAACGGCGAATAGGTCGCACGACGTTCTTCGCCCAGGGTCGGCAGCATGATTTCCATCACCTTGTCATAGTGCGCGAGCACCTTCAGCAAGGTCTTATCCAGATGTCCGGCTTTGTACTCTTCGGTCGCGGACTTGAATTCGTACTCAAAACCGAAGCTGTCCAAAAATGCGCACAGACGCGCGTTGTTGTGGTGGCCGAAGCTTTCATGGGTGCCGAACGGGTCGGGAATTTGCGTCAGCGGCTTGCCCAGGTGCGGAACCAGCATGTCCTGATTGGGCACGTTGGTCGGCACTTTGCGCAGGCCATCCATATCGTCGGAATACGCGAACAGCTTGGTCGGCATGCCGGTCAGCAGTTCGAACGCGTGGCGCACCATGGTGGTGCGCGCCACTTCACCGAACGTGCCGATGTGCGGCAGGCCCGACGGGCCGTAACCGGTTTCGAACAACACATAACCTTTTTCCGGCAACTTGCCGCCCAAGTGTTTTTCCAACGCACGCGCTTCGGCAAAAGGCCAAGCATTTGCGTGCTGGGCCAGTTCGTGGGCTTGGGTGCGTTCGGAATCAGGTTGAAAAGGCATGGTTTTGTACCGGTTAAATGTTGAAAGAGGCCGCAAGGTACGTCCGCTTTAAGCGGGCGTCAACTGGACCTTTCGCAGTGCGCAATCCACTTCGCGGTGAGCTTTTCCGAAACCGCGTTTTGGCGCAGGCGGGAATTGAGGCTGACGAAGTCGACCAGGTCCAGCGGCTGGTCCTGGTTGAAGCAGCTGAACACCACGCTTTGCTTACCCGTTTCAGGGTCCACATGGCGTTGCAGACACTGGGCGCAGATTTCTTTCATCATGCATTGCATCGGTGCGTTGATGGAGCCAAGCCCCGCGTGACCGGGCTTGAGTAGGTCTTTCAGCACCCCATGGCGCGCGTCTTTAACGGCCTTCATCATCATGTCTGAACCGATGGCGATGATGCGATCCGCATCCGAAAGCGGTGTTGGAATCTCACCCAACTCGCCTGCGGCATAGGCTTGCATGGCTTGCACGATGTTGCCGGTGAAGCTGAAATCGCCCGCGCGGCCCGGGGTAAAGCCCGGTGCTTCGTCGCAACACCACACGATGGTGTCGGCGGCGCGTTCAATGTTTTCGACGTGGTAGCGATCATTCACGCCTTTATACGCCGCGAAGTAGAGCACTTTCGATCCCGCCGCGCGCAACGCTTGGCCGATGGAAAACAGCACCGCGTTGCCAAGCCCACCGCCCGCCAGAAGCACCGTCTCGCCACCCGGCGTTTCGGTCGGCGCGCCGGTCGGACCCATCAAGATCACCGGTTCGCCGTCGTGTAGGTATTGACACAGATTGGACGATCCGCCCATTTCCAGCACGATCAGCGACACCAAGCCCTGATCACGGTCGACCCACGCGCCGGTCAGCGCCAAGCCCTCCATGGCCATGCGGGTGTGCTCTTTGACTGGAGCCAGGGCTTCGAAATTTTGCAAACGGAAGAATTGTCCTGGCTTGAACGCTTTTGAGGCAAACGGGGCTTTGACGATCACTTCGATAATCGTCGGGGTTAGGCGTTCAACCTTGACCACCGTGGCAAGCAAGCCGCCGTCCAATTGGCTCACCACATCACCCAAACTGACCGCGCTCGGCTGTGACTTCAACAACGCCGCATCGACATACGGATAGCCCTGCTTGGCGCTGGCCATGGCCTTAACCACGTTGCCAGCGAAGCTGGGATGCTGATCGCCGAAGAAGCTCATGCTGCGTCCGGCTTCTGCGTTCATCAAGATTTGTACTTCGCCGGGTTTGTCCGACCACTCGGGCGTTACAGCGTTCCCGCCCGCATCCACAGCTTGGAAGTATTTGCCATCCAGCGCGGCGAAGTTCGGGTTTTCGCGGCTGAGCACCGTGTTGGGCTGGGTACCCGCAGCGATCAGAACGGCCCGCGCGGGCAAGGCGGTTTCGCGCCCCGTGCCGTGCGGGCGGCCATCTTCGCCGATTTCCTGGATTTCCAGCTTCAAGGCCTGCGCCCAGCCGTGTTCATCCACCTCCACCGCGACAGGCGACAGCAATTCGGCAAAGCGGATACCTTGTTCCATCGCCTTTTCGATTTCTTCGTGGTTCAGCGTGTAGCTGGGCGCGTCGATCAGGCGGCGGCGATAGGCGATGGTCGCCCCGCCCCACGCATTGAGCAGCTTCACCAGTTCTGGGTCGCGATGTTCGGCCTTGGCACTGGCGCGTTCATAGCGCACCGCACGGCCGTGTTCCAAAAACTCATCAGCGATTTCGTGATCTTCGACCGTCCAGCGTTCGCGCAGTTTATCGCGGCCCAAATCGGCTTCCAGCACATCGTAGCGGGCGAGAAATTTATCCACCTGCTCGACATAATACGCCAGCGCTTCGGTCGCGGTGTCGATGGCGGTGAGGCCACCGCCAACCACCACGGCGGGCAGGCGCAATTGCAGATTCGCGAGGCTGTCGTGCTTGGCGGCGCCGGTCAGCTGCAGCGCCATTAAGAAGTCCGACGCCTGCCGCACGCCACGCGCTAAATTACCCGGAATATCCAACACCGTCGGCTTACCCGCGCCCATGCACAGGGCGATGTGGTCGAAGCCCATGGCGTAGGCTTGATCCTTGGTGACCTGCGCGCCAAAGCGCACACCGCCATACATGCGAAACTGCGCCCGGCGTTCGATCAACAAGCGGATGACTTTGAGGAAGTTTTTATCCCACCGCACCGTGATGCCGTATTCTGCAACGCCGCCGAAACCGGCCATGGCGCGCGTATCCAAATCTTCGCGCAGATCGTCAATGGCGCGGACCGGCACGAACTCACCGCGTTCGCCGCCGATCGAAATGCCGCTCAGCGCCGGGTCCAAAGGTTCGATTTTGGCGCCATCAATGGCAACCACCGCATGGCCTTCGTTCATCAAGTGATGACTGAGCGCGGCGCCGGCGGGCCCCATCCCCACCACCAACACCTTGTAACCGCTTTGCGGCTTGGGCAATGGCCGGGCAAGGTTGAGCGGGTTCCAGCGCGTCAACAGGCTGTAGATCTCAAACCCCCACGGCAGATCCAAAACGTCTTTGAGCGCGCGGGTTTCGACCTCAGGAATGTTCACCGGGTCTTGCTTTTGATAAATGCATGCTTTCATGCAGTCATTGCAGATGCGATGCCCGGTGCCCGCACACAGTGGATTGTCCACCGTGATGAGCGCCACAGCGGCGACCGCGTGGCCGCGCATCTTGGCGCTATGCATTTCAGATATTTTTTCGTCCAGCGGACACCCCGCCAGTTCGACCCCGGCGTCGTTTTTTTGGAACGCGCCGGTTTTTTTGTCCTTCAAACCGTGCCGGCAGCTGTCCTTGCCGCGATCATGGCACAGCACACAATAATGCGCTTGGTCCAACGCGCCGACCAGATCGCAACCTGGATCGGTGAGTTTAAAGCCGTCGCGATGGATTTGCCGCGTGGGGGCGAATTGTGCCGCCATGACGCCCGCAACCTCAACCGCATCGGTGTGCACCAAATGAGCGCTGTCCAATTTTGACGGCTGACGGAATAAGATATCGGATGCATGATGCGCCCGCCCCGTGTCCGACAGCGTGGCCCACAACGCGTAATCCAACGCCGCGTGAATGTCATCTTCGTGCGCCGTTTCATCTTCAAGCCAGCCCATCACGGTTTGGGCATAGCTGAATTGCGTCAGCTCCCCCCCCATCAACAGGGCTAAGCGCGACTGCAATGTCGGGCCATCGATCGCATCTGCGTCTTCGGGCTTTTTACCTTTGAGCGCACGGCGCTGCACGAACAGGCGTTTGCACGCATATAGCGGCTCCAGATCCGTGTGACGACCGGACAGGGCTGACAGTTCGTCTTCCACACCGAACAGCTTGGCAATAAACGCATCGACATGCGGGGCCAACTGCAGCAGCAAATCCGCCTCTCCTTTTTCGTCCAAGCTTTCAGGGGCCTCCCGCGCCGCCACCAAGCGCGCGCGCAAATCCGCATCCAGCGCCGCCAGCGCATTGACAAAAGCACCGTCCACGCGGCGCAAGGCTTGATCGTCGTAAAGGTCGGCAAAGGACAAGTCGAAAGCGAGCGGCACATCCATAAAGGCAATCCTATTGGCATTCACACCCAGACATCGTAGTGTTTTGATCTGCTTTTGTTGGGGGACATTAAGTCAGATAAGTTTGACTATATAGTGTGTGGGACAAAGAGCAAAAACGGCTTTTGACAAAAAAACCGTATTGCCCTTTTAACGACCCAATGGATGCACATATGACCTCTAACTCCCCGCTTGTATACGCAGGCAATATCTCGCCCCAAGACACGTGGCAGCGCCTGCAAGATGATGCCCGCGCAATCCTCATTGACGTGCGTACCCCTGAAGAATGGGCCTATGTCGGCATCGTGGACATGACCCAGATCAAACGAAATGCCGTTTTCGTGCCGTGGCTCTATTACCCACGCATGGACCTCAACCGCAATTTCGTGCCGCAAGTTCTGGAAGCCGCCAAACCACCAAGCGATGACACGCCGTTGCTATTGATTTGTCGGTCCGGCGTGCGTTCTGCCTACGCCGCGCATGCGTTGACGCAAATGGGCTACAGCCAATGCTACAACGTCGCGTCAGGCTTTGAAGGCGACCCCAACGACGACAAACATCGTGGCACCGTCAACGGCTGGAAGGTCGCCGGGCTGCCTTGGATCCAAGGCTAGCGGCAAACATAAGGCCAGATGCGCTTTGTGTGCGGTGGCTCGAACGTGCCGTCGGGCTTCATATAAGGGGTCGGGATTTTCTTTTCACTGGCGGGCAATTGCACCATTGAAGGCGAGTCGTAAGGTGGGCTCAGACGATAAAACGCGTTTGGATCCATAAAGCGCCCGTCCTTTGGTGTCACCACAACGCCGTCGTGGGACCATTCGGGGTGACTGCTATAAAGAACCGCGAAGTGCAAAGCGTCGCGGCGCACGCGTTTGCCCATTTTGCCGGTGTTACTGGTGGCACCGATTTCATCGCCCATCTTTACCGCCGCGCCGATGGGCAGTGGCGACATCTTTTGCAAGTGGGTGTATTGCGAATAGGTCCAAAACGCCATGCCGGTTTGCGCGGGCGTGTGGCGCAGCATGACCTCGATGCCTTTTTTGTTGCCGTCGTTCATAAACCGACCGACGACCAACCCATCTGCCACGGCGCGGATCGGGGTGCCACGGGGCTGGGGAATATCGATGCCTTTGTGCAAAGCGGCTTTGCCGCGCTTGTAGGCATAATCGATGGCCCATTGTTCACTGTCGATTTCGGGACAGTTTGCACCTTTTAGAAAATCCGGAGATAGGCCGGTTTCGATCACGCCGCGCTCTTTTTGGATCGCGATGTTATCCGAACCGCCACCGCCCCTATACTTGCCGACCATTTTGCGGACGGTATCATTGATTTGATCGGGCGGCACAAAGCCATCCAGCTGCGCACACGCATCGCACGGCTCGGATTGGGCAACGGACAGCGGCGACGCGACCAGCAAGGCCGAAAGCAGTCCCGCCCTTGAAATCGCTCGCCAGCGCATATGGTGCCCTCCCGATTAAGCGTTATGGCGTTCCGCCACCTGAAGCGGCTGCGACCTGAGCAGCACGTAACCCAGCACCGCCGACAAGATCGATCCCGTCAACACGCCGAGCCTGATCGGCACATCGAACGAGCTGTGTTCAAACGCCAACGAGCCGATGAACAAGCTCATCGTGAAGCCAACCCCGCACAGCAATGATACACCATAGAGCTGCACCCAGTTGGTTCCGCGCGGCATTGCCGACAGGCCCAGTTTAACACCCAGCCACAGCATCAAAAAGACACCGACTTGCTTACCGACAAACAAACCGACGGAAATACCCAGCTTGACCGGCTCGACAAAACTATCAAGGCCGATGCCGGTGAACGATACGCCTGCATTGGCGAATGCAAACACCGGTAAAATCATATATGCGACCCACGGGTGAAGGGTGTGCTCCAACGATTTGAGCATCGACGGCGCACCTTCGCCCCCTTTGCCCATCGGAATGGCAAACGCAGTAATCACCCCCGCCAGTGTTGCATGCACGCCCGATTTCAGCACACACACCCACAAGCCGATGCCCAGCAAGATGTAAGCCGCTTGACGCATGACGCCCAAGCGGTTGATCACCACCAGCGCAGCGACAAAACCACCAGCCAGCATCAACGAGGGGACCGACAAGCTTTCGGTATAAAACAGCGCGATAATGATGATGGCACCCAGATCGTCGATGATCGCAATTGCGGTGAGCAAAATTTTCAACGACAACGGTGCCCGACTGCCGACCAACGCCAAAATACCCAACGCAAACGCGATGTCCGTCGCAGTCGGGATCGCCCAGCCATCCATGTTGATCGCGTTGCCTTGGTTGATGGCGACGTAAATCAGTGCAGGCCCTGCCATGCCGCCAAACGCGGCCAGCGCGGGCAGGACGATCTGTGACGGGCTGGAAAACTCGCCTTCCATAAATTCGCGTTTGATTTCTAAGCCGACGAGAAAAAAGAACACCGCCATCAGCCCGTCATTAATCCACAAGATCAAAGGCTTGGCGATTTCCAATGCGCCGAATTTAACCGCCACTGGAATATCCAGAGACGCCACATACAGGCCGCTCATCGGTGAGTTAGCAATGATGAGGGCCATCGCGGACGCGATGATCAGCAAGATACCACCTGCCGCCTCAAGTTTTAAAAATTCGCGGACTGCTGAAAACGGCATAAAATCGTCTCGTTATATGTTGGCGTTGGCCCTAGATATAGAACGGATGGGAACAAAGGGAACTCCCCACCGGGCAAAAAATTGGCGCTTTTCCACGTTACGGAAGGAACCATGGCATTGAATGTATCACGATACCTCTTAAGCGCCGTCACGGCGATGACGCTGAGCGTCAGTGCCTCGACAACTGTTCTCGCCGACAACCTACCTGATCTCTATTTCGTCGACGCCCACAGCCAGATGCCCAAAGGGCTCGATCTCGACAAAATCGTGCCCTTGATGGATCAGGCCGCACTATGGCGCCAAGCCCTGTCAGACCTGACGCCCGAAGTGGCCCATGCCTTGGCTCACGGCAACGCAGAAAGGCTGTGGAATTTACCCCTCAAGTAAGGCCGACCCCTGGCAGCCCGCCTTACCCTTGATCTTTGCAAAGAGACTATCGACATCATTACAGTTGCCATGATAGCCGCAGTCGCCGCACGGAAGGCTGCGCAAAAGCGTATGAGCCAATTCATACGCCTGATTGTCAATATGAGCAGCGATGCGACGGAAAGAATTCAGACAAGCATCATCAATCACCGTCGGTGGCGACTTAACCTCTTCGCCAGTACTCTTTGCTGAGAAAATAAGATCTGACAGCTGCTTCAGCGCTTTGACCAACACTTCGAACTGGCTATCACTGCCCGCATGCCCGGTCTCGACAAGCGAGGCAGCGACAGTGCGATGAAAATCTGCATGTGCGTCTTTGGCTTTGGAAAATTCTTCAACTTCCCCATATTGCGCGTTTCCTGGACCGTGAAACCACTTTCCAATTTCGCACCGATTGTCGCAACGAATGACCTCTATGTCGAAATCATCCTTGTGCTTATCTTGCGAAAGCTGTGCTCGCCATTGAAGATGAGCGTTCACAAAATCTTGAAAATTAATCACTTGCTCTTCCCCCCAGAAGATCAAATTGTAACTGGCTAGCCCCTTTTACTTCCAGATTGGTTTGCCCGAACCAGGCAAGCCCAGTTCATCCCACATGGTGCTGACTTTATCAACCACATCTTGATCCATGCGAATTTTTTCGCCCCATTCGCGCTTGGTTTCCGGGCCGATCTTGGTCGTCGCGTCGATGCCCATTTTGGATCCCAAACCGGAATCAGGTGACGCGAAATCCAGATAATCAATCGGCGTGTTTTCCACCATGGTCACATCGCGGGCCGGGTCGACGTTGGTCGACATCGCCCACATCACATCGTTCCAATCGCGCGCATCAATGTCTTCATCGACGATGATCACGAACTTGGTGTAGGTGAATTGGCGCAGATACGACCACACCCCCATCATCATGCGCTTAGCGTGACCGGGGTATGCCTTTTTCATGCTCACCACCGCGACCCGGTACGAGCAGGCTTCGGGTGGCAGCCAAAAATCGCGCACCTCGGGAAACTGTTGGGTGAACAGCGGTACAAACACGTCATTGAGCGCCTCGCCCAGCACGCTTGGCTCATCAGGCGGACGGCCGGTGTAGGTGCTCAGATAAATCGGTTTTTTGCGCATGGTGATGGCGCTGACCGTGAACACCGGGAACGGTTCGACATTGTTGTAATATCCGGTGTGATCGCCGTAAGGCCCTTCGTCACCCATTTCCGACAAGCTGACGTGGCCTTCAAGAATGATTTCCGCCGTGGCGGGCACTTGCAGCGGCACCGTTTTGCAATCGACCAGCTCGACCTTGGCGCCGCGCAGCAATCCGGCGAATTGATATTCCGACAAGGTATCGGGCACTGGCGTCACGGCGGCCAAAATGGTGCCCGGGTCCGCGCCGATGGCAACTGCCAACGGCATCGGGTCGGATCGCATTTCTTTCCAACGCAGGAAATGCTGTGCCCCGCCGCGGTGGTGCAACCAGCGCATCAAGGTGGTGTTCTTGCCTGTCACCTGCATGCGGTAAATGCCCAAATTGGGCGCATCGCGCTTGTCGTTTTTGGGATCCGGTCCGGCGGTGACGACCAACGGCCACGTGATCAACGGCGCGGGTTCGCCCGGCCAGCACGTTTGGATCGGCAAATCGGCAAGATCAACGTCGTCGCCTTGGATCACCACCTCTTGGCACGGCGCGGATTTGACCGTTTTGGGCTTCATCGACATCACGGTTTTGAGCAGCGGCGCCATTTCCAGCGCTTCGCGCCACCCGCCGGGCGGTTCGGGCTGGCGCAAAAAGGCCAAGGTCTCGCCGACATTTTTCAGCTCGTCCGGTTTGCGCCCCATGCCGCGCGCCACCCGTTCGACGGTGCCGAACAAATTGACCAAAACCGGCTTTCCATAAGGCTTTCCGTCTCTATCCACTGGATTTTCGAACAGCACCGCAGGGCCTTGCTCGGCCAGCAAGCGGGTCTGGATTTCGGTCATTTCCAGCTCGGGTGAAACGGGCTTGGAAACGCGGACCAAATCGCCAGCGCGTTCCAATTCGTCGATAAAATCTCTCAATGATGCGTATGCCATGTGTCAAAGATCACAGCTTTATAGCTGCCCGCAATGAAAAAATAGACGTGCTAAACCAATGTCTAGAAAGAATGCATCATTTTCTAAATCATAAATAGATGCTTTAATTGATTGAATTCGTGGGAAACCACATTGAGGGGAGCCAACGCGTAAGCGTCGGAAACGGACACTATGGCGCCAAATGGGACGACGCCTGAACTTAGGCCTGAGACAAGAGCTGTAAGCAATGCCGATTACGCGAAGCTGATTGAAATCGGCATCGCGCTTTCGGCTGAGCGCAATCATCATCGCCTTTTGGAAAATATTCTTCTGGAAGCCAAAGCGCTGTGTAACGCCGATGGCGGCACATTGTATTTGTGCGGCCACATGGTCGAACGTGAAGGCGAGACCGTGTTCGAGCCGGAAGCCGACGGCAAGTACCTCAAATTCGAAATCATGCGCACAGACAGCCTCGGCATCGCCAAGGGCGGCACCACCGGCGAAGACATCCCCTTCCCGCCCATTTCCGTCTACGACATCAAAACCGGCGAACCCAACCACAAAAATGTCGCGTCCCACGTCGCCGTTTCGGGCGAAACGGTCAACATCGCCGACGTCTACGAAGCCACCGAATTCGATTTCACCGGTCCCCGCAAGTTCGACGAAAGCACCGGCTATCGTTCGAAATCATTCCTCAATGTGCCGCTGAAGAACCATTCCGGCGAAATTATCGGCGTGTTGCAGCTTTTGAACGCAAAAGCACCCGAGGGCGATTCCATTCCCTTTTCAGATGAAATCGTGCCGATGATTGAGGCTTTGGCCTCTCAGGCCGCCGTCGCCGTCGATAACCAAATGTTGGTTGAGGCTCAGGCCCGACTGATGGACAGCTTCATCAAATTGATTGCTGGTGCAATTGATGCCAAATCGCCCTACACCGGCGGTCACTGTGCGCGCGTTCCAGAACTGGCGGAAATGCTGGCCACCGCCGCCGTCGATGCCGACCATGGCGAACTCAGCGACTTCAGCCTCGACGAAGGCGGCTTTCGCGAACTGCATCTGGCCAGCTGGCTGCATGATTGCGGCAAAGTGGTTACGCCCGAATACGTGGTCGACAAAGCGACCAAGCTGGAAACGATTTACGACCGCATCCACGAAGTCCGCATGCGTTTCGAGGTCAAAAAGCGCGATCTGGAAATCGAATACTGGAAGACCGTCGCCGGCGGCGGCGACGCTGACGCGCTCAAGGTTGGGCTCGACGCCCAGCTGACGCAACTCGACGACGACTACGCCTTTGTCGCTGAATGCAACGTCGGCGGCGAATTCATGGCCGATGAAAAGGTTGAGCGCCTGAAGAAAATCGCCGAACAAACCTGGACCCGCACCCTGGACGACCGGATCGGCATTTCACACGAAGAATTGATGCGCAAACAGACCGAGCCTGGCGCCACGCTGCCTGTGCAAGAACCCTTGCTCGCCAATAAGATCGATCACGTATTCCCCCGTCACGACGCGTTCGAAGATATGAATGCGGAAATCTACGGCTTTAAAATGGATACGCCGGAACAACTGTTTGATCGCGGCGAGCTCTACAATTTGTCCATCGCACGCGGCACGCTGACCAATGAAGACCGCTACATCATTCAAAATCACGTAATCCAAACCATCGTGATGCTGGGGCAATTGCCGTTTCCCAAACATTTGCGCAACGTGCCGGAATATGCCGGCGCCCATCACGAAACGTTGATCGGAACCGGGTATCCGCGCAAGCTCACCAAAGATCAAATGTCGGTGCCCGCGCGGATCATGGCGCTGGCCGACGTGTTCGAAGCGTTGACCGCTGCGGATCGCCCGTACAAAAAGCCCAAAACCTTGAGCGAAAGCATAAAAATTCTTTCGTTCATGGTTAAGGATCAACACATCGATCCGGATTTATTCCGTCTGCTTTTACAAAGCGGTATCTACAAAGAATATGCAGAACGCTTCCTCAAACCCGAACAAATCGACGAGGTCGATGTTTCACAATATCTGGACGTTGCCGCTGAATAGCCCCATATTCACCGGGCCATGATAAATACATGCCCGATACAGCACGCTAAATCATATCCGTTCGACATCCCTGAAAGCTCGTATGTGCTTGATCAGGACGGCTGGAAGGCCTTGCCTGCGGGGGGCCACGAGACTGATGCGCGCCACGCGGTGATCGCTTCCGGGTCCAACGCCTCACCACAGCAATTGGCGCGCAAGTACCAAAATCACGACCACTTGTTAGATCAACCCGTCTATGTAACACGCGCGATGTTGCATGATTTTGATGCCGTCTACAGTGCGCATTTTTCCAGTTATGGATCGATTCCCGCCACCTTGGCCCATGCCCCAGGCGCCCAAAGCCATGTCTTCGTGACGTGGCTCACTGACGGTCAATTGGCGCGCATGCACGAAACCGAAGCGGTCGGCGTTAATTATGACTACATCCGCCTGCACGGCATCAACCTCACAATTGAAGACGGCCAAACGCTCGACACCGCGCACGCATATCTGTCGTGTCGCGGATGCCTCAACCGCGATGGCAAACCCGTACCGCTGACCGAACTCGCCACCCACGGCCGCAGATGGCCTCCCATGAGCCAGCGCGAAGTGCTCGACTACGCCCGGTCATTAATCGCGCCGCACGAAGAACCGGACTCGTTTATCGAAGCGGGCCTCAAAAGCCCTGCGCTGCGCGCAAAACGCGCAGACAAACTGGCCCAAACGGCCCTTTCGCACGGCTGGGAAAAGCTGATTTTTCTCAGCTGATGATTATAAGGTCACTTGTCCAACGACCACCGCGGCAAATAGCAGCAAGCCGAAATCGCGGTTTGATTTGAACCGGGTCAGGCAGTTTTTCGGGTCGTTGATGTCCAAAGTCGCCGTCTGCCACGCCAAATGCGCCGCAGCCAGGGTGAGCGCTGGATAGAAAAAGACACTGAGCCCCGCAAGCCAGCCGCTGAGCGCCGTCAGCGCAATCGCGCCGCCGTAAAAAAACACCAACCAGCCCCGCGTCGCGTCGCCAAGGCGCAAAGCCGTGGACTTAATGCCCACCAAGATGTCGTCCTCTTTATCTTGGTGGGCGTAGATGGTGTCGTAGCCCAGCGTCCACATGATGCCCGCCGCGTACAGCACCCCCGGCGCCGCACCAAGCGACCCTTGCACCGCCGCCCAGCCCAGCAAAGCCCCCCAGTTGAACGACAGGCCCAAAAACACCTGCGGCCAATAGGTAAAGCGCTTCATATACGGATAGATGATCACCGTGGCCAACGACAGCACCCCGATGCCAATGGCGAAGATATTGAACTGCACCAAAACGGCGAGGCCGACAAAGCCCAAAAAGGTTAGAAATGCGGCGGCTTGGATGATCGATACGTCGCCGCGGGGGATCGGACGCGTAGCGGTGCGCGCGACTTTGCCGTCAAAATCACGATCGGCGATGTCGTTCATCACGCAACCCGCGCCGCGCATGATAAAGGCCCCCAGGGCGAACAACACCAACATCTTCACATCCGGCCATGCGCCGTCGGCGGCCAAGGCGATGGACCACCAACACGGCAACAACAATAGCCATGCGCCGTAAGGACGATCCAGGCGCATCAAGTACATGTAGGGGTGCGCGAATTTAGGCGTCACCCGGACCAGCCAGCTTTCAGTACGAATATCGCTGGCGCTTTGGGGGGGCGGAGATGGTTGGGCGATGTCAGTCATAACTGTTGTTTTACGTCATTGCTGTGCTGATATGCAAACAGGCTTATGATCTGGGCATGAGCGAATCGAAAATCATCACCCGAATTTACTGCGATCCAGACCTCGGCGGAAGCCTCGGCGCAGGGCTCGCCACCCCATTGGGCCCCGGCCCGGCGCATAAGCTGCGCGCGGTGCTGCGCGCCAAGGTGGGCGACGAACTGCGGCTGTTCAATGGCCGCGATGGTGAATGGCGCGCGCGGCTTGTTGATCTGGGCAAAAGCAAAGCCATGGCCGAATGCATCGCGCAAACACATGCCCCTCGCCCAGAACCCGGCCCATGGCTGGCGTTCGCGCCGCTGAAAAAAGATCGTCTCGACATGGTGGTCGAAAAAGCCGTTGAGTTGGGGGTCGAACGCCTGATCCCGGTGATCACCGCGCGTACCGAAAACCGCCGTCTCAAATATGAACGTCTGGTTCAACAAACCATCGATGCGGCCGAACAATGCGAACGCCTCACCGTGCCTGAGATTTGTGAGCCCGTTGGCGTGGAAAATTTAAGCGCAATCTGGCCTCAAGATCGTACTTTAATGGTTGCGGCGGAACGCCGAAATGCGCCACCTTTGGCCCAGCAACTTCAAACCATCGACGGCCCCGTGGGGCTGCTGATCGGTCCTGAGGGTGGATTTGAGACACGCGAGCTTGACGGATTGCTCAAATTGCCCATTTCTATTGCGATCCATTTGGGGCCGAGAATTCTTCGCGCCGAAACGGCGGCCATTGCCGCCCTCGCCGTGATACAAGCCCAATGTGGAGACTGGCGCGATCAATAGATCGCGTCTCATGCCGTTCTAAACAATGGATCAAGGTCATCCCATGAGCGATCAAAGCACCATCGTCACTTGCAAACGCGATCTGGTTGAATATCTCGAAAGCGGCTGCAAACCGCGTGATAAGTGGCTGATCGGGACCGAGCACGAAAAGTTCGCCTACCGCCTGGATGATCTGCGTCCCCTGGATTACGAAGGCGAGCAAGGCGTGCGCATCATGCTCGACAAGCTGACCCGTTTCGGTTGGAATCCAGTCAGCGAAGACGGCAACGTCATCGCCCTGCTGCAAGACGACGGATCATCGATTACGTTGGAACCCGCGGGCCAATTGGAATTGTCCGGCGCGCCGCTCAGCACCATCCACGAGACCTGCAAAGAGGTCGGCACCCACCTGCAGCAAGTGAAAGCCGTCGCGGCGGAAATGGGCATCGCATTTTTGGGTGTCGGCTATCAGCCCAAATGGCCGCGCAGCGAAATGCCGTGGATGCCGAAAAACCGCTACGCGATCATGCAAAACTACATGCCCACGCGCGGCAACCTGGGCCTCGACATGATGCAGTCCACCTGTACCGTGCAGGTCAACCTGGACTTCGACAGTGAGGCCACCATGGTCAAGATGTTCCGCGTGTCGCTGGCGCTGCAACCCATCGCCACCGCGCTGTTCGCCAACTCGCCGTTCAAGGATGGCAAGCCCACCGGCTACCTGAGCTACCGCAGTCACATTTGGACCGACACCGATCCCGACCGCACCGGCAACTTGCCGTTTGTGTTTGAAGACGGGTTTGGCTTTGAGCGTTACGTGGATTACATGCTCGATGTGCCCATGTACTTCGTTTATCGCGATGGCACCTACATCGATGCAACGGGTCAGTCGTTCCGCGATTTTCTCGACGGTAAATTGGCCGTATTGCCCGGAGAGCAGCCGACCCTGAAAGATTGGGAAGACCACCTGACCACCGCATTCCCCGAAGTGCGCCTCAAACGCTACCTCGAAATGCGCGGCGCCGACGGCGGCCCGTGGAGCCGCCTGTGCGCCTTGCCAGCGCTGTGGGTGGGCTTGCTGTACGATTCCGGCTCCTTGGACCACGCCTGGAACATGATCAAAGATTGGACCATCGAAGAGCACGATCATCTGCGCGCTATGGTCCCGGAAATGGCGCTCAACACGCCGTTCCGCGATGGCACCGTGGGCGATATCGCGATGGATATTTTGGAATGCGCGCACGAAGGTCTGGTGCGCCGCAAGCGCTTGGATGGCGTCGGCCTGGATGAAAGCCGGTTCCTCAAGCCCCTATTTCAGATCGCTGAATCCGGTTTAACCCCAGCCGAAGACTTGCTGTTCGCCTATGAACGGCGCTGGAAAGGCTGCATCGATCCTATTTTTCGCGAATATGCATATTGATCAATATGTTGGAGCGTAAGCTTCGACATTGCCAACGTTTCCTAGCCCATGATACGATTCGCCACGCAAACATTACAGTTGCGGGAACCGGGGACAAAACACCGACATGAGTGACGGCAAGATTAGCCTTGCTGAGATTGAACAGGCGCTGCATAACGGCGAATTCTGTTTCCATTTCCAGCCTAAAATATCGTTCCAAACCGGGAAAATCGTCGGCGGTGAAGCCCTGTTACGCTGGAACAAATCCGATGGCACATTGGTCCCGCCGGGGCTCTTTTTACCCCAAGCCGAAGACAGCGGCTTCATCACCGACATCACCGCCGTGATGTTGACGGAGCTGGTGCAAGACATCGCGCGGTTGCGCGTCACCAAGCCTGACATCCAAATCGCATTCAACGTGTCCGCGCTTGATCTGCGCTCACCCTACTTGGTGAAAATGTTACGCAGCTTCATCGGCAATCAGCTGATCAACCCCGGCAACATTCAAATTGAAATCACCGAAACCGCCATCCTTGACAGCTCCGATCGCATCCACGCCACGCTTTTGGATCTTGTGGCGCTGGGCATTGAAATCGTCATGGATGATTTCGGCACCGGATATGCGTCCCTAGACGTGCTCAGCCAATTGCCGTTTTCCGCACTGAAGCTCGACCAGGGCGTGGTCGGACGCATGGCCGATGATTCCAAGAACACCCACATCGTGCGCTCCAGCCTTTTGATGGCGCGCGACATGTCGATCAAGACCATCGCCGAGGGGGTTGAAACCGAAGGCGCTTACACCTTCTTGCTGGCCTCCGGTTGCAGCGAAGCGCAAGGCTTTTGGATGAGCAAGCCGCTGCCCATCGATCAGTTCATCAAAATCGTTGAAGACGATCCCGCTTGGCCGTCGTCGGAGCTGGGCTTTCTGTACAACGCCTGGGTCAATCACTTGTCGTATCGGCGCAAGGTGTTGGACACCGTCTACACCATGACCATGACCAATCCCAAAGAGTGGGACAAGATGCCGCGCCTCGATCTGCGCCATAACCCCGCTTACTGCCGTTTGGGGCAATGGTACCGGGACATGAAACGCGCAGGTCTTTCGGATGATGCGCACAAGAAGCTCGAAGACATCCACCGTGAAATGCACGCCGCAGGCAGCGTGTTGATCAAGACCGTGCGCGCCACCCCCGATCCCGAAGCGATCATCGAAGCGACCAACGACTTCCTGCACTTTTCCGAACAGGTGGACAAAGAGGTTTCACGCATCGTCGCCCTATCGTTCGCCGAGGGCCTGCGCGAACGCAACCCCCACGCCCTGACATCGGGCGCCGCGCATGCGCCCGCGCCAAGCTTCGACTGAACGCCGGGTTAAGCCCAGCTTTTCAACCAACCGATTATGAAGCACAGCGGCTCCAAGACTGCACGCTCGACCCGGCCAATGATGTCGCGCCGATGTCCGCGCATTTCAAACCATATGTCTTTGGTGCGGTGGCGCGCGATGTGTTCCAGCATGCGGCGGGTCATGCGCCGCACAAGCCCCTCTTTGCCTGTGTAAGCAAAATCAACCAACGGCAGGAACAACGTGTGGTATCCTGTTTCGTGGTAAGGGCTCAGGTGGTCGCGCGAGTATTTCAACCAAATGGTATTGCGAAACCCACCAAAGCCGTAGCGTGCATTCATCGCCGTGCAGACGATCTTGCCGCTGCCGCTTTTGCCGTCGCTGTTGGCTTTATCGTACGCCGCTGTCCCAGCTTCGTAGCCGCTCCAAAAGTCGTCATCGCTGAGGTTCGGATCATCGGCCGCCGCAGACACCGCGCCTTCATACGCGCTGCTATCGGGTGCACCGCTTGAACCGCTATCTCCATCATTGCCTTTATCGTTGCCATCCTCTGAAGCGGTGCCCGTCACCTGGCCAAACGCACCCTTTTTACCCTCCAACAGATCCACTTTTTGGCGCTTGTTTGGTCTACGGGATGGCCGCGGCGCCGTTGCCACCCCACCCAGCGCTTGTGGGCCTGAGATTGTGGCATTGGCGCTCCTCCCCAAAAGATCGGCTTTAGTGTTCGACGTCATGGTTGTGGATAGCTCGTCGCTCTCAGTGGTCGGAGTCGGCTCCTTTTGTTGCTTCTGGCGTTCTTGTTTCTGGCGGCGGGCTTGCTCCTTATCGATATTCTCTTGCGCATCGATCAAACCTTGAGCAGACGTCCCCGTTTGTGCCACCCCAGTTTCAACGACCGATGTATTCGGATTTTTATTCGGATCCCCATACCATCCCGTGCTCACGGCATCTTTCATGGCGTTCATCCAACCACCAAAGGACCGATAGCCTTTCTGATTTTGCGGTGTGTTCGGATCGTTGGGGTCTTTATATCCGTATCGGGCGTCCAGGGCCTTTTGGTGCGCGGTGGTCATGGAAGCCTTGCGACTTGGTGTCCTCTTGGCCGTCGGTCGGTTGAGGGCGGCGAGGGTGCGCACCGGCGACCAACCGCCGAGGGTCACCTCATATTGTCCCGGCTGCATTTTGGGGACCGCTATGTTCAGCAAATCCACATTCAGCCCGGTGGTGTCGATGTTGCGGCGCGCCGCACGCGCGGCGCCTTGTTGCGTTTGACCGGAAAGGTAATCCTGGCGAGCCACATTGAGCGTCACCGTCCTTGGTGTTTGGGGGGGCGCTTTTGCGGTCGCCTTGGGCGCTTCTCGCTGCGTTTTTGCAGCAAGTCTCTTGGCTTCATTTCGCGCCAACTGCTGCTGGTTTTGCTCAAAGGTCATCAGGTCTTCGGGGCTGTGTTCTTTTGACGGGCCAGCATAGTTACCGCTTTCGACCGTGAGGCTGCCCTTCATCAAGTTGTCGCGATAGCCTTGAACCGCTTTCTCCGCGACCTGTTCGTTGCTCAGGCCCGAAAGCGGCGCTTGGCCGGTATTCACTTCTTTCTCAGCACGCACCGCATCCACTCCAGCCTGGGTCGCGGCCACGGCATCGCCCGTGCGTTCGTACTCCAGACGCGCGTGCTCACCGGCTAGCTTGTCCAGCGCTGAAAAACGCACATCATTGACGACTGAGACCCCTTCCAGCCCCCGCATCATCGCTGCCCCCATGGATGGGTTGACGACACCGGGCGTCGCGATGCTGCCCTGCGCAATATCACGCAAAAGCGCCTCTGGTGCCCCCGCCCGCTTTAGCTGGCTTTGAAGGTTTTCGTAAGCAATGAGATGCCCCTAGATTTGTAGACACCTTGCTTGGTAATTTTGGAAGCAAGGAGATCTATCATGTCAGGACGCATTCGCTTTAGTGATGACTTTAAAAGAGACGCCGTTTCGCAGGTTTTGGACCGGGGGTATTCGGTCCAGGACGTTGCCGGGCGTCTGGGCATCAGCACCAAGTCCCTCTACACCTGGAAGGCGCAGTTTGCGAAGCCGAGCAAAGTCCGTGATGAAGAGGCTGCGCTTTCATCGGAGTTGCGGCGCGTGAAGCGGGAGTTGGCTCGAGTGACGGAGGAGCGCGACATCCTAAAAAAGGCAACGGCGTACTTCGCGAGAGAAACGCGGTGAAGTACGCTTTTATCGACAATCATCGGGTTGAGTTTTCCGTTCGATCACAGTGCCGCATGTTACAGGTCCATTTCAGCGGGTTCTATGCCTGGCTGAAGGCCCCGTTGAGCAACCGGGCCAAGGAAGACGCGCGCCAGACTGCATTGATCAAGCAGGCATGGCAAGACAGCGGCAAGATTTACGGTTATCGCAAGCTGCATCACGACCTGCGCGATCAGGGCGAGCGATGTGGCCCGAACCGCGTCGCACGATTGGCTGGCCTTGCGGGGATCAAGGCTCAGATCGGATACAAGCGCCGCCCTGGGCGCTACGGCGGCAAGCCCGCGATTATCGCTGAGAACAAGGTCGCGCGGAACTTCGATGTCGATACGCCGGATCAAGTCTGGGTGACCGACATCACCTACATCCGCACCCATGAGGGTTGGACGTATTTGGCCGTGGTGATTGATCTGTTCTCACGACGCGTCGTCGGCTGGTCGATGCAATCGCGGATGACGACCGACTTGGCCTTGCAGGCTTTATTGATGGCGGTGTGGCGACGAAAACCGAAGGCCACGGTGATGATCCATTCCGATCAAGGAAGCCAATTTACCAGCAGGGAATGGCAGTCGTTTCTGCGTCAGCATAATCTGGAAGCCAGCATGAGCCGTCGAGGGAACTGCCATGACAACGCTGTCGCCGAGAGCTTCTTTCAACTCCTGAAACGCGAGCGGATCAGACGAAAAACATACACCACGCGAGATACCGCAAGGTTGGACGTGTTCGAATACATCGAGATGTTTTACAATCCGCAGCGCAAGCATACCAACAACGGGATGCTGTCACCCGTTGAGTTCGAACGGCAGCAGAAATTGAAGCAGCAAGGTGTCTAACAAATTAGGGGCATCTCACTGGGCTTGTTGGGATCGCCCTTTAACCGTCCCTTCAAGTTATCAACAATCTGGTCGCGATACGAACTCTGGATCTTGCTGCCGATCCCGATCACATCGACCAAATTATTTACATTATGAAGGGATCTGTCGAATTCGGGCGAGGACATTTTTTCCGCCGTGACATTTCTGTATTTACCATTGTCCAGCAATGTCGAAACTTCGACTTCTTTGTAGTGGGTTTTTCCCGATGCTGTCAGTTCGGTTCTATTTTCACTTTGAAGAACCGTAATTTCTCCTGATTTATGTAGGGGATGGCTTTTTGCGGTCAACACCCTATCAATCTGCATGGTAACCTGGATGACGCCTTCTGGCCCTCCCTTTAATGTAATTCTATCTCTCGAAGTATTTGCAAAGGGGCCTTTTGCGAAAGTTTCTCTATTACCTTTTAAGGTCATAATGTTACCCCCAACCTTAGTTACAAGGCCGTATTCTTTGGAACCACCGATACTCCCCTCCAGACCAAATAGTTTTGTATCGATTTGGGCACCTACATTCACCGATTTTGTTTCAGTATCAACACCTAGATTCATTCCTGCGAACGCAGCATTAACGCCCACATCAACAGCCAAATCGCCCGTTTTGTTGTTATACGAACCACCCGCATACGCGCCAAGTTGCTTCGTGCCGAGGCCTGCGCTGCCTTGAGCAGTCTTCAGTTTTCCATCTTTATCAAATGTTGCTGAGGCATCCCCATGAACAAGATCACTCGCCTTGCCTGCCTCACCTCTCATGCGCTTTCCGCCTATAGTGGTATCGCCACGGTTAACACCTTGCGTGTAGTCAATGTACCTTGCATAGGAAGGCTGTTGGTTCGTTTCATCCAAAAGCAAATCATTTTTGGTTTCGAGTAGATTGCGGCGATACTGAGGGAATAGAGGCATTTGAGGGCTCCTTTTTGAATTTGGATTTTATTCCTAATATAGAATCGGCCATAAATTTACCGGAACTCGGCAAGCACCAAATTCGATTTAGGAGATCGTGTTAGGGATTACGTTTAAGCTGCTCCATGACCCGGTCGGTCAGCAGCTTCATTTTCGGTTTGTAGGTCAAACCAGACCAATCATCGTGGCCAAAGATGGCGCGCAGCACAGCCTGGTCGATGGGGGCGAAACCATCATATTTATTCATCGTGGATGGATCATTGACGACAGAGGGCTGGATTACGTCACTGAACCTTGCCCCCGTTAGGGCTACAAACAGCGTGTATCTAAATTGAGCTTCAAATGAATACACTTCGCCCTGATCAGGTGTATATCGTTCTGTGGCAACCACGGAAAGTGGTTCACCTGTGTCGCGCAAATACCTTGGCGTCATATAAACGGTTCTGGATGTTTCGCTGCCCCGCAAATCTTTGACATACGTTTTTTCAGAACTGTTCCCTTTGAGAAGCGACATATATCTAGGCGACATTGCATCAAAAGTTAAGTTGTCGGAAAGGTATACGATTAAATCGAATTCTTCTTTATAGGGATCGACCACACTCAGAGATATTCCCAGAATATCTGAAAATAAATTCTCTAAGATTGCGCGCCCAGATTCTATTTCTTCTTTTTTTATGCCGAAAAAGTAAGCCTGGACTTTCTTTTTCCCCACAAAAAAATCAAAGCCTGCCAAGTCACGAGAAAAAAAATCTGTCGGAAGGCTTTTTTCCGATAACTCTATAAAGCTATCCACATTCACAAACATCGCCCGCAAGTGGTTTTCGACCTGGGTGCGCGGATACTGACTTTCCGCCTTTGCGACGCCATCGACTGCGATGATCAGCACCACGGCCAGGGCGCAGGATTTGATCAGTCGTTTGAAAAGGGGCCGTGTCATCATGCCATCTTCCCTGATGCGTCATGTGCAAAATGCCGATCGAAGAACACGCTTGAAGACATGCCATTGAGCTGCTCCATAACCCGGTCGGTCAGCAGCTTCATTTTCGGTTTGTAGGCCAAACCGGACCAATCTTTGTTGTTGAAAATCGCACGCAGCACGGCGCGGTCGATGGGAGCAAAACCGATGTGCCTTTGTTGCACGGAGCGTGGGTTCATCACCGAAGGCTGGATCACATGGCTGACCCTGGCCCCGGTCAGGGCATGAAACAACGCAAAACGGATTTGCGCATCGAAAGTAAACCGTTCCGGCGCGCTCAAAACATCGCGTTCCGTCGCCACCACCACAAGGGGCTCGCCCGTATTGCGCATATACCTTTTGGCTTCAAAAATAGCCCCGCTGGTTTCACCTGTACGCAAACCTTGGATATATTCTTTATCGGCTATTCCTCTGGCGTTCAGGGTTGATTTGTATTTAGGGAACATAGCGTCAAATGGCAAATTATCAGATACATATATCATGAGGTCAAAGTCCTGACCCGCGAAGGGATCCACCCCGACAACCGGCATATCAATGACGTCAATAAATAATTCATCAATAGCGTTGAACAAGGCCTCCCCTTCTTCTTCCCTAATATCGGTAAAATTAAAACGAATGCGATCATTCTTCGTGAACACATCAAAATCCATCAGCCCTGCGTCAGGAAAGAACGCCGACATCGCGCCTAGCCCAAGATCGGGAAACATCGCCCGCAAGTGATTCTCCACTTGCTGGCGCGGATATGGACTTGCGGCCCAGGCGCTTTTGTCGGCGGTGATGCACAGCAACACGATCAGGACACAGGCGTTCGCCAGTTGTTTGAAACAGAGCGTTATCATCCCGTCAAAACTCCCGGCCCGTGCGATGCAAATAGGCCATCATGGCGTCGATCAGTTCTTCGCGGGCACGCCCCGTTGAGAGATCGTTCCAATTTTTGTGGGCGTAGAGAACGGAGATCAGCGCTTCGTCCAACACCGGCAGTTCCGTGAGCTCCGGCAGGTCCGGTGCAACGGCCTGCACGGAATCGCCCATCGCTTCGCCCCCCTGTGCGCCGGTGAGCATGAAAAATATGATCTGCATCAGGTAGCGACGCGGCGGAATGTAGGCGCCGCGCTTCGCCCAGTGCTTTTCCGCCAGCGCCGACGCGAAGGTAATCGTTTGATCGGGGTCGGACGTTTGAAAATTGGACACCAGATTTTTACGGTTTTCCGCCACCTGATTGAGCATTTCGACGTACACGTCATCCGCAACATCACCTTGCATCTGCGGTCTGTAATCCGGCGTCATGGCCTCAAATGCCACGTTGTTCACATAGTCGATGGTCAGGTTGGCGCTTTCGGTGTTGGCTTTGCGAAGCTTCACCGACGTGAGTTTGTCGAAGCCATCAAAAATGGCGAGAATGTCAGCGCTGCTCAAGTCCTCCCCCCATGCAACCGACCATGTCACATCGCCGCCAAAGCGTCGAACCGGCGTGTCTACACCGTACGTCGACATGACGTATTTCTGCACCAAATTGCGGGTGCGCTCATTCGCCGCCTGTGTCGGTGGCGCAAAGCTTGCGACCACCATCACAACGACAGAAATGGCGATGGATAGGGAGCGAAACAGGAACGGCAGAGATTTGAGATCAGTCATTTTGGGCCTCATTCACACGAACACCCTTAACGTGATACGTGCTCTGCGCAAAACAGTCCAGACAGACTTCTCCCTGTCGTTGAAAATGAGCGTATCAAAACTCACCTCAACAGTCAAGGATTATTTACCTATGTATGTTTTTTTCTCATCCAAGCGCGCAAAAACGCCGCCCAGCGCGTTGGCATGGACGGCGTTTTTCGGTGTGAAGGTGCGGACGGTTAAGCCGCCGTGCCGCCGACGGTGAGGTTTTCGATGCGCATGGTCGGCTGGCCGACGCCGACGGGCACGCTTTGGCCGTCCTTGCCGCACATGCCGACACCGGTGTCCAGTTTCATGTCGTTACCGATCATGGTGACGCGCTTGAGGTCTTCGGGGCCGCTGCCGATCAAGGTCGCGCCTTTGACCGGGGCGGTGACTTTGCCGTCTTCGATCTTGTAGGCTTCGGTGCAGCTGAACACGTACTTGCCAGACGTGATATCGACCTGCCCACCGCCAAAGTTGACCGCGTACAGGCCGTTTTTGACAGACTGAATAATTTCCTGAGGCTCCATGTCGCCGCCCAACATATACGTGTTGGTCATGCGCGGCACCGGGGCGTGGGCGTAGCTTTGGCGGCGTCCGTTGCCGGTCGCTTCCATGCCCATCAAACGCGCGTTCATGCGGTCTTGCATGAAGCCTTTGAGGATGCCGTCCTCAATGAGAACCGTGTTGGATGTCGGCGTGCCTTCATCATCAATGCTCAGTGAGCCGCGGCGATCTTGCATGGTGCCATTGTCGACCACGGTGACGCCTTTGGCGGCGACCCGTTCGCCCAACAGGCCGGCGAACGCCGAGGTCTTTTTGCGGTTGAAATCGCCTTCCAAGCCGTGGCCCACCGCTTCGTGCAGCAACACGCCCGGCCAGCCGGGGCCGAGCACCACGGTCATTTCACCGGCGGGCGCCGGCACGCTGTCCAAATTAACGATGGCTTGGCGCAGCGCTTCGTCGGCGATGTTCACCCAGTTTTCCGGCGTGATCCACTGGGCGTATTCCGCACGGCCGCCCGCGCCGAACGATCCGCTTTCCATGCGCCCGTCTTGTTCCACCACGACGGAGACATTGATGCGCACCAGCGGGCGAATGTCGGACGCGTTGTGACCACCGGAGCGCAAAATTTCCACCGCCTGCCAGTTCCCCGCCAACGACACCGAGACCTGTTTGACGCGTGGGTCTTTGGACCGCACATACGCGTCGATATCGCCCAGCAGTTTGACCTTGGCGTCGAACGCCATGCCTTGCAGCGGGTTGGTGTCGCCGTAAAGTTTGACGTTGGTGCCCTTGGGCGCCTCAGCCAGCGTGCCTCCATGCCCGCGGCACACCGTCTGCACGGTTTGCCCGGCGCGCTTGATGGCGTCCTCAGACAATTCCGTCGCATGGGCGTAGCCCGCCGTCTCATCAGATACCGCGCGCAGACCAAAGCCTTGGGCGGTATCGAAGTTAGCCGATTTCAACTGGCCGTCATCGAACAGCAGGCTTTCGGACTGGCGGTATTCCAAAAACAACTCGCCATCGTCCGCGCCGCCAAGGGCCTCTTCGACCAAGCCGGTGACGCGGCCCCGGTCCATGCCGGTGTGTTCGAAGAAAAGCTGATCGGTGGTCGCAGAGTTGGACATAAGCGGTCTCCAGTGAATGTGTGCCTTCCCGTATGCCAGAGGGGCGGCAGCGCTGCAAGTGGTGCACCGCATATATAGGGCTTAAATCGTTCTTCGCCAGCAAAGGAACATCTTGACGACGCGGTCTCGGTTAGACATGTTAAGGGCAATATCTACGTGGTGATTTGGCCGGTCGGCTTGCGGCCACGTAAAACAATCCGCTAAAAGGCCGAAGCAACGGGAAAGCAACAGATATGCCCTGGCCTTCGGTCCGGGCTTTTTTTTGTTTTTTTGAAGGATAACCGGAACATGACCGACAGCAAAAAAAATACGGGTAAACCCGACACCTCATCGTGGCGACCCGCCACCCAACAAGTGCGCGGCGGCCTGGAACGCACACCTTATGGCGAAACCAGCGAAGCGTTGTTCATGACGTCCGGCTATGTTTATGAGTCCGCCGAACAGGCCGAACGCTCCTTCACCGGCGAAGAAGACCACTACGTCTATTCACGCTACGGCAACCCGACATTGAGCCAATTTGAAGAGCGCTTGGCCGCCGTCGAAGGCGCCAAATACTGCAAAGGCACCGCCAGCGGCATGGCTGCGGTGTTCGCATCTTTGGCTGCACACCTGAAAACGGGGGATCGCATCGTCGCCGCCTCGGCGCTGTTCGGAGCGTGTTATCACGTCATCAACGTAATTTTACCACGCTGGGGCATCACCGCCGAATTCGTTGACGGCGGTGATTTGGATGCCTGGGCAAAAGCGCTGAGCACCCCAGCCCAAGCCGTATTCTTGGAAACGCCGTCCAACCCGGCGCTGTCGATCATCGACATCGCCGCGGTCTCAGAGCTGGCCCACAAAGTCGGCGCGCTGGTGGTGGTCGACAATGCGTTCGCCAGCACCGTGTTGCAGCATCCTCTGGAACTGGGCGCCGACGTGGTCACCTATAGCGCCACCAAGCACATCGACGGCCAAGGCCGATCATTGGGCGGAGCGATCTTGTCCAACAACGAAGCGTACCTGGAAAACACCGTCGCGCCGTTCTTGCGCCAAACCGGCCCGGCGCTTAGCCCGTTCAACGCCTGGGTGCTGGTCAAGGGCTTGGAAACCATCGATCTGCGCGTGATCCGTCAGTGTGACAACGCGCTTGAAATCGCCGAATTCCTCAGCACTCAAGACGCCATCGAACAGGTGATGTATCCGGGTCTCACCTCTCATCCCCAACACGAATTGGCGATGAAACAGATGTCGGGCCGTGGCGGCACCATTGTCGCATTCAACGTCAAGGGCGGCAAACAAGCGGCGTTCAAAATCATGAACAAGCTCAGCGTCATCGACATTTCCAACAACTTGGGCGACGTCAAAAGCTTGATCACCCATCCCGCCACCACCACCCATCAAAAGATGACTGTGGACGAGCAATTATCCGCGGGCATCACGGCAGGCACCATTCGCTTGTCGGTGGGTATCGAGGACGTGCGCGACCTGATCGACGACTTGGGCCAGGCTTTATCCTAAGGGGGCCTTGGCTTAAGACCCTTTTCACCCTACATACGTTCAAGACCAATCTAACGAACAGGGAACACGATGCCGGATTCCATCCAAGACAAGCTCAATTTGTTGCAAGACCTGATAAAATCCGCCCAAAGCCAAGGGGCCGACGCGGCAGACGCACTGTTCGCGGAAGGCACGTCCCTGTCGCTGTCGTGGCGCAAGGGCGAGGTTGAGCAGTTGGAACGATCCGAAGGCATGGATCTGGGCCTGCGTGTGTTCGTCGGCAAATCGCAAGCCATCGTGTCGTCGTCGGATACCTCAAAACGTGCGCTGGGTGAATTGGTTGAGCGCGCCGTCGCAATGGCCAAATCAGTCCCCGAAGATCCCTTTGCTGGCTTGGCGGACCCGGACCAGCTGGCGACCGCGTTCACCGACTTCGACATGTTCGACCCAAGTGAGCCCAGCGCTGACGACTTGACCCAATCCGCGCGCATTGCCGAAGAGGCCGGGCTTGAAGTCGCTGGCGTGAGCAATTCCGAAGGCGCGCACGCGGGCTTTAGCCAGTCGTCCATCGCGTTCGCCGCGTCCAACGGTTTTGCGCACACCTATCAACGATCCCGGCACAGCCTCAGCGCATCCATGCTGGCGGGCGAAGGCACCGGGATGGAACGCGATTACGATTACACCGGCGCGGTATGGGCCGAAGACCTGCAAAGCGCCGAGGCCATCGGGCGTAGCGCGGGCGAACGCGCGATCAAACGCCTAGGCCCGCAAAAAGCCAAGACCCAACAGGTTCCGGTAGTGTTCGACAACCGCGCCGCAAGGTCTTTGGTCGGCCATCTGTCCGGCGCGATCAATGGTTCCTCCATCGCGCGCGGCACCTCGTTTCTCAAAGACAAAATGGGTGAAGAAATTTTTGCCCCCGGCGTAACCATCGTCGACGACCCGCACCGCATACGTGGGCTACGCTCCGCCGCGTTCGATGACGAAGGCTTGCCCACCCAGCGCCGCAATATCATTGACCAGGGCAAGCTCACCACCTGGTTCTTGGATTTGCGCTCTGCGCGCCAATTGGGCCTTGAATCCACAGGCCACGCAGGACGCGGGGTGTCCAGCCCGCCGTCGCCGGGGGCATCGAACCTTTATCTTGAAGCCGGCGCGCTGTCGGTTGCAGAGCTGATCAAAGACATCAAAGCGGGCTTTTACGTGACTGAGCTGATCGGCATGGGCGTCAACACCGTGACCGGCGATTATTCGCGTGGTGCCAGTGGTTTTTGGATCGAAAATGGCGTACTCACCCACGCCGTGTCCGAAGTCACCGTCGCGGGCCATTTGAGCGACATGTTCAAGAGCCTCACCCCCGCTGATGATCTTGAGTTTCTCTACGGCGTCGATGCGCCAACCGTGCGCATCGAAGGCATGACGCTGGCGGGCTCTTAAGGCGCGGGCTCCTAAAGCTTTGGCGCAAACGTGCGTCGTGCTATGGTCCCCACACGGCAATCCTGGGGGATTCCCGCCCCGACTGATAATGAGTGAACGACGTCCGTGAAGCATGTCTCAACCTACGCACTGATGTCACGCCTATGGCGTGAGCATATTCGTGGCTACGTCGGCTGGCTGTTGTCGCTGATTGCGTGTGTCATTTATCCCATCGCCAAGATTAGCCGACGCATGCGCAAGGTCGCAGTCGACGCCCATGCCGAACTGCTGATAAACAAGGGTGGTCAGCACGCAAACCTCTACCCGATTCAGTTTGCTTCCGATGACGCCATTGATGCCCCTATCCCTGCGTAGGAGCTCAACGTGAAACTTCACAAGCGCATATTCGAACAAACCTGGGCGCAAGCGCTGGTGTCGTTTTTGATCGCGCTTTATGTACGTTTCGCTTACCTCACCAGCCGTTGGGAGGTGCGCGGCTGGGACAACGTGCAATCCCAAGTCGATGCCGGAAAGCCGGTGATTTTGTGCTTTTGGCACGCACGCATGATCCTGTCCATGTACGGCTGGCAACACACCCACCAACTGAACATGCTCAGCACCCCCCACCGCGACGGTAAAATCGCCGCATTGAGTTACAATCGCCTGGGTATCAACACCATCTGGGGGTCGACCAAAAAAGGTGGCTCTGAGGCTGCGCGCGCCATGATCCGGGTGCTCAAGGCCGGCGAAACCGTGGCCATCACCCCCGACGGCCCCAAAGGTCCACGCCAGCGCATGCAGTCCAGCGCCATCGACATCGCGCGCATGAGCGGGGCCAAGCTGGTGCCGGTGACCGCGACCTCCACCAACAGCAAAATCCTCGGCAGCTGGGACCGTTTGCAAATCCCCAAACCGTTTGGGCGCGGCGTGGTATGGATCGACGCCCCCATCAACGTGCCGCGCAAAGCCAGCGATGACGACTTCGAAACGCTACGCCAGTCCGTTGAAAATCGGCTCAATGCCATGACCGAGGAGCTTGACCAAGAATTCGGTCTTGAAACGCCCTCGCCTGCCGGGCTGCCCATTCCGTCGCACATACGCACGCGCAAAGATGAGGAGCGCGCGCCATGAAGCTATCGCTCTACCGGGTGGGTACGACGCTGGGCGGGCCATTGATCCGATTGTATCTCAACATGCGCCTCAAGCGTGGCAAAGAAGACCCGGCGCGCTTCAAAGAACGTTTAGGTCACGCATCGCTACCGCGCCCCGAAGGTAAAGTGGTGTGGATGCACTGCGCCAGCGTCGGCGAGTCTTTGTCCGTTCTGGCGTTAATTGATCGCATACTTGCCGATCACCCCGGCTGGTCGGTGCTGATGACCACAGGTACCGTGACCTCCGCCAAGTTAATGGCGGACCGTCTCCCTCAAGGGGCTATGCACCAATACGTGCCGGTGGACCGGGTATCTTATGTGCGGCGTTTTTTACAGCACTGGCGTCCCGATTTGGCACTGTGGGTGGAAAGCGAGTTCTGGCCCAATTTGGTGATCGAAACGCACGATCAAGACGTGCCTATGATTGTACTGAACGGGCGCATGTCGGAAAAATCGTTTAAGGGCTGGCAAAAAAACCGCGCTATGATGGGGCGCATCCTGTCGGCCTTCGCGCTGGTTCTGGCGCAAAGCGAGAAAGATGGCGAACGGTTTCACACATTGGGCGCAAAAAACGTCAACACAGTGGGCAACCTAAAATTTGCCGCCAAGCCTCTACCTGTTACGGAAGCCGCCTTGGCTGAACTTAAAAACGTCGTCGGGACGCGCCCTGTGTGGCTCGCGTCGTCCACCCATAACGGCGAAGAAGCCATTTGCGGGCGTGTTCACAAAATGCTGAAAGCAAGCAATTCCAGCGTATTGACGATCATCGTACCGCGTCACCCCGAACGCGGCGAAGCGGTCTCCGCCGAGCTGCAAGCCCATGGTTTGAACGTTGCCCGACGCGCTATAGGGGATGCAATAACCGACAAAACGGATATTTACGTCGCCGACACCTTGGGCGAGTTGGGGCTGTTTTACCGCCTCAGCGATATCGTCTTTATGGGCAAAACCTTGGCCGGAGGGGGCGGACAGAACCCAATTGAACCGTCAGCGCTATCTTGCGCCTTGATTTTCGGCAAGGACATGAGCAACTTCCAGGATATATCTTCGACACTCATGGAAGCTGGCGCAGCCCGATGGGTGCATGATGAAACCGAACTGTACAGTGCTGTAGAAATATTGATGAACGACGAAAAAGCCCGCAAAAACGCTGCATCTTATGCGTTGAGCACCGCCCGCGCAGAAGCGGGCGTATTGGAACGAGTGGGGCGCGCTCTTAGCCCTTATTTTAAGAACAAATCGGCAGACAATGCCGATGACGGAGACCGCCATGCGCGCACCTGATTTTTGGGATCGTAAAACCGACGGCGTCATGCCCAGCCTGTTGCGGCCCTTGGGCTGCTTGGTGGCGGGCATGAATACGATGCGCCGCAAAGCCGCGGCGCCTTGGCGTGCGCCGGTGCCGGTGATCTGCATCGGCAACTTGGTCGCGGGCGGCGCAGGCAAGACCCCGGTCGCCATCGACATCGTATTGCGTCTCAAAGCCTTAGGCGCCAACGCCCATGTGGTGTCGCGCGGGTATGGCGGTACGGAACTGGGCCCCGTCCAAGTTGACCCTGTACAGCACACCAGCCTCATCGTCGGTGACGAGCCTCTGCTGCTGGCGCGTTCTGCGCCCACCTGGGTCAGCCGCGACCGTCGCAAAGGCATCGAAGCCGCCGTCGAAGCCGGGGCGCAAATCATTGTGATGGATGACGGCTATCAAAATCCCAATGTTGAAAAAGACCTCTCGCTTTTGGTCGTTGATGGGGGCTATGGCTTTGGCAACGCCCGGGTGATGCCCGCAGGCCCCTTGCGCGAACCCGTCGATGCGGGTTTGGCGCGTGCGGACGCTGTGGTGCTTTTGGGCGCGGACGAAGCCGACGTTTGGGGCCGTGTGCAGCGCCTTGGCTACAAAAAACTACGAATCATGCGCGCTAAGCTTGAGCCCGTCGGCAATTATTCAGACCTGAAAAATCAAAAGGTCTTCGCCTTCGCCGGGATCGGTCGCCCGGAAAAGTTCTTCAAGACCTTGCAAGACATCGGCTGCAAGCTCGCGGGCTGTCGCGCCTTTGACGACCACCATCCCTATACGCAAGCTGAAGTACTTTCCATCCTCGCCGATGCGGTCGATACGCAGGTGATAACCACGGCCAAGGATCATGTGCGCCTCAGCCCCAATCAGCAAAAGCGTGTGCGGGTTCTTGACATTGAACTGCAGTGGAAAGTCACCGACGAAATCGACGCCCTCTTGGCCCCGTTCGTCGCGGCTCTCACGACCAACGCCAGCCCAGGTCATAGCACGGAGACAAATGCGGAGATGAGCCTGGATGGCTGACTCCGTTGCGCCGATCAGCACCCGCAAGGCCACCGCGCTCGATTATATCGGTGCAGGCTTTGCCTATAGCGGGTTGTTTGTTCTGCGCCTGTTGCCGTTCGCACTGGCCTCAAGCTTAGGCGGGGGGCTGACCCGGGCCCTTGGGCCACTGTTGAAACCGTCCAAGGCCGCACGCGAAAACCTCGCAGTAGCCTTTCCCGAAAAGAGCGAGGCCGAGATCGAGGTGATCTTGCGCGACGTATGGGAAAACATGGGCCGCACTGCATTTGAATTCGCCGTGATGGACCACCTGCTCACCGATCAAGGCCTGCGCCGGGTCGAGATTGAAGGCCAAGACAACATCGATGCCGCTTTCGCCACCGGCAAGCCGGTATTGTTTTTTGGCGCGCACCTGGGCAACTGGGAACTGTTGCCCGTTTCCGCCGGAATTTTAGAATTTGGCGTGCATGTGTTTTACCGCGCGCCCAACAATCCGCTTTTGCAGAACCTGTTCACCAAACGCTCCAGCCCCGGTGAGTTGATCCCCAAGGGCGCGCCCGGCGCCAAGCGAGCGTTTACGTTGCTCAAGCGCGGTGAAAACCTCGGCATTTTGGTCGATCAGAAACTCAATGACGGCATTGGGGTGCCGTTTTTTGGCCGCGACGCCATGACCGGCACCGCACTGGCGGAATTCGCGCTGCGCTTCGACGCGCCGATGGTGCCCGTGCAATGCATCCGCCTACCCGGCGCGCGGTTTAAACTGATCTATCATCCAGCCCTGAATGTCACCCGCAGCGACGATAAAAAATCCGACGTGCAAAAGATCATGACTGACGTCAACGCGATGATGGAAAGCTGGATCCGCGAAAACCCCGGCCAATGGCTGTGGCTGCACAAACGCTGGCCGAGGTAAATAGCCTACGTGGCCGGATGCAAATCACCCAGCCCGATGGTTGCTTTGATAAAGCCCTGAAACTGCTGATCTGCGGGAAAGGGCTCAGGGATCGACAGGCCTTTTTGCACGGCGGGCCGGTTCGAAACCCGTTGCCACCACGCGAACAGTTTGGTGTTTTCCGCCAACGGTAAACTCCCCATCGCCGGATGCGCGATGCACATCCTGATCCACGGAATACTGGCGACATCCGCAATCGAAAACGTATCGCCAGCCAAAAATTCATGATCGCCCAATCGGCTGTTCATGACGCTCATGATCCGACTGACTTCGGCAAAATAGCGGTTTGTCACCTTTGGAAATTCATTGTTCCAAGCCGCGGCAAACACCAAAAGCTGACCGAACATCGGGCCTATAGACCCCATCTGAAACATCAGCGCTTCTATGACCTTGGCGCGCGCTTTGGTTTCCACCGGCAACAGCTTTTGTGTCTTTTCAGCCAAATGCACCAAAATCGCCCCGGATTCCGTAAGGACGAGACCTTCATCAATCAATACCGGAATTTTATTGTTTGCATTCAACATGGTGAATTCAGGTGACATTTGTTCGCCTCCCAAGAACACTCGGTGGACCTTATAGTCCAGCCCCATTTCTTCCATGGCGATGGAGACCTTCAAGCCATTGGGGGTGGCGTCCGTGTAAAGCTCAAGCATGGGATTTCCTCATCTCATCAACGTTGACCCGATCGACACAAACGGCCCTCATCAAGCTGCAAGGGCGCGCCAAGTCGTGGCGAACCACGAATCTAGGGGGTATTACTTTTGCAGCATAGTTGACGTTTTTAAGTTTACTTGATGCAATAACGCGCCCCCCCGAAAACCCTATAAGGCCGAGAACAATGAATTGGGATGATTTGAAAATTTTCCTGGTGATCGCCCAGGCTAAGGGCTTGAAAAAAGCTGCGTATAAGTTGGGCATGCACCACACGTCGTGCGCCAGACGCATCAAGCACCTGGAAACGCAATTGGGCGCAAAGCTATTTGACCGCCTGCCCGGTGGTTATACCCTGACCCCCGCCGGTGAGGCTTTGCACGCAGCCGCGGGCAAAATCCAAGATGAAGTCGATGCCATCGAATGCGATCTGACGGGCAAAGACACCCGACTTGAAGGCGACATTTGCGTCACCATTCCCAACGGCATGGCGACGCATCTGTTGATGCCCGACATCGCGGATTTCATGGCGCTCTATCCCGATGTTCATGTAGAAATCAACATGACGTACGCGTTTCGCGATCTGGCGCGCAGAGAAGCCGACGTTGCGATCCGCTACACTGATAATCCGCCGGACTCCTTAGCCGGAGAAAAAGTCGGTCGCGTATTTTGTTCGGCCTACGCCAGCACGCACTACCTTAAAACTCATGATCCACTCAACACCCCGCAAGCTTGTCACTGGCTGGGGTGGGGCGATGGCGCCAATCACCTGCAATGGCCTGAAAAGACAAAATACCCCGACATCCCGGTACGCGGAAATATGTATTCCGACGTGTTGCAACTGTCCGCAGTCAAAGCCCACATGGGCATCGCTTCGCTGCCGTGTTACATCGGGGACCGTGAAGAGGGCATCGTCCGCATCCCCCAGGCCGAGGCCGTGCCCAAAGATTGGGTTTGGGTTTTGGCGCATAAAGACATGATGTCCAACGCGCGCGTCAGGACGTTCATGGCGACCTTATCCGATGCTTTCGCACACCATAAGGACCTTCTGGAAGGGAACTCTAAGGCTTAGGTTTTACCGGCCGCGCTCATCTTCCACTCCATAAGCTCTGACCATGAAACCCTCGTCTTCCGATGGAGGCACGAAGTAAGCCGTGATCTGATCGAAGTCGGCCTCACTGGGCGCGAATGGGTGTTCGCCTTGTTCGTTACGTGCACGCATCCGCGCCTTACAAACCTCATCCGCAACGTCCAAATAATGCAGGATATGCGCCGCACCTGTGCGGTCGATGATCCCGCGCATCCAACGGCGCTGGTCCGGCGTGTTGGCGGGAAAATCCAACACGACGTTAAGGCCGGTTTGCAGCAGCGCTTCGATATGCGGTCCCAGGGCACCATGCAGTCTGGCTGAGTAGATCACGTAATCCTGCAAAGATCGGATATCACCGGGATAAAGCTCAGCCAGCCAGATATCCTCGCTCAAAAGAACGGTGTTGGGCTCGCCCGCCAAGCGATCAGCCAAAGTTGATTTGCCAGCGGCGATCTTGCCGCACAAAAGGTGCAAAGTCGACGTGTTGTGAGACATGTGTGCTCAACTTTTTTGGGGACCGCGGCGCGCACCGCCCCTCGTTACAGACGCAATGATTGAGCAATCGAGATAGGGATTACTCTTGCGATACAGCCTTCGGCATCGGCCCGACCGCCAGCATGGGGTCCAGGTGTACCGACTTCCAAGTCATACCCCAATGCAGGTGCGCCCCGGTGACACGTCCAGTTTTGCCCACCGCGCCGATGGCGTCGCCTTGGGCCAACACTTGACCTTCAACCACCGAAATATCGCTCATGTGCGCGTAAACCGTGGTCAGGCCCAAGCCATGGTCGATCATCACCGTCTTGCCGGTGTAAAACATATCGGAAGCCACCAACGCCACCACGCCGTCGGCGGGGGCGGCAATGATTGAGCCCGTGGGCGCGGCGACATCGACGCCGTTGTGCGGGCTTTTCGGCTTGCCGTTCAAGATGCGTTGCGATCCAAACACCCCAGATATCGGCCCCGTCACCGGCCACTGAAAACCGGTTATAAAGCGCGCCTCATCACTCATGGAACCGCGCACGCCCCAAATTTTGGCGTTGTCGGCTTTGATGTGCGCCACGTCCTCGGGTTTAGGCGTGACCTTGCGCGCAGGCAAGCCATCGATGCGTTGGATTTTGTAGGTTTGCTTGGCGATGGCGAGGCTGCGTTCATCGACTTTGCCGTCCGGCTCCATCACATTGAGCACCGCCTGGGCCTTCGCATCGCGACCGAAGCCGATCACGAACGCGCCATTGGCCGCGACATCGACAGCTTCGCCGTCCAACGTCACCCGTGCGCCGGGCACGGTCTGGCCGATCACCAAGCCGCCTTGTTTGAACGCCCCGTTCAGTTCTAAGGCGTGGGCAGGCAAGGCAAACAACGCCATCAATGCGATCAATATTCTCACAGCAAGCTCCCCTGGCGGGTGTCGGCCTTTTTAGCAGGTTTGGCTTTTTTCGGTCTCATCGGCGCGTCGCCGGTGACCCGGGCGCCAACATCACCGCCCTTCATCTTGATTGCGATCTCGTCACCGGGGGTTAAGTCACCCGCATTCGTGACCGCTTTGCCTTTGGCGTCAGTGACCAAAGCGAAGCCACGATCTAAGACACGTTCATAAGACAGGCCATCGAGCAATCGCGCGGTTTGCTGCAAATGCTGACGGCGCGGTTCGGTCAGGCGACCGCCCGCCCGTGCCAAGGCCTCAACACGACTGCCCAAACGATCACGGGCATAGGCGATGCGCGGACGTGGTGAGGTCAACAACCCCGCCACCTCGGCCATACGGCGATGGCGGCGGTGCAATCCTGTTTGCAGGCTGCCCGCCAAGCGCTCCGCCCAATCGTCCAAGCGCTGGCGCTGACTGGCGACCAAGCTGTTGAGATCGGGAAGACCGCGCGCCAAGCCCGCCAAATGGGTTTTGTGCTCAGATACCAAGCGCCCAGCGGCGCGAGTCAGGCGTGCGCCGTCGTCTTCGACTTGAGCGATCAGCTCAGAACGCACCGGCACCGCCATTTCCGCCGCCGCCGTGGGCGTCGGGGCGCGCAAATCGGACGCAAAATCGATCAAGGTGGTGTCGGTTTCGTGACCCACCGCGCTGATCAGCGGGATAGCGCTTTCCGCCGCCGCGCGGACCACGTTTTCTTCGTTAAAGGCCCACAAGTCTTCCAGCGAGCCGCCGCCGCGCGCGACGATCAACACGTCCGGGCGGGGAATATCACCGTCCGGCTTAAGACGATTAAAGCCCGCGATGGCACCCACGATCTGTTCCGCTGCGCCGTCGCCTTGCACCAGCACCGGCCACACCAACACGCGACGTGGGAAACGGTCGTTCAAGCGATGCAAAATATCGCGGATCACCGCGCCGGTGGGTGACGTCACCACACCAATAACGTCCGGCAGCATCGGAATTGGGCGTTTTTCAGTCGCATCGAACAGGCCTTCGGCGGCAAGCTTTTTGCGGCGGTCTTCCAAAAGCTTTAACAAAGCGCCTTCGCCCGCGACCTCCACGGACTCCACCACGATTTGGTAGTTGGAACGCCCCGGATACGTGGTCAACCGCCCGGTGGCGATCACCTCAAGGCCGTCTTCGGGTTCAATACCCAAACGCGCCGCCGAACCACGCCAACATACCGCGTCGAGTACCGCATCCTCGTCTTTTAAGCGAAAATAGAGATGCCCGGACCCAGCGCGCTTAAATCCGGAAATTTCGCCACGCACACGCACGA
>Ga0316204_10000806_pt1 | contig 101317 bp, 75 predicted proteins | sample 6monrhotite_MG_2_FD_205661 | JGI IMG/M metagenome (GOLD analysis project Ga0316204, IMG submission 205661) | Microbial mat bacterial communities from mineral coupon in-situ incubated in ocean water Damariscotta River, Maine, United States -... | ecosystem: Environmental > Aquatic > Marine >... | reverse complement strand
TTGGTACCATGAGACAATAGGCTCATCATCTGAGCCTCACTGGGCTTAGTTTTGCTTATTTTCATCTATTTGGTATTGAGGTAAAGTTGCCACGGGTACAACCCATGGTTTTTCTAAGTTCACCAGAAAACCCATGAAATCCCAATCTACAGACCAGGTATAACAAACTGTGATATATGATGAAGTGACCTAATGATATTTTAAAGTGCAATTATGAAGTGGTATATGCCGTAATCATGGTTGTTAAAAAAAATGAAAATAATTGATCTGTGCTGATTTTCAGCCTGTTGTGGCGGTGTAAGGTGGGAATTATGATGAGTGAACTTTCATTGAAATGGGCATTGCATTACCCGGGTGGGACAAATCGTTCCCATGGCATGTTTGACATGAAATCTGGTCTCATTCATGTGAATGAGTACTTTTCCATACAGAATATTTTATTGTGCTGTATTCTTTATGCTCACAGGCTGAAATTGAGATTTCAAGTATTAGTTTTGGGCCATGATCGGGCAGCCATCATTTAATGGTTTAGAAAAGAAACTCTTAGGCTTTGGTCTACTCGCCTTGGTATTTGCTTATTTCTATAACCTGGGTATTTATCCTCTTTTTCAGGAAGAACCGAGGAGGGGTATTATCGCCCTGGAGATGATGATGCAAGACAACTTTTGGGTGCCTACCCAGACAGGTGACTTGTATTACCGAAAGCCCCCGGTCTACAATTGGCTGTTGATTGTTGGTTATAAGATTTTTGGCACCAATGAATTGGGCACCCGATTCTTCTCTGTATTGAGTCATCTCATATTGGGAGGACTGTGCTATGTTTTTGTCAAAAAGCCATTGGGCAGTTTTGTGGCGGCCATGACCGCATTGAGTTTCCTGTTGGTGGGTGATATTCTTGTTTCGGCCAGTACTTTAGGTGAGATCGACTTATTCTATAGTTTGGTCACCACCTCATCTATCTTCCTGATATATAGGTATGGAGAGAAGAAGGAGTACCTCAAACTCTTCCTGGTGGTATATGCTTTGACCGCCATCGGTTTCCTTACCAAAGGCTTGAGCGCCTTGCCTTTTACGGCCATCAGCTTGCTGGTATATTTTATCTTAAATCGAAATTTTAAGCAGCTGTTACGGTGGCAGCATTTTGCTGGCATAGGACTGTTTGTACTGATGGCCGGAGGTTATTTCTATGCCTATAGCCTTTATGAAGACCCTACAGGCTGGATGAATACCCTCTTTTCCGAATCGGCCGATAAGGCTACAGGAGGAGGTTTTTGGGCTTTTGCTAAGCATGTATTGGAGTTTCCAATTAAGACCTGGCAAAATATACTGCCGGCTGGTCTGTTCATCGTGCTCCTATTTCAGAAGGGCATGATGAAAAAGCTGAGAGCCAACCCTTTTGTATGGTATTGCACCTTGATCTTCTTTTTCAATTACCTGGTCTATCTGTTCTCCATAGAGGGTAAATCGAGGTATATCTATCCAATCATGCCCTTTGTACTTGTCACGCTCGTGTATATGGCCACACTCAACCAGAAGCAGGTTTGGAATAAATTTATGAAAGTGTTGGCTTGGGTTTGTTTGGCTTTATTGACCTTGGGCACGCCTGTTGTTTTCTTCCTGGAAGACTTACAGGTTGTGGATAATCTCGCCATTAACATTGCCTTGATTTTATTGTCTGTGGCAGGTTTGTGGGTTGGCTTGGTCAAGAAACAGGTGAGGCCCGTTTTGATCATCTATTTTATGATGATACTGTTGAAATTTGGCTTTTCGGCCATAGTGCCGGTTACCAGGCAAAAGGCAACTGGAGCTGCTGAGGACAAGGCACTGGCGGCTGAGATGGTGCAGATCACTGGAGATCAGCCAATCTACAGATACAAGGACTTGCGCATGTCACTGACCATTGTGTTTTATGTAGAGCGCGACAAACATGCCATTCTTGCCAGTAAAGACAGGGTAGAACCGGGTTATTACATCTGTTATGAAGAGGATTTTAAAGACTTCCCCGGTGCTGAGATTCTGCATGAGTTTACCTATTTCGGCAGTATACCCATGTATTTTATTAAATATAGAAACCCGGAACAATGGGATGTCTCAGCAGAGGAATGAGACTACCACAAGGGAGTTAACTACCTAGTTGCTAGAGATTTCTTTTCAAAATTCAAAAAAAGTGCGAGCCTCAGTGCTTCCACTTTTCTTTGATCGTCCAAAGAAAAGTGGCAAAAGAAAGGACACCACCGTCAAAACCATCGAATGGGTATAGTGCGGAGAATGGCCTTGATCTGTCGATGGTCACGCTGACCGTGGACGCCCGCCCTCCTGTGCGGATAGGAGTGGAGAGGTACGAATCAAAAAAAGCTGATCATAACGATGAAGATTCTTGGCGGTAGACAGGAGACGACTGAAGCAATCTCCCATAAGAGCCCGGATATCTAATAGGAGACCTGTCTTTGAGGTAGGTGGGTTGCTGCGCCTCGCTCGCAAAGTGGGCCAAAAAAAGGACACCTTCCCTCAAAGGGAAGGTGTCCTTAATATTTTGGTTAAAGTAGGTTTCCTTACTTTCTATCAATTACTCGCTTGGCAGCAGCTATGATGTTCTTGGCATCAATACCGTACTTGGTCATGAGCTGAGCAGGGGTGCCGCTCTCGCCAAATGAGTCGTTAACAGCCACCATTTCCAAAGGAGCAGGTTGGTTCAAGGCCAGTACCTGTGCCACGCTATCGCCCAGGCCACCATTCATTTGATGCTCTTCGGCAGTTACTACACAACCGGTTTTGCTTACCGATTCCAGAATGGCTTCTACGTCCAGTGGTTTGATGGTATGGATGTTGATTACCTCAGCACTGATACCCGCGGCTTCCAGTTCGGCTTCTGCTTCAATGGCTTCCCATACCAGGTGGCCAGTGGCAAAAATGGTAACATCACTGCCTTCAATCATTTTCAGGGCCTTACCAATCTCAAACTTCTGATCGGCAGGGGTGAAGATGGGCACTTTAGGACGGCCAAAGCGCAGGTATACCGGACCGTGATGGTCGGCAATGGCAATGGTGGCAGCCTTGGTCTGGTTATAGTCACAAGGGTTGATCACTGTCATGTTGGGCAGCATTTTCATCATGCCCAGGTCTTCCAATATCTGGTGGGTAGCACCGTCTTCTCCCAGGGTAAGTCCTGCATGAGAAGCACAGATTTTCACGTTCTTCTCAGAATAGGCGATTGACTGCCTGATCTGATCATAAACACGGCCGGTTGAGAAATTGGCAAAGGTACCGGTAAATGGAATTTTGCCACCAATGGTCATACCCGCAGCCAGGCCCATCATGTTGGCCTCAGCTATACCTACCTGATAAAAGCGTTCCGGGAATTCCTTCTGAAAGGCGCCCATTTTCAATGATCCGATCAAATCGGCACAAAGCCCCACTACATTGGGGTTGGTACGGCCTAGTTCGAGCAGTCCGTCACCGAAACCTGAACGGGTATCTGATTTTTCTGTATAAGTTAATTTCGTCATGATTTCAGTGATTAGTAGTCTCCCAGGGTTTCTTCCAATTGCGACAGGGCATCGGCCAGTTGCTCATCATTAGGAGCCACACCATGCCATTTGTGGGTGCCTACCATAAAGTCGACCCCAAAACCCATGTCCGTTCTCATGAGGTTCATCACAGGTTTGCCTTTGCCAGTAAGCGACTTGGCCAAGGTGAGTGAGTCAATCAATCCCTTCATATCGTTTCCGTTGCTTTCTATCACCTCCCAGCCAAAGCTTTGCCACTTGGCTTTCAGGTCTAGCAGGCTCATCACTTTCTCAGTAGGGCCATCAATCTGCTGTCCGTTAAAATCTACATTGGCAATCAGGTTATCGATGCCGTGATGAGGCGCATACATGGCTGCTTCCCATACCTGGCCTTCTTGCAATTCGCCATCTCCCATGAGCGTATACACCAGGCTGCTGTCTCCATTCAGCTTTTTAGCCTGGGCAGCACCACATGCCACTGAAAGTCCCTGACCCAATGAGCCTGAGGCTATGCGAATGCCGGGTAGGCCTTCTTCTGTAGCCGGGTGACCCTGTAGTCTTGAATCTAGCTTTCTGAAGGTGGCCAGTTCAGATACTTCAAAGTAACCGCTGCGTGCCAGCACAGAATACCATACAGGGGAGATATGGCCATTGGAAAGAAAGAAGAGGTCTTCTCCCTGTCCGTCCATATCAAAGGGTAATTTCTTGTTGAGTACGTGAAAATAGAGGGCTGTGAAAAATTCGGTGCAGCCCAGGGATGCTCCCGGGTGGCCAGAGTTGACAGCGTGTACCATTCTGAGGATGTCTCGCCTGACCTGGGAAGCTACCTTCTCCAGCTCTGCAATGTTGGGTTGAGTCATGGGGTATGTAAAAGTTAATTGGTCACAAATTGAGTTAAATTATTCTCCCGCAAGGTACCTCTATTTAGCTATTTAAAGTCTTAAAGAGGCTGGAAGCTTGAGGTTAGGAGTATGAAGTTTAAACTACATCTTAATCCATCCTACTCCTTGCTCCCGGCTTCAAACCGGAGACTTCTTGATCAAAAGTGAATCAGTTAAAAATTTAACCTAATCTATTTAAGTCTGTAAAGATCTATTTCAGTATTTGTGCAGTGTGCTCTTTGGTCTTCACCTTTTCAATGATTTCTTCAATCACACCGTTTCCATCAATTATAAAAGTCTTTCTGGCCGTGCCCATATATTGGCGACCATACATTTGTTTTTGTACCCAGGTACCAAACTGATCATGGATGCTTTTGTCTTCATCTGCGATCAGCGGAAAAGGGAGCTCAAATTTATTAATAAAGTTTTGGTGTTTCTTCTCAGAATCGGTGCTAATTCCAACAATTGCATAACCTGCGTTTTGAAGGGCCTCATAATTGTCTCTCAAATTGCAGGCCTGAGCAGTACAGCCCGGAGTATTGTCTTTTGGATAGAAATAGAGAGCGAGTTTTTTTCCTGAGAAATCAGACAGTTTGATTGCGTTGCCGTCTTGATCTACTCCTTCAAAGGCGGGGGCTTTGTCTCCAGCTTGTAATGACATGGGGTCTTATAGTTTTAGTTTGAAAATTTGCTCGTTACCGGCTTGATCCGATACTTTTAAAGCAAATTCTCCGGTCAATGGTTTCGTTTTGTCCAGTCTTTCTGACCAGATTAGGTTACGTTTTCTTTCATAGTTCATCAGCAGCCATTCTCCATCAATTTCGGCTTCGTAAGATTTGATGCCCGAAAGGTCATCTTTGATGGTGAAGCTGATCACATTTTCCCTCACTGGCCTGTACTTGATGGTAGGGGCAGTGTCGTCTCTTAGCAGGGTAAACTTACCGAAGGATGAAAAGCCAAACCTGATTTTTCCATCTTCCCATTCACCGCCTACAAAGGATGGGTAATTGGGGTTGTTGACCTGATAGACATGGTAGCTTTCTGCTGAATCATATTCGAGTAAAGGGACCATTTCGGCCTCAATGCTGCCTTTTAGCGGAATCACATCCTGGTTGACTTCCAACAACTCCTGGCCATTCTTTCCTACTCCATGGTATGATTGAATGTAGACAGTATCGAAAAGTGTGCTTTTCCCAAACTTGAGAGAGTAGCTATCGCTTAAGAAACTGTGCTCACTGGCGGCAGGTACCAGGTTGGTAAAGCCAAGCACTTCTTCCCCCTCAGCATATTTTACTTTACTAGGCAGTGCTTTCTTAAGGTCCCAAAGAAATACATTGGTGCGACCGTCTGAATAGGCTGCTTGTACTTTTTCGTCACCTGTGGGCAAGCTCATGGTAATGCTGTTGTGACTGCTCACCTTGTCGAACATCATCAGCGTATTGTCCAGCACATAAGGTTCGTCATAGGGGTTAATCCTCACATTGGTTTTATTGGAAGGGGCTGCACCTTTCACATTGAAAAGGACCTTACGCTGGTTGCCATAGGAGTCTATGAGCTTGATGCTGATGGGGTGCTTAGAGTCTTCACTCACTTTCAGGATTCCGTCATATTCTGCTTCCTCATAAAACTTTAAGGTATTGCCATCATCGATATACAGCTTGTTAAAACGCCTGCCATTCTCTCTTTCAGCCTTGTAGTTGGTGTGTATGCGAATGTTCTTTTGCTGTGAGAAGCGAATGGTGTCAATGTCCTGACTGAACAAAAGTTCTTCACCATCATTGACTTTGATGATGGGAATGCCATTGCGATTCGGTGCGCCATTGAGTTTGTCATGTGCCCAAATCTCAACACCAATGTTGCCAAAGGCGGTTAGGGTGTCAGGCAAAATGTATTCGTTGCCTCTGCGCTGTAGTACATATTCAAATCGGCCAAACTTGCCATTGATCCTGGAGTCGATGTCCATGGTCTTGAGGGCGATGCGTCTGGGTAGGGGAGCAATATTGTCTTTGATCTGACTGAACTTGAAACGTAGCGGGTCGAGCACTTCCTGACGGGCATTCCTGATTTCGAAGTGAAGGTGCGGGCCACCGGAAGAGCCGGTATTGCCAGAGAGGCCAATGACTTCGCCCTTGTTTACTTTGAAGCGATTGCGCTCAGGAAAGAGGTTCACTCTAAAGTTTTCTTTTTGGTATTGGTTTTCAAGAACATACTTGGCCAGTTCTTCATCGAATTGCTGAAGGTGAGCATAAACGGTGGTGGTGCCATTGGGGTGCTGAATGTAAATGCAATTGCCATAGCCTCCGGCCGACACACTGATGCGGCTGACATAACCTTCTGCAGCGGCATAAACATCCAGTCCTTCACGACCATTGGTTTTGATATCTAGCCCTGCATGGAAATGGCTTGCCCTTAATTCACCCATACTGCCCGACAGATAATTGATGCGGTCTGGTTGAATGGGAAACTCGTAGTATCCCTCTTCAATGCCATCATACTGTGCATGAGCCATGGCACAACAGCAGCTTAACAGTCCTATAAATGCGTATTTACTTAATCTCAACTTCCAACATTTTATCTCCTTCAATATACGCGGTGAGCTTGTCACCAATGGTAACCGGACCAACCCCTGCTGGGGTTCCGGTAAAAATAATGTCGCCCTTTTTCAATGTGAAATATTGGCTGACGTATTCAATGATCTCATCAATATTCCAGAGCATCAGGCTGGTGTTGCCTTCTTGCTTGACCTCCTCGTTTTGTGTGAGGCTGAAATTGATGTTCTGCAGGTCTTTAAATTTAGACTTGGGTACAAATTTGGAGATGGGAGCCGAGCCGTTAAAACCTTTGGCAATGTCCCAGGGCAGGCCTTTTTCTTTACAGCGCTGCTGCAAGTCGCGTGCGGTAAAATCGATGCCAATACCAACTTCTTCGTAATATTTGTGTGCAAACTTCTTCTCCACGTACTTCCCCTCACGGCTAATCTTTAATATTAACTCTACTTCAAAGTGAATATTGTCGCTGAATTCAGGGTAGTAGAAGGCATCATTGTTTCTTACAATGGCGGTATCGGGCTTCAGGAATATGACCGGCTGGGCTGGTCGTTCATTATTGAGTTCGGCAATATGGGCAGCATAGTTCCTGCCTATCGCGATGATCTTCATATTTTAATTCGTTTGGGTGCTGGTCGTCCTCTTAGTCAAAATTAGTCTGATAATATTTTAAAACAACAAGTGATTTGACAAGCCGTAATAAATAGTGAAATTTGAGCCAAATACTTTTCAAAGATGAAGAAACGCGCATTTGTAACCCTCATTTTCCTTACTTCATTATCACTTCTTCCACTCTTCAACAGTTGCACCACTGTGCCCATTACCGGCAGGTCGCAATTGACTAAACTAATTGGAGATGAGCAGATCATCAACATGAGTGCTGAAGCTTACCAGCAAGTGAAGGATTCGTTGCCGATGTCGAATAATGCTGCACAGGTGGCCATGATAAAAGATGTAGGTAACAAAATCCAGACAGCGGTTGAAAAGTACATGAATGAGAATGGCTATGAAGGTCTTTTAGATGGCTTTGCATGGGAGTTCAACCTGATTGATAATGACACTTTGGTAAACGCCTGGGCAATGCCTGGGGGGAAGGTCGCTTTTTACACAGGGATATTACCCATTTGTCAGAATGACTTGGGTGTGGCTGTAGTAATGGGGCATGAAGTAGCCCATGCAGTTGCCAAACACGGCCAGGAAAGAATGAATCAGGCATACCTCCAATCAGGCCTCCTGTCCTTAGGTGCACTTGCACTTGGTCAAGACCCCACTGCTAGTCAGCGGCTGGTTTTTGAAGCCGTTGGTATTGGTGCTAACCTGAAAATGCTTCAATTTTCAAGGAAGCATGAGTCAGAAGCAGATGAACTGGGACTTACTTTTATGGCAATTGCGGGTTTTGACCCAAGAGAGGCACCGGTATTCTGGGAACGTATGTCGGCCGGTAGTGGCGGCAATCAACCACCTGAGTTTATGTCCACTCACCCTTCTCATGAAACTCGTATTTCACGCTTGAATGCAGCCTTGCCAAAGGCACTAGAATACTACGAGGGGAATAAATGATCAATGTTAAATGAATAATGTTGAATGGGTCATTTAACATTATTCAATTATAATTCTTCATTACCCAAGCTGGAAATTCTTGAGCTTTATTTGAGTAAGCTTGCGCTTGGTGTCTAGAGGGAAGTCTCCCTTCATCATCCAGTCGTAATAGCCAGACTCTTTTTTGAATACCTCTGCAACCGGTTTGCCCTTGTGCTTGCCAAAGTTGAATACTTCTACACCTTTATCGTTGAGTACCAAACGACCAGCCAGGTCTACCATATTGGATGACACCAGTTTATGAATGCTATTCATATCGTTTTCAATGCGGCTTACCACATTGCCCTGCATGTCGAGCACGTCCTGCCCTTGATATCGCTCAATTTGTGACATGAAAACTTCATAAGTAGCCATTGTATCGGCTTCGGCACCATGAGCGCCTTCCAAATTCTTATCACAGTAAAACTTGTAGGCAGCAGTGAGCGTGCGTTTCTCCATCATGAAGAAGATCTTCTGAGCATCTACCAGCTTGCGGTTACCCACTTCAAAATCTACATCAACTCTTAGAAATTCTTCTACCAAAACGGGTACATCAAAGCGCACGATGTTGAAACCCGCCAGGTCGGTCCCTTCCAGGAACTTTGCTAGTTTTTTGGCTATAGATTTGAAAGTAGGGGACTCTTGCACGTCTTCATCTCTGATGCCGTGAATCATGCTCGATTCTTCAGGGATGGGGATGGTTGGGTTTATTCGGGTCACCATTCTTTCCGTTTCGCCTGAAGGGAAAACTTTGAGAAAGGCCATCTCCACTATGCGGTCATTCGCAATGTTGGTGCCTGTGGTTTCCAGATCGAAGAAGGCAAGTGGGTTTTTTAAATTCAATTTCATGTGTGAATATTTTAAACACTGATATACAGTGAATTAGATCAAATGATGGTTTCTTTTAGCTCATTCAACGCCATGCCTGCAAAGTTGCCAGAACTCATGAGCAACAGGTTTTGCTTAGTCCATGACTGACTGCTGAGGTGATCATATAATCGTGCCGAATCATTAAAAAGTTTCAAGTCAGCCCTGTTAAAAGCTGTTCTCAATTCTTCTACACTTATCGGGTCAAGGCCTTTGCGTTCAACAGCCTTCGGGTCAATGAAGATGATTGCCTCATCAGGCGCATTAAAAGTATCTTGGTACTGGTGTATGAACTCTTTGTTCAGGCTGCTGAAGGTATGCAGTTCCAGGCAGGCCACAAGGCTACGATCATCAAATTGTGCCTTGATGGCTGTTGCCGTGGCTTTCAGTTTAGAAGGGGCATGCGCAAAGTCCAGGTATACTACCGACTGCTCATTTTCGCCCATCACTTCCATGCGCTTAGCAGCACCTTTAAAACTGGCAATGGCCTGGTAAAACTCATCTTCTGATACCCCAATTTTCAAAAGCAGATTTTTGGCGCCTTGCAGGTTTTGCATGTTATGCTCTCCAAAAATGGCCACTTCCATTTCTTTGCCATTTGGCAAAAGAAGGTAAGTCTTTCCGGCTCTAACAGTGTGTGGGTGAGCCTTATAGGCTACAGCCTCAAAGTTGTCGCTGTCATGCTCTGAAACAACCTCTGAAAGTAACTGATCATCGGCCGAAAAGGTGAGAAAACCATTCGCAGGTGTTTCATTTAAAAAGAGCCTGAATTGGTCTACATAGTTGTCAAAAGTGGGGTAGACATTGTAATGGTCCCAGGCAATGCCCGTTATCAGTCCAATGTCATGTTTATAATGAACAAACTTGGGCCTGAGATCGAGCGGAGAGGTGGTGTATTCATCGCCTTCTATCACAATAACCGGTGCATTGGAAAGCTTCACCATGTTGTCGAATCCATCGAGTTGGGCGGCTACCATGTAGTCAAAATCCTTACCTATTTCCTGCAGTACATGCATCACCATAGAGGTGGTGGTGGTTTTGCCATGACTACCTGCAATTACCACCCTGGTTTTGTCCTTAGATGCCTCGTAGATAAACTCAGGAAAAGAATAGACCGGAATGTTCAGACCCTCAGCCTTTTGCAGTTCCGGGTTGTCTTTCTTGGCATGCATGCCCAATACCACAAAATCGACATCGCTTTTGATACGTTCAGGGTACCATCCTTCGTTTTCAGGTAAGAGGCCATGAGCCGCCAGCCTGGATTTAGAAGGATCGAAAAAATGGTCATCTGAGCCAGAAACATCATTTCCGGCTACTTTTAAGGCAATGGCCAGGCTGTGCATAATGCTTCCGCCAGCGGCTATAAAGTGGATTCTTTTTGGGGATGAGGTCATTGAGACTTTGGGGTTCAGGCTCAAAATTAAGAGAAAAAGGGAGGGGGGCAAACTTAAGATTTTTGCTCTCCACAAGTGATGTGGATAAGCATGTTAGTAAGTATGAAAAACAATGAAAATAAAGCACTGAACAATCTTCCCCTGAATGTGCAGAACTTAATTGTTTTTATAAGTTGAAATCACGCTCAAAGTACCCTACGTTTGTAATCATGGAAAAAGAAAAGTCAGCAGCATTGAGGCTCGGTTACAAGTCGAGAAACATGGCCTCAAATGATCTGGGTCAGTTAGGTAAACTACCTCCCCAGGCTACTGATTTGGAAGAGGCCGTATTGGGTGCGCTTATGTTGGAAAAGGATGCCCTTACCAACGTGATTGACATCCTCAAACCTGAGTCTTTTTACAAGGAGTCACACAAGGAAATATATACGGCCATTTACGATCTTTTCCAGTCTACCGAACCCATTGACATCCTTACCGTAACCAGCCAACTGCGCAAGACCGGTAAGATTGAGATGGTAGGAGGGCCCTATTACATCACTCAACTTACCAATAGGGTAAGTTCTGCCGCCAACATTGAGTACCATGCGCGTATCATTGTGGAACAGTCCATCAAGCGTGAACTGATTCGCATTGCCTCTGAAATTCAGAAGGAGGCTTATGAAGATACTACTGATGTGTTCCAGCTTTTAGACAAGATGGAGCAGTCGCTTTTTGATGTTTCTGAAAGCAACATTCGAAAGGAATATCAGGGCATGAAAGAGATTATGGCCCAGGCCATTGAAGAGATTCAGTCTCGAAAAGATCATACCGATGGTTTGACGGGTATTCCTTCAGGGTTTACCAATCTGGACCGCGTGACTTCAGGCTGGCAAAAGTCTGACCTGGTGATTATTGCGGCACGACCGGCAATGGGTAAAACGGCCTTTGTGGTTTCGGCATTGCGAAATGCAGCCGTTGATCACGGACATGCGGTAGCCATTTTCTCGCTTGAGATGGCCAATGTGCAGTTGGTAAACAGGATGATTTCTGGTGAAGCCGAACTGGAAGGTGAGAAGATTAAGAAAGGTAATCTGGCTGAGCACGAATGGGCTCAGTTGGTGCACAAGACGGCAAATTTGACTAAAGCCCCCATCTTTATAGACGACACCCCGGCACTTTCAATCCTCGAATTGAGGGCAAAGTGTAGACGTCTGAAACAACAGCATGACATTCAGCTGGTGGTAATTGATTACCTCCAGTTGATGTCAGGCGACTCTTCTAAAGGCGGGGCGTCCGGAGGTAACCGTGAGCAAGAGATTGCCTCTATTTCAAGGGCCTTGAAAAACCTGGCTAAGGAACTGAGCGTGCCTGTAATTGCACTGTCTCAGCTTTCTCGTGCGGTAGAAACCCGTGGTGGTGATAAGCGACCACAGCTATCGGATTTGAGGGAATCGGGTTCTATTGAGCAGGATGCGGACATGGTAATGTTCCTGTATCGCCCTGAATATTATGGCATTACCCAGGATGAAAACGGCATGCCTACTGCCGGAATGGGAGAGGTGATCATTGCCAAGCACAGAAACGGTTCGCTGGAGAATGTGCAGCTGAAGTTCATTGGTAAGTTCACCAAATTTACGGATATGGATACAGGCGGATTCGCTGGTGGCTATGGCAATACTTTCCCTGCTGGTGCTGGCACTGATTTCGAGAATTCCGGTTCTATTACCATGCCGAGTAAGGCCAATGGTGGTAACGAAGGAGCTGCACCGAATTTGCCCTCTGATGATGGCGGTGCGCCATTTTAAAAAGCCTTACTTCCTATTTGTGCTTTGTTTGTAAATCTTCCTGCTTCGTTGAGATTTATTGTGTCCTGGTTTGGTTTTTACCTTTTTAATTGTGGTTATTTTTATTTATTAGCTAATTGCTATAGATAAAAATGTACCGTGATGAATAAGAATTATATGGTTTTGGGGTGTCTATTCCTTTGCTTCATTGGTATTAACGGAAAAGCACAAGCTCCCCCAACGCTAGACCCACCTGTGATTTATAGAATGTTCTTTCAACATGAGGAAGACGGTATGCGATTTACTGGTTGTGTTAATTCAGGTGGTATGTGTTATAGCCCTGATGAATCGATTGTTCAGGATTGTTTGGATTCTAATGGTAACTGGACCCCTTGTGGGTGGGAGTAAAGTCGATGCGGAATACTTTCGGTAGTATATTTTGGCCATTCATTCTATGTTGTTTCATTTTTCACTCGTGTTCTACGGGTGGGTCTGAGAATGGTGGTGCCATCAATGACCTTGGGCCTTCGATAAAAATAGAGTTGGCAAAGGACGATAGCCTAAAGTTCTACTATGAAACTAAGTCTGATTTTGACTACTCACAGCTGTATCAGGATAGCATTCCTCTGTTGGTGGCTGCCAACAAAAGACTAAACTCCATCGATTTTTACCGCATGAATAACGGTGAGAAAATCGATTCAATCATGTTGAGTTTAGACGGGCCAAACGGCCTGCCGAGACTCAATAATTTCCTCCTTGAATCGGATACTCTGTTTGCAATCAACTCATTTGCTTACGAACTGGTCTTATTCGATTTAAATGGGATTGCTCTCAAGAGAATCAGAGTGAGACCCCCGGAGGCTTATGACGCATTGTTACCTAGATATTTTACGCGTTCTGAGATATTAAAAAAGGGAGACTTGATTTATGTGTTTGGAGACCCTGACCTCAATCCATTGGACAGGAGTTATGCCAAAGGTAAATATGCTTACGAGATCAATTTGAGAACTGGTGAGTCCAGGTCAGTTTTTGAGGTACCAGAAATTTATAGAAGAGACCGGTGGATGATTAATCAATATTTTTATCGGCACTTGTATTCACAAGAAAAAGATGGCTGGCTGTTCTCTTTCGAAGTAGACGATAGCATAAGATTGTATACTACAGGAAGTAAGCCTGAAAGCTATTTTGCCGGGTCGCGGTTGACGGGCCCAATAGAAAAATGGAACAGAAAAGATGTTAATAGCAAAGAGGCCTATCGGTATTATCTGGGTAATAAGTCTTATAGCAAATTGATATTCGACCGAAAGCATGAGCTGTATTACCGTTTTGTCAAACACCCGAATGAACAAGCCAAAATGGACAAAGATGTTGATGCTATGTGGTTCAGAGGCTTTTCAGTGGTTGTACTGGATGAAGACCTGAATTGGGTTGGAGAGACCTTAATGAAAAACAAGTCCATTGGGGAAGTTCATATCTCAACAGATTCAGGTGTTTACCTATCTTATTTTGATGTAGATAAAGCCATTGAAGGAGAGAAACTATTTTATCGTTTGAATCCAGTTGACCAAGCCAATTGATACAATGACAGTGAGACTTACGGCTTTTTTACTAGCGTTTTCAATGACATTATCCTGCGGGTCTGGTGATGAGCAGCAACAGGTAATGTTTGGTAAATACCTCGATGAGGTTTTTTCAACGGAAATAGAGGAGGCTTTGTATATACTGGTTCCTATGAATAGCTGTGATGGATGCAGGCAAATTGTTTATAGAAACCTTTTGGCATCTGAGGTCCAAAAATCAATCAAAGTTGTCTTAATAGGTGAGGTGCAAGAGGCACTAACACTTAATTACATTAACAGACTTTCTGGGAAGGGAATAGATGTGTTAAGAGATCCTCAGGAGAAGGTTTTACAATATGATTTGTTGGTGGAAGATTATCCAATGATTCATATAACTTTCATAGATGTGTTAGTGGGTAAAGTCGTGTCTTTTAACGTCTTAAAGCCAAACATGATCAACGGAGAAGTTGATATCCGTAGAGAAATTTTCAAGAGTTACATTAAATAATTTTATCATGAAAAGAGTGATTATTAGTAGCCTCGGTTCAATAGTAATAATAACTGTTATGCTTTTGACTGTAAAAACGGAAGAGGTAAAAGCCACTGGAATGGATTATCGCCATTTCTTCCAATCTACCTCAACTTATGATGATGGTGCTATGACCAGGTGGACTGGTTGCGTGAATACCGGGGGAATGTGCTGGTCAGAATCTACGGTGGTTGCCGATTGTTCATTTGATGGTGGTCAAACCTGGGCCAACTGTAATAATAACCTTGTCCCAGGTGGAGGTGACTAAAACGACAGATTGATAAAGGTTTGACTTAATTAAAGAACCTGGAAGCCGATGATGGTGCTATGCCATTGTAAAGCACCTTTTCAATCAAGGATTCCGAAATCAGAATAGAAAGTCATACTGAGTGAAACGTAAAATCTTTTTAAGAATTCTCAATTCTTACTGTGCTAGAAATTTTCACGTATGATCAAAATGACGAAATATCTTAATTCTGTTATTGATTCGGGGGGCAAATTTATTGACAGTTAGGGGGGATTGCCATTCTAGCTTATCTTTACGGCCATGAAAGCATTGCGCCTGGTCGACCATTCTGAAGAGAAACTCCAAGTACAAGAGGTAGAGAAACCGCAACCTGCTGAAGGTCAGGTTTTGATAAAAATCAAAGCTGCTGCACTTAACAGACGCGACCAGTGGATTCGTCAGGGGATGTACCCAAACATTCAGTTCGATACTACATTGGGCTCTGATGGTGCTGGTGTTGTAGAATCATTGGGAGAGGGCGTAGATCCCTCACTTTTAGGCAAAGAAGTTTTAATCAACCCCAACATCAATTGGGGAGATGACCCTAGGGTACAGGCGTCTGATTACCATATACTTGGTATGCCCACTCACGGTACATTTGCCGAGTATGTAGTGGTAGGTGGAAATAAAGTTTTTGAAAAACCATCACATTTGAGTTTTGAGGCAGCAGCTGCTTTGCCATTGGGTGGACTTACAGCTTACAGGGCAGTTTTTCATCATGGCCAGATGAGCAAAGGCAAAAGTGTTTTGATTTCAGGAATGGGCGGGGGAGTGGCTCAGTTTGCATTCCAATTTGCATTGGCAGTAGGAGCAGAGGTTTATGTTACCTCAGGCCAGGATGATAAACTGGCCAGGGCCAAAGAAATGGGTGCAACCGGTGGCTTCAACTATAAAACCGATGGCTGGCAAAAGACAGCATTCAAAGAGTCGGGTGGGTTCGATTGTGTGATAGACTCTGCCGGAGGCGATCAGCTCAATGACTTTGTGAAAATGATGCGACCCGCTGGCAAAATCGTGTTTTATGGGGCTACTAACGGCATGCCTGCTAAGCTGGATGTTTTCAGAATGTTCTGGAATCAGATCACCATACAGGGCTCTACCATGGGCAACGACCAAGAGTTTGCAGCAATGGTTGACTTTGTATCGACTCATAAAATTGTACCTATTGTCGACTCTGTGAGGCCATTTGATCAAATATTATCCGCATTTGATAACATGCGAGATGGAAAGACTTTTGGCAAGCTGGTGGTGAGGTTATAAGAACCAAAGCCCAAAACTTAACCACTTATGCAACCATAAGCCCTATGTCTCGTTGTCTAATTCGGATTTGAAAAACAGTCCCAATAACTAAAAACAACCCTTGTTTAAAATCAATCGCATAACAACCATGAAAAGATCTATATTCCTAGCCTTGTTATTGCTCATTGGCCTTGTGAAGGCTGAAGCGCAAATTACTTTACCACAACCTAGTCCTGCGGCAACAGTTAGTACCGTGATTGGGTTGACCGATGTCAAACTTCAGTACTCTCGTCCTCAAATGAAAGGGCGTCAGATTTTTGGAGCCGGAGCAGACTACCTGACTCCCTATGGTCAACTTTGGCGTACCGGTGCAAATGCAGGGACGATCATAGAATTTGACAAAGAAATTAGCTTTGGGGGTGAAACAGTGGCTCCTGGTCGCTATCTGATTTTCTCAATTCCGAATGCTTCAGAGTGGGATGTCATGCTTTATAGTGACCTGACTATAGGGGGTAATGTAGGCGCTTACAATAATGAAAATGAAGTTGTCAAAGTAAAGGCTAAGGCAACAAGGCTATCAGCAAAAGTTGATGCCTTTACAATCAACATTGTCAACATTAGTGAGGACAGTAGAACCGCTCATTTGGAAATTGCCTGGGAGAACACTGCTGTTCACGTGCCAATTGTAGCCGATTATGAGAAAGAAGTAGAAGCCTCTATTGCGGCCAATACTAAAGTAAACCCAGGAAACCTCCTGGCAGCTGCCAACTATTATCTGGCAGCAGAGAAGAATCTTGATCAGGCCCTGGAGTGGGTTGAGATTTATTTGTCTACAGGGGAGAACAACAGGCAGTTCTGGAACATCCATGTAAAAGCGAGAATCCTGGCGAAATTGGGCAGAAAAGATGAAGCCATCAAAGCGGCTCAGGAATCTTTGGCTGGAGCAAAAGCTCGAGCTCAGGGAGATTTTGGTTACATCAAAATCAACGAAGACTTTATTGCGGGGCTAAACTAACCAGCACGAATTAATACAAGTATAAAAAATGAGAAACCCTGATTTCGGTTATTGAACCGGAGTCAGGGTTTCGTTTTTTTAAATTCCTGAAAACACGGGGAAGGATGGTAAAGGCGCCAATGAAGAAATCAGGTGGTTTCACCTGTTTGATAGACTCTTTGAGGCCCTTTGATCAGATTGTTTCGGCCTTTTATAATATGCGAGATGGTGAAGTTTTTGGGATGTTGGTATTGAGCATTTAATCATTAACCACCACTCTAAAACCAAAGTGATTGTTGCCACGCTCGGGCAGGTCTCCTGCTCTGGCATAAGTGAGCAATGTGGCTGAATGGTAATTCCAAGAGCCACCTCTTCTCACTCTTGACGATTGGGCCCCGGCAGCAGTATTAACCGGGTCAATGGTGCCTGAAGTATAAAAACCGACATCATAGTAGTCCATGCACCATTCCCAGACATTGCCACCCATGTCGTAAAGTCCGTAGGGGTTGGCAGGATAAGACCCCGTTGCTACCGAGTGACCTGTTTCGTTAAGTACTCCTGGAACATCACCATTATAATTGGCTTTGGTCATGCTCAGGGTACCATCGTTAGTGGGGTATTCCAGTTGCTGCCCACCTCTTGCCGCATATTCCCATTGTGCTTCTGAAGGCAAGTCTATTCCATAATATTGGGTAAATGCATAGGCACCATACCATCTAACCCAGTTTACCGGCCAGTTGGCTTTCGAGTTATCAATCAGGCTAAAGGTCTCGGATGACTGATCATATTGTATCCAGCTTTTATTGTCAATGTCTTCAGCGTGCCCGTCAGAGGTGCAACCGCCTGTTTCTCCTAGCTGCAGATAGATTTGACCGGCATTGGGCCCATTTCCTGCTCCCAATACCACAAACTCCTGATTGGTGCCGCAGGGGTCGGCTATGGTTTGCTCCTGTACCGATAGCCAGCCATCCGCATTGGCCGCATTCAAAAAATCAATGTATTCTGAATTGGTTATCTCTTTTTCTGAGATTTTAAAGCCAGACAAGGTGACTGAAACTTCTGGGGCGTCATTGGCCATGGTGGTTCCACCCATGGTAAAAGCCCCCCCTGCGATGTCAATTAGGTTAATACTACTGGGCAAAGTAGGTTCTTCATTTGGAATTGGAGTTTCAGTGCCATCATCGCTGCCACAACCAAAGGATATCAAGACAAAAGCAAAGAATAAGATAGAAAACACCCACTTGGCATACTTGTAAAAGACAGACTTCATATGTTTTGGATTTAGAGGAGTTGGTTCCGAATGGTTGATCTAAGTTATGAAGTATTAGTCAATCCTAAATCATATCCACCTCTGACGATGTGAGATGGAAAGGCTTGTAGTAAACTCTTGATTATGTTCTGATTTTCAATTGCCACCACCTATACTCGAAAGATCAGGAATTGCATTGATAAAATTGTATTATTAATTGTAAATGAAGCTTTTGCTTTTTATTTTAAAATAACCAATAGTATGATGGTGGCCAGGTCATTATTCTTCATTGCCTTTTGTGGCGTCTTAAGCCAAAGCTTGTTTGGTCAAATTGAAATACGCCATTTCCAAGGACATGATGATGAATTTATGGCCGAAACCCTTGATTCGACCTTATTCACCAATTCAGGATTTGTAAACAACGGCCTTGACAATGGTAACTACTGGATTAGTATCGAGGGTATTTCCGAGCCTTCTATTGTTCAGATACCCAATGATCACATTCATCTTGTGACAGCCTACATGGATGGACGAAAGATCGAAAGAAAGAGATACGAGCGGTTTGTTACCTATGAAGTAGATAAAGGACAACTCTATTTAAATGTAGAGGCAGACAGGGAAGCATACATACCAGTAAGTGTAAAGAATGTTGAGGCCTATGCCTTTGCTGAAAAGAAGAACCTGCTTTTTATTGGTGTTTATTTTGGCTTTGTGGTGGTGGTGGTGGTTTTAAACTTACTGTACTTTCAGTCATTCAAAGACCTTACCTTTCTCTATTACGCCCTCTTTCTTATCGCAGTCTCTTATGGCCTGTTCATTAAAGACGGTGTCTTTTTCTTTTTCGGAATGAGCCGCCAATTCATATTGATTAATGAAGTATTTATCCATGTAGCTGCCGCCATTATATGTGGGTATTTTTCCACCAGTTACCTGAACCTGGACTTTTACTATAAGTGGTTGAAGCCTGTGAGAATGTTCCTGAATGCGGCCATGATTATTCCGGCTGTGCTGTACTTGTATACACTGGAGTTTAACTATTTCATTATCATGGACGTGATTGTATTTTCTGTTCTCACCTTTTATTGGTCTTTTGGGTGGGTGTTTGTGAAAAAAAATGTTTTTACAAAACTATTCGTTTTTGCATTCTGGCTCATCCTGTTTTCTGGAGTTAATTTTTTTGTAGCCCAACTGATGGGCTTTACTTTGATAGATGGGGTGAATGCCGCCCACTTGAACAAGGCGGGCGGTTTTGTAGAAATGCTCATGCTTTCATTCGGTGTATTTTACAGAATGCAGGTTTTGCAGAGTGAAAACAAAGGCATGCGGGAAGCCATCTTGAATTATACTAATCAAATTCAATCTCTATCCGCAGAACTTGAGAAGAATAAAGAAGGGAATGAAAATCATTTTACAAGTTTTGATCTTAGTTTCCGAGAAAACCAGATCCTAACCTTAATTACCCAGGGCAAGAGTAATAAACAGATCGCTGATGAAATATTTGTATCGGTAAATACGGTGAAATATCACATCAAAAACATCTATCAAAAGCTTCATATATCAAGTCGAAAAGAAGCCTTGAGTATCAAATTGTAAACGTTTTCGATTGAAGGACAACATCCTCGTATCAGAGGTTGATTTCTTAAAAAAATGCTCATAGTGATGGATTTGCTTGCTTTTGGTCAAAACTACCCATTTACTACCCGGTAAAAATCAACTTATATTTTCAGTAAGCGGTACATTAGGTTAATCGAAATGTCCGCCAAGCACAGATTATATGTTATCGGTTTACCTCAATCAGAACAAGTGCAATTCCAACTCCGTCCTTTTTGGCTGGGCAGGTGCTTTGCTAATCTGGCCCAGGCTGAAAGTTGACATATGGTTTAGAAGCATAGTGTTGACCTTGGCCCTGATACCCATGGCATGCCAGTCTTCGATACAAGGTGCCCACCATTTCAGTACATTGGGTGTGCAGGTACAGCCCAAAGTTTTGGCCCATCCTGGTGTCCTACTTAGTGGTGATTTTTCATCGAACTTATTAAGCCCTCGGTTGCTAACTGAGCTGCAAGAACTGGCAGTATTGTTGATTAAAGATGAGTTGAGGGGGGCGAATGTATCCTACAATCAGGGCTTAAACGCTGCCATTAGTTCACCAATGAGTATAGGGATTATGATCCTGGTTTCTACGTTATTCATGGCTTGGTTCTTCTATAGAAATGGCAGGTTACAGGCCGAGACCAACCGGCAAATCATCATTGAGAACGAGTCTTTGAACAAAGCACTACACGAAAGAGAAACACTGCTAAAAGAGATACATCATCGGGTAAAAAATAATCTTCAGATTGTAGCCAGTCTATTATGCCTTCAGTCGAACAGGTTGGAAAATGAGGAGCTGAAAAAGGTACTGGAAGATGGTCAATCACGGGTGCGCTCAATGATGCTTATTCACCAAAAACTATATGAGAATGAGGATTTCAAACATATAGCTTTCAGGCAATATCTAAATGAACTCATTACAGAAGTAAAGGCCGCTTTTGGTTCAGGTATGGACCACGCAAAAATGGTGGTTTTATCTCCAGAGATACGTTTTGAAGCAGAAACTGCCGTACCATTAGGTTTGATTGTTACTGAATTGGCCACCAATGCTTTCAAGCATGCATTCAATGAGATGAATTGCAGGCCAGAGTTGAGGGTGAGATTAATTCAAAAATCCATCCGCCACTTTTCTTTGATTATTTCTGATAACGGAACCGGAATCGATGAATCTCAATTCAATTCGTTCTCCAAGGTCTCTTTTGGTTTGAACCTGATCAAGCTCATGAGTACGCAGCTGAATGGAGCATATACTTTTGATTGCCAAAATGGTACAACTTTTACACTTCATTTTACTGTCTGAAAGTGCAATACTGATTGAACACCACAGCGCCATATTCCTTATATCCACCTTGCTGTTACCAATAGCAATGACTTTCTGACCATTCAAAGTGTCCAGCATTTAATGGCATAAAAGCCGGTTTCCGCCTGCGGTATTTTTGCTAACATGTGGTTTGAAACCAGGTCAAACCAATCATTTATGAATAGACATTACTTCAAATGGTGTTTCAGTCTGTTGCTTTCCGTGGGGCTTTTGAGTTTCACAAATGCACAAGACTACAATAACGCCAACCAACTGGCCCAGCGCTTACGCAGTCTGGCCAACGGCTCGGCCAATGCGAGCCTGACTTCAATAGCAAAAACAGAAGGGGGCAAAGACATCTGGATGCTCACCCTCAGCAAAGGAGATGCAGACAGTAAACCAGCCATGGCTGTATTAGGCGGAGTGGAGGGTAAACATCTGCTAGGTGTGGAACTTGCCGTGAGTTTTGCCGAAAAGCTTTTGGCCGATCATAGCGATGCGCTAGACCAAACTACCTTTTATGTATTTCCAAACATGAGCCCCGATGCGACAGAGCAGTACTTTGCTGCGCTGAAATATGAGCGAAGTGGTAATGCCAAGTCTACAGACGATGACCGTGATGGTAGATTCAACGAAGATCCTTTTGAAGATTTGGACGGCAATGGCATGATTACCATGATGCGTGTGGAAGATGCTACGGGCGACTGGATTACCCACCCGGCCGATGATCGAATTATGATCAAAGCCAACAAAGGCAAAGGAGAAAAAGGACAATACAAATACCTGACAGAGGGCAGTGACAATGACAAGGACGGAGCCTTTAATGAAGATGGTGAAGGCGGAATCCATTTCAATAAGAGCCTTACCTATCAGTTTCCTTATTTCAAACCAGGAGCCGGAGAGCATCCCGTTTCTGAAATGGAAAACAGGGCTTTGCTCGATCTGCTCTATACCAAGACCAATGTCTACGGCATTTTCACTTTCGGGCCAGGAAACAACCTTTCCAGCCCATGGAAGTACAACCGTGCCGGAGCCAGCAAACGCGTGGTGACCAGTATTCTCAAAAGCGATGCAGGTTTGAACAAACTGGCGGCAGATGCTTATGGGAAGACCGTGGGTATGAAAGATGCGCCTCCTTCAGGTGCTCAGGGTGGAGACTTCTTTCAATGGGCCTATTTCCATTTTGGCCGATTGAGCTTTGGCACCCCAGGCTGGTGGGCACCAATGGTTAAAGGTGACTCTACCATGAAAGCCAATAAGGACAAAAACCGTGAAGTGAACCTGCTTCGCTGGGCTGAACAAGAAGGCCTGGACGGCTACTTTGTAGACTGGAAAGAAATGGATCACCCAGATTTTCCTGGTCAGAAAGTGGAAGTTGGAGGTATTGCACCATTTAAAATGTTAAATCCGCCTTATGCCATGGTAAGTGAAGTGGCTGACAAGCATACGCAGTACATAGTAGAGCTGGCAGGCTTACAGGCCTCTGTGGCCTTGATCAACCTGAAAGTTGAAGAAGTGGGTAAGGGATTGACTCGTATAACGGTTGACCTTTACAATGGTGGCACGCTGCCAACTCATTCGCAAATGGGTGCGAGGTCTAAATGGCTGAACAGGCTGAAAGTGACTCTAAAACTGGGCCGTGGACAAGAAGTGGTTTCAGGTCGCCCGGTGCAGTTGATCAACAGCGTAGGGGGGGACAACTCACAAACACTCACCTGGCTGGTGAAAGGCAAAGGTAGCCTGGATATTGAAGCAGGTGCTCCACACGTAGGAAACGACAAATTGACAGTAAACCTTAAATGATGAAACTGATGAAAACGATTATAAGATCACTATTTGCCGGTTTACTGCTGACTTTTATGGCCTCACCGGTCATGAGTCAAAGCGAAGATGAAATTTTCCGGGCGGTGGGCTCTCCCCACAACCCTAAGGTGCAGATTAGCTTTAACCGCTACTATACATCTGAAGGACATGCTGCGCTTATCAAAAAGATAGCAGATGCACATCCCAACCTTGCCAAAAGGGTTTCAATTGGTAAATCCTATGAAGGCAGAGACATGTGGCTGCTGCAAATCACCAACTTTCAGAAAGGTGATGCAGACAGGAAGCCTGCTTTCTATATAGATGGCAACATCCACTCAAATGAGATACAAGGCGCTGAGATTTCTATCTACACGGCCTGGTACCTCACAGAGAATTACGGTGCCATCGATTATATCACAGAGATGCTGGACGACCGTATTTTCTACATCATTCCTACCATCAATCCAGACGCCAGGAATAACTACATGAAAGCGCCTAATACGGGTAGTTCGCCCAGGTCGGGCATGATGCCGATAGACGATGACCGTGATGGCTTGATGGATGAGGATGGACCTGACGACCTGGATGGCAACGGTTCTATCACCCAAATGAGGAGAAAATCGACTAATGGCAACTTCATTCTGGACCCGAAGGATCCCAGAAGAATGCTCCAGGTGGGCGTAGATGACAATGTGCCAGCCGATGTGCAGCGCTATGAATACCTGGGCCAGGAAGGCATAGACAACGATGGTGATGGCCAGGTAAACGAGGACAGGGTAGGCTACTATGACCCCAACCGTGATTGGGCATGGAAGTGGCAGCCAGACTATATTCAGCGCGGTGCTTATAGATATCCTTTCAGTGTACCTGAAAACCGCAACGTGGCCGATTTTGTGATGGCGCACCCGAATATTGCCGGAGGGCAGAGCTACCACAATTCAGGCGGAATGATTTTGCGTGGCCCTGGTGCAGAAGAAGATATATCTACCTACAACCGTGCCGACCTGCGCATTTACGATGCCATTGGTAAGAAAGGTGAAGCTCTGATGCCCGGCTACCGTTATCTCACGGTTTATAAAGACCTGTACTCGGTCTTTGGTGGTGAGCTCGACTGGTTCTATGGCAGCAGAGGTATCTACACTTTTACCAATGAAATATTCACTCGATTTGCCTACTTCAAAAACAATGAAGGCGGCCAGGACCTCTCATACAAAGTAGACACTGATCTGCTCTTTGGCGATGCCTTTGAAGCATGGAAACCCTATGATCACCCCACCTATGGAGAGATCGAAATAGGCGGTTTCAGGAAAAACTTTGGTAGAGCTACCCCAGGCTTTATGCTGGAAGAAGAGCTTCATAGAAACATGGCTTTTACCATGTATCATGCCTACCAAATGCCTCACCTGAGTATTTCAGATGTGAAAGAAAAAGACCTGGGAGGAGGCTTGCGTGAAATCACTGCCACCATTAAGAACGATAGACTGATGCCGACACATGCCAGTCAGGATTTGAAATTCAAGATTGAAAGACCTGACTATATCTCTATTTCAGGAGTAAGTGTACAAGCGGGTATGGTAGTGAATAACGAAGACCGCAACTTTACCACAGAGCAAAAAACAGAACCCGAAAAACTGAGACTGGCCAATATTCCAGGTAACTCAGTGGTGAAGGTTCGCTGGATTGTGAGTGGCCGAGGCAAATACACGGTTACTGTAGACAGCGCCAAAGGGGGCGTAGTGAGCCGTTAGCAATGTAGAATCACTGTTGTCTGGTTAAAATTGATTTTGCCATAAAATGACCTCTAAAATAATCATGGGAAAGATTTTTCAGTGTATCTAAATTGTAAGCCCCTCCCTGAAGGGTGAAACGAAACTATCCCTTCAGGAAATATTAGGGCGTTTTTTAGACTGATCTGCCTTCCGAAAAATCTTTCCCCGGACACTAGTGATGTAGAATAACTAAAATATTGAAAGGTCTGGGAGATATGTCTCAGACCTTTTTTCATTTACCAATTGCTTGATCAGTGTGAAATTGATAGCTTTTGGAACCCAATAGCCAAAATGTCCAGGATTAAAAATCTACTTCCTTTACTCGCCATTCTGCTGATTACCCTAGTGGTTTATTGGCCCGTGACTCAGGGTGAATACCTGGCAGGTTGGGACGATGACCAGCAGATACTGAAAAATCCGGACGTGACAAATTTGTCCTGGCAGAGCATTCAAAACTATTTCAGCAGCTATTATGTAGCGTCCTATCAGCCCCTGGCATCGCTCAGTTTTGGCATAGAGTACTACTTTTTTGATGAGAATGCCTCGGTGCCTCATATCACCAACCTGGCACTGCATTTACTCAATGTTGTGCTGCTCTATTTACTGTTGCAGAAACTTTTCGTGAAGAGGCACCTGCTGGTATTACTGGTTACAGCCATTTTCGCCTTCCATCCGCTGCAAACCGAGGTGGTAGGCTGGATATCTACCCGAAGCACGCTGATGTATGCCGGTTTGTTCTTTCTTTCTTGTCTGGGCTATATCCGCTACATCAATCAGGAAAAGAATAGATGGCGCAATCTGTTGCTATGCGTGGTTTTCTTCGTTTTGGCGCTCTTTACTAAAGCAGCCGCAGTTACGCTACCTTTGATTCTGCTGGTGCTGGATTATTACTTCAAGCGGGCCATTACCTGGAGAGTGCTTTTAGAGAAGGTACCCTTGCTCGTAGGGTCGGTCATCATAGGCTTGGTCAGCATCGATTCCAGATCAGTGATCGATTCTCTAAGTAGTTTTAGCAGCTACTATTCCTTTTTCGAAAAAGTCGCACTGTCGGCTTATACCCTGGTCTTTTACTTCTTCAAATCCATCATACCAGGTAATCTTTACACCTACTACGGCTACCCCATGAAAGCTGATGGTGAAGGCCTTGGGCTCCTGTTTTGGCTAGCACCCTTGGCGCTCGCGCTGATTTTGTTCATTCTATGGAAAGTCTACAAGGTCTCCTGTGATGCTTTCAGAAGAGAATGGGTATTGGGTATTGCCTTTTTCGCCATTAACATTGGCCTCGTGATCAATTTTACTCCTTTTGGGCCAACCATGACGGCTGAACGCTACATGTACTTGCCCATTATAGGCGTATATATCTGCCTGGGCCGCTTAATTTTTTACCTCTATAAGTGGCCGCAGGGCAAAGTGGTAGCCAATGTGCTCATCGTTTTGATGCTCATCGCCTTTGGTGTAAAAAGTAGCCTGCAATCATCCGTTTGGCAAAGTAGGGTTAGCCTTTGGGAAAACTCCATTGCTCACACCAATGCCGTCTACCCCTGGATGGAGCTGGGCAACGAATACCAGAAAAGAGGAGATATAGACAAGGCCATAGAGTACTACAATGGGGGGGTAGCCCTGAACCCTTATTATGCGAAGGTGTATTATTACAGAGGGCTGGCCATTAAGACCAAAGGAGATAAAGACTACGCGAAAATCGATTTCGAACGTGTGATAAAAAGCGGGGGAGATATGAAGGGAGATGCCTTTTATGAAAGGGGGCTATTATACGAAGAACTCAATATGCTGGACAGCGCCCTGGCAGATTATGACAGCGCCCTGTTCTATAATCCTGAAAGTGCCGCCATGTTCAGAAAGAATGCTTTATCGGGAGGCAACGATGCCCTGATAGGACAAACGGTTTTAATACAGCGCATGTCTCAAATGATGATCAAGGGAGACTCCCTGATGAAATCGGGCGCGCTCGATCAGGCACTAGAGAGTTTTGAGAATGTATTGTTGATCAATCCCCAGATGGAAACGGCACTGATGTCAAAGGGCCTGATTCTGACCAACAATCAGATGTTTGCTGAATCCATCGACACTTTTTCAAAAATCTTAGAGGCCAATCCAGATCAGGAGCGTGCTCGCCTTTCCAGGGCATTCGCGTATACTCAGACCAAGGAGTTTGATAAATCCATAGAAGATTATAATCATGTGGTGGATGAAATTGGAACTCGAACCGGGGAGGTACTATATTTCAGAGCCATTGCCTTATTGAATGCGGGCCAGAAAGAACAAGCCTGCAAAGACCTGGCAGAAGCAGAGCAGAAAGGCTATGCACAAGCCAGTCAACTCAGGGGACAGACTTGTAAATAAACAAGAGGCTATTTATTTATAAGAATAGATATTAAAATTTAACCCAATGGGTAAGAAGCTTTACAATAGAAGTCTTTTATATTGGTGACAAGCACTTATTCTCAATCAGTATTGATGCCAAAACGCTTATTCTGGGCCTTGTTGCCCTTGTTGCTAATACCGAGTATACCGGTAATAGGGCAGGATCAACCTTCCCTCAAGGTCAGTGAAATTGGTACACCTGTTATCAACATATATACGCCCGATGTTTATGGTGCTCATGAGCAGAGCTTCGACATAGCTCAGGATGAAAGAGGAGTGCTATATTTTGCTAATAATTCAGGCATTATAGAGTTTGATGGTAAGCGATGGCTCCACAATATGGATGAGTCCGGAGATTCCTATTATGATGTCGTTACTGCTTCAGATGGAAAGATTTTCGGATTGACTAAGAGCGAGATTGGCTATTGGTACCCGGCACCAGATGGTAGCTACCTTTACCAATCTCTTTTACCCAAACTCCCTTCTGATCTCCCTGATCTAGGCAATAGCACGTCCATTGAGCTGATGGGTGATCACATCATTTTTGCGTCCAGAAAACATTTTATGTCTTATGATATCAAGAAGGATACAGTGATGGTCTATAAAGCCAAAAATTGGTTTGGACAACCTTCGGTAATAGATGACAAAGCTTATATACGAGACTGGCCACATGGTCTGGTGGTTTTGGAAGATGAGGCTTTTACTTACCACCCGTTTCCGGCAGACTCCACAGATATGGTGGTCACGTCAATCCTCAAATATTCAGAAGAGGAGTTATTGATTGTGAGTTGGGAATCAGGACTCTTTCTTTATGATTTCAATGAACTCCGACCATTTAAAACCGAAGTATCGGAGTTATATGAAAATAACCAGATCACCATAGCCTGCTGGGTTGGGGAAGATTATATAGCCATAGGTACAGTCAAGTCAGGCATACACATCATTGATAAACAAGGAAAGTTGATTCAGAAACTAGACGCCAGCACAGGCTTGCCTGATGCGAGGGTCTCAGGCCTTTTTGTAGATCAGAACATGAACTTGTGGGCGACTCAAGATGGGTATATCTCTCAAATTATTTTGAATAGCCCATTTTTGGATATTGATGAGAGACATGGTCTTAAGGGCTTCCAGACCTACCTATATGAACATCAGGGAAACATTTATGTTGGGACCCCAGACGGCATTTCTTATAAAGGTGCCGATGTTCCCTGGCAAAAGCCGGGAGAACATAAACCTTTTGTGAGCCTGGAGGGCATACAAGATAACCGGGGGTGGATGTTTATGTCAAAAGGCCCCGACCTTTTTGCGCTTACGGGAGCAGGAGTGGGGCAGATCACCGATAACAGATATGTTCCGCTATACGAGGGTAGTTCAGCATGGGCTGGGGTGATGCTGAAGAATTCAGAAGGCCTGGTCTTTGGCCAAAGAACGGGTGACCTGCATTTAATTCAGAAGAAATCAGGCCGCTGGCAATACATTTCACAAATCAAGGGTTTTAACCATCAGATGGACTTTCTGGAAAGAACCGAGAATGATGAAATTTGGCTGACCGACTCAGAAACCGGTGTTTTTAAGCTGACTTTAAATGCTGCCCAGGACAGTGTGGTGAAGGTGCGAACTTATGGGAAAGAAGATGGACTGCCTGATGTACAAGGAAACAGGGTTTTCAGACACAATGACAAGCTCTATTTTACTACCCGAAAGGGCGTTTACAGATACTCACAGGCAAGTGACACCTTCTTGCCAGATTCGGCAGTAAACAAACATATTGGTGAATATTATATCGGCCGCTTCGCCATGTTGACCGATGACAAAATACTTGCCACTATGTCCGGCTTAGGCCTTGGCATGCTTGTTCCAAAGAATGAAGAATACGAGATAGTCTATTCTCCTTTTCAAGCGGTAAACGACCACACTCCCGAATTCATTACTTCTTTGAACAGTAATAAAGCCTGGATAGTAGGGCCGGGTATCAAGTATATTGACCCTGCCCAGGCTACCTGGAATAGTCTTAAGACCAAAACTCTGGTAAGGCAAGTAAACATCCTCAATAAGGGTGATTCACTCATCTATGGAGGCTCTGGTATGCAAGCTGATGTTCAGTTGAATGTAAAGGAGAATGCCGTTCGTTTCAGGTATGCAGCACCACTTTACGAACATGTGAACAAGGTTGAATTCCAAAGCTACCTGGAAGGCTTTGAAGAAACTTGGGCAAGCTGGAGTTCGGAAAGTAACCGGGATTATACCAATCTGCCTCACGGAATCTATACATTCAAAGTCAGGGCCAGAGATCATTATGGAAGGATTAGTGAGACAGCAGAATACAATTTCACCATCATTACACCATGGTATTTCACCTGGTGGGCATACGCGCTCTATGGGGTCTTAGCTATACTACTTGTCTGGCTTATTGTGAAGCTAAATTTAAGGCGGGTTGAAAAAGAGAAGGAATCGCTGGAACAAACCGTTCAAGAGCGTACAGAGGAAATAAGAATTCAAAAAGACGAAATAGAAGAACAGGCCAACAGACTTAGAGAATTAGATAAGGTGAAATCGCGCTTCTTCGCCAACATTTCACATGAGCTGCGCACACCCTTGACGCTGATCAATGCACCCTTAGAATCGCTGGTGCACAATGGGAAAATAGAAGACCCTGAGGTGCGTGAGACGCTGGAAACAGCTACCCGGAATGGCGTTAGTTTACTCTCCCTGGTTGAAGAAATACTGGACCTGGCCAAACTGGATGGGGGCAAGTTAAAGCTGATAGAAAACCCGGTGCGCGTAGATGATTTCCTGAAACTCATCTTATCAGACTATAAATCAGGGCTCGACCATAAGTCCATCAATCTCAACTATGAGTATAAAGCGAAAGCCAATTTGGCGATACTCATTGACGAAAATCGATGCACGAAAGTGGTGAATAACTTGCTTTCCAATGCCTTGAAATTCACTCCGGAAGAAGGGGAGATCTGCGTTTTGGTGACTGATGACGCTACTTCTGGGAGGCTCAAAATAGAAGTGAGCGATACGGGCATCGGTATTCATCCCAATGACCTTCCTTATGTTTTCGATCGCTATTACCAATCAGAGCAACCCGGTAAAAAGGCAGAGGGTGGCACGGGCATAGGACTGGCCCTGGCCAAAGAGCTCACTGAGCTGCATGGAGGCAGTCTCACTGTGACAAGCGAGTTAAACAGAGGAACTAGTTTTGTCTTCGAGTTGCCAATGAAAGAAGTGCAGGAAGAAACCATAGTGCCGCTTTCTTTGGTAGAAGACAAAGCCCTTGGCGAAGCTTTACAGAGCACCATCGAACGCTATGCGGAGAAATTTGAAGTAGACAAACCCGTGTTGCTGGTTACGGAAGATCATCCTGAAATGCGTGCTTTTATAGCCAAGACGCTTTCGCCCTACTTTGCCATCAGGCAGGCTGAAAATGGCAAGGTGGCATTGGAGGTGTTGAATTCAGAACGCATTGACATTGTAATATCCGATGTGATGATGCCCGTAATGGACGGGTTCGAGCTGTTAGAAGAAATCAAAAAGAACGAATCATTGCATCAGGTATCGCTGATCATGCTTACAGCCCGTGCAGACCATGAAGATAAGCTTTACGCACTCACCTTGGGCATAGACGACTACCTCACCAAACCCTTTAGTGCCACGGAGTTTCTGGCCAGGATCAAGAACATACTTGAAAACAGAATTAAGATCATCAGAGAACTCAATGCAGAGTCGACCAAAGAAGACCTGGGCCTATTAATCAAAAGATATCAGTTAGTGGAGCGCGAGGTAGAGGTGTTGAAACTAATGGCTCAGCGACTCTCTAACCCGGAAATAGCCGAGGCGCTTTTTATTTCGCGTAATACGGTCAAATTCCATATCAAAAACATCTTTGGCAAAATGGGCCTTAAGACGAGGGCACAAGCCATTGAGTTGATTAAGACAGAAGACTAAAGTCATACTCTACCCTAAAAAACCAGAGCACGTCATGTTCGGGCTTGACCCGGACATCCCTTTCGTTATCTCAATAAAGGAATGCACACTGAACTTATACTCAAGTGAATCGAGAGAGATACCCTGTCAGGTCCACTGTTGTCCGCGGAAAGATATTTCGATGAGTATTATTCCTCAATTAACGCCCTTTTAGTTCCTTGAAGGGATAATTTTCGTCTCACCCTTCAGGGAGGGGCCTGCTTTTAGTTTGCGAGAAAAATCTTTCCTCTAGATACTTTAAAAGCCATATAAGGTGAAATTCCAGTTCATTGAACAACAGTGATTTATATTCAGATTTTAACCGGACAACAGTGGGGCAGGTCGGGAATGACGAAATATTAATGTCTTATCAACATCTCCCAGGTAGGCTATAATCCAATCAGAGAATCGAAACAATTGCAATACTACCCACCCTGGGTAGTCGACTCAAGCATCTATTTCATCACCTTGGTATTGGTGATACAGTTTTGACTGAATCTACCGAAACCAAAACACTATTTTGCTGAATCCTTCTACCGGTCATAGTTTCTCATTCAATACAGTTGCATCAGACTTGATGGAACTCTATGAGCTTTCAGCTCGTGAAGCAGAAATACTAGACCTGGTAGTGCTTCAGTACTCCAATTCAGAAATAGCTGACCGTACCAATATCACTCGAAATACGGTAAAATTTCATCTCAAAAATCTACTGATCAAGCTCAAGGTCACCACTCGACAAGAAGCTGCCCGAAAGGCACTATCCCAGCTGGGTAGTCAGTGATTTTTAGCTCAATCCATTAAAAGAGCCAAATAAGGCCTGTTTTATTAGCAGAACTACCCACCCTGGGTAGTGGGATGAGCCATGTTTCAATCCAAATTACGAGCGTGTAAATCCCTTATGTGTGTATGTGATTTGCCCGCCAAAGAATTAGACCAAAACACTGTTTTATGGATTACGTTGCCATCCAGTCTGTATCGTTAAAGACCCTTCGCAAGTATACCGGGTTTACAAACCTGAGGATAAAAAGAAGTTTATGGCTCATTTGTGCTTTGATTGTTGGAGCCACTCAGGTACATGCTCAGAACAATGATCCGGTATTTACCTCGACAGCCACCACCTCTTTGTTAGAAGGGGAGACTTATACCTATAACCCAACAGCTTCCGATGCTGATAATGATGCCCTTACTTTTACAGCGCCTACTTTACCGAGCTGGTTGACTTTTCAGTCCAACCCCAACGTTGTGACCACTTTTGCCGGATCTGGATCTTCTGGAACAGCCGATGGTACAGTCACATCAGCAACATTTAATGGCCCGGCAGGTTTGGCTTTGGATAATTCTGGAAATATATACATAGCCGATGCCCAAAATCATCTTATCAGAAAGATTACGCCAGCAGGGGTGGTTAGCACTGTTGCAGGAACTGGGGCATCTGGTTCAGCAGATGGTACAAGAACATCTGCAGCATTTAATTTTCCAATAGACCTGGACATAGACAATGCTGGCAATCTCTATGTAGTTGAATTTCTGGGTCACCGCATTAGAAAGATCGACCCATCAGGGGTGGTTACCACAATTGCCGGTAGTGGAAATGCTGGATCTGCAGAGGGCACCGGTACCGGTGCCGAATTCAATCAACCGGCAGGAATAGTGCTTGATGCTTCTGGTAATTTATTCGTAACGGATGCTATAAATTCAGTAATTAAAAAAATAGATCCTAACCGTGTCGTTAGCATTTTCGCTGGCAATTACGAGGGGCATTCAGATGACGGTTCGGGTAGCACTGCCGGCTTTTTAGTTCCAAAAGGTATTGCCATAGACGCAGCCGGTAACTTCTATGTTTCTGAGGAGGGGGGGCATAAAATAAGAAAAGTCACTTCATCTGGTGTGATCTCTACGATTGCCGGTTCAGGCACAGGTGGGACTGCAGATGGTACGGGCGCAGCAGCCCAATTTCGAAATCCATGGGGGATATCTGTGGACAGTGATGGAAATATTTTTGTATCTGACTTAGACCACCACCTGATAAGGAAAGTAACCAGTGATGGAGTGGTAAGCACCATAGCCGGAAATGGCAGCGCAGGAAACACCAACGGGACAGGCACCTCAAGTGATTTTTATCTGCCAATAGGTAATACGCTGGATGGTCAGGGCAATTTGTACATTGGTAATTTCATTGGCCAAACGGTAAGAAAAATTGCACTGGCTTCAACCAAGCTGACTGGAAATTCTACCGGTCAGGCGGGTAATCATAATGTGACGCTTCGTGCCGATGACGGCAATGGCGGTACGATCGATCAGAGCTTTGTAGTGGCGGTAACCGCTGCTAATGCAGCCCCGGTAGTAGACCTAAATGGAGCGACTGCAGGACTGAACACGGCTTTGAATTACAATGAGAATGCCTATATCAATATAGCGCCTTCGGGTACGGTCTCAGACAGTGATAATGACAATATCACTTCTATGACCGTGACCATTACCAATGCTACCCAATCATTTAATGATTTTTCTGTGGACATGGATTTTCAGGCCACAGCAGCAAAGACGGCAGCCACCAATGCGGGAGTTACCATAGGTACCATGAGCAATGGGGTATTGAACATCACAGGTAGTGCCACAGCACAGATATACCAAGACATACTTCAGAACCTTAAATACTCGAATAGCAGTGATGTGCCACCAGCAGAAACAATTAACATAAACGTGGTGGTGAATGATGGAACAGAGAACAGTACTACCGCTATAAGTGCCTTGACCATAGTGCCGTTTAATGATGGTTCTTCTGCCTTTGGTACTGGGGCCAATCCTACCTTCACAGAAGGAGGCACAGCCGTAACCCTCTTTACCAATATGACTGGCCATACCCAAGAAGCTGGTGAAACCATTACTGGTTTCAAATTCACAGTCACCAATGTTGCGGACAACTCAGGAACAGATGAGCAACTGACGGTGGACGGGACAGCCATCGCTTTAAATAATGGCAATTCGGGAACCACTTCAGGCAATAGCCTGAGCTATTCGGTGGCGCTAGCAGGCAGCACAGCAACGGTTTCACTCTCTGGCGGCACCTTTACCGCTTCTGCTTTTGCTACGCTTACTGAAGGATTGAAATACGAAAACGTAAATCAGAACCCAAATTCAGCCAATAGGGTAGTGACCCTAAGCGAAGTGACCGACAGTGGGGCTCAGGGAGCAGGCCATAACAATCCATGGGCGACTAACCATGCAGCATCAACTGTTATGGTCAGCCCGGTCAATGATCCTTCCGTATTTACCTCAGCTACCACGGCCAATTTTGCAGAAAACGGCACAGGAACAGCCTATACCATTACAGCTACAGATGTGGAGTCTTCCAACTTTACCTATGCCTTGGGTACCGGGAATGACAGCGACAAGTTCAACATCAATGGTGCTGTAATCACATTCAAAACCGCTCCTGACTTTGAAACCCCAACCGATGGGGATGGCAACAACACTTATATAGTTGAGGTAAAAGTGACTGAGAATGGGGTTACTGTAATGCAGAATGTGACCATTACTGTAACCGATGTTAATGAAAACACTGCTCCTGTGGTTGATTTAGACGGAGCAACAAGTGGTGCTATCAATGAAAATGGCAGTATTGGCATTGCCGACTACGCAACCGTTACAGATGCCGATAACGACAATATCGTGTCGATGACCGTCACCGTAACCGGATATACGGGCACCAATACCGATCAATATTTAGGAATCAATGGAGCTACCAATACCATTGCCACCAATGCAGGTGTTACGGTTTCAGGCTATGATGCCAATACAGGAGTAATGACTTTTACCGGTAGTGCGACTGCAGCGATTTATCAGTCTATTCTTAATGGCATTGTCTATGGCAATAATAGCGATAATCCACCTGCAGGGGATGTAGTCATTCATATTGAGGTAAATGATGGTACAGTGAAGAGCAGTGATGTTACCAATACGATTACCATTACTCCTGTAAATGACGACCCTGCCTTTACTTCTCAAGCGGTTACTTCTGTAAATGATAATGCCACCTATACCTATAACATTACTACCAGTGATGCAGAAGGAGATAACGTGACAGTCACCAAGTCGGCCCAACCAAGTTGGTTGACCATAGGTCAGTATGTAAGCACTTTTGCGGGATCGACATCCGGTTCTGCCGAAGGTACAGGCACAAATGCTCAATTTACCGTGCCTGCTGGTATAACCATTGATGGCAGCGGCAACCTCTATGTGGCCGATTACGGCAATTCCAAAATTCGCAAAATCACTCCCGCAGGTGTGGTTTCTACTTATGCCGGTTCCAGACCCGGTGTTAAGGATGGCCCTGCACTAAATTCTGAATTTGTTGAACCCTATGGTATTGCTATAGATCATAATGGTAACATCTATGTATCTGATAGAGCCATCAGCAATATCCGTAAAATCACTGCTGGAGGAACTGTATCGACCGTAGCCGGAGCCGCATCAATGGGGACAGGCGATGGTACTGGTACGAATGCACAATTTAACAATCCTGAAGGGCTTGCCGTAGATGCGGCAGGTAATGTTTATGTAGCCGATGCCAATAACCACAGGATCAGAAAAATTACGCCTGATAATGTGGTCAGCACTTTTGCAGGATCTGGATCAGGCTATTTGGATGGAACCGGTACAAGCGCAAAATTCTCTAATCCAAGAGAAATTGCGATAGATGCAGCAGGTAATTTATATGTAACAGATAGATTAAATCATAAGATTCGTAAAATCACTCCTGCTCGCGTAGTCAGTACTTTAGCCGGAGGTGGATCTGGTTATGCGGATGGTACAGGTACCGATGCCCTCTTTAATGAGCCATCAGGCATCGTTGTTGACAAAGATGGCAATGTCTATGTTGGCGATGAGCAAAATAAAAGGATAAGAAAAATTACCGCCAGTGGTGTGGTCACCACGCTCGCTGGTTCTACTATCGGCATTCAAGATGGATTTGGGGCTTTAGCCAAATTTGATGATGTAACAGGATTGGCCGTAGATGCAGCTGGTAATCTCTTTGCGGTAGACAGAAATAACAACAGAATCAGGAAGATCAGCCTGACCATGGCAGGCGATGCTACCGGTCAGGTTGCGGGCAATCAGTCGGTGACATTGACTGCCAATGATGGCAATTCAGGAACAGCTACTCAAACCTTCAATATCAATGTGGTGGATGTGACTAACCCTGTCTTCAACTCAGCCACTACCGCCAACTTTGCAGAAAATGGAACGGGCACAGCCTATACCATCTCAGCTACCGATGCCAATGCCGTAACCTATACTTTGGGCACAGGCAATGATGAAAGCTTATTCAATATCAATGGGGGAGTAGTAACCTTTAAATCTGCTCCTGACTTTGAAACCCCAGGTGGTAACAATTCAGACAATACCTATGTAATCAATGTGATTGCTACAGATGCAAGTAACAACTCGGTAAATCAGAATGTGACCATTACTATTACCAATGTAAATGATGCCCCTGTTTTTACTTCCAATGGTATAACCCAAGTGGGTCAGTCACAAGAGTACAAATATGAGATTTTGACATCGGATCAAGATCAGGACTTGCTCACCTTCACCGCACCAACTTTACCTGCCTGGCTAACATTGACTGCAGCCAGTACTTTGCCAAATAATGTGACTACCCTGGCAGGAGGTGGCACCACTGCCAATGCGGATGGAACAGGAACAGCGGCCTCATTCCAAAACATTTCTGCCATGACTACTGATAGTAATGGCAATGTATATGTAGCCAACAGCGGCAATAATACGATTCGTAAAGTTACCCCTACCGGAGTGGTCACCACGATGGCGACTGGTGTTTCCAATGTGGTAGCCTTGGCTGCCAATAGTAATGGAGATGTATTCGCAGGAGAAGCGACTAAAATTAATAAGATCACATCGGCAGGAGTAGTCACAACGTTTGTCGGAAGTGGCATTGTTTCTCTCACTGATTTGGTCATTGACCCAACAGGAACTGTCTACTGGACAGACCTAAATTCTGGTACGGCCAAATTAGCAAAGGCAACCTCGGCAGGACAGGTCACAACGATTTATCCTAGCGGGGCTCCAGCACCCCCACCGCCAGCTCCCGCACCTGCCCCAGCCCCACCTCCAGGAGGAGCTCCAGCACCCCCACCGCCAGCTCCCGTACCTGCCCCAGCCCCACCTCCAGGAGGAGCTCCAGCACCCCCACCAGGAGGAACTCCGGCACCCCCACCAGGAGGAGCTCCGGCACCCCCACCCCCAGCTCCTGCCCCAGGAGGAGTACCAACCATCACAAGTGTGAACTCAACAACCGCTAATGGCACCAAGCTGATCGGTGATGTAATAGAAATAACAATTACGTTTTCGGAAGTAGTCAATGTAGTAGGGGTGCCAGAATTAACCTTAGAGACAGGCTCTACAGATCGTACCATTTCCTACAATGGTACCGGAAGTGGAACTACTACCTTATCGTTCGCTTATACTGTTCAAGAGGGAGATAATAGCACGGATCTGGATTATGTTTCTATTTCTTCCTTAACCTTACCAACAGGAGCGACTATCAAAAATGGCGCAGGAACTAATGCTTCCCTAACCCTGGCTTCTCCAGGCACAACAGGCTCTTTGGGAAACAGTAAAGCTTTGGTGATAGATGCATTGTTTGCATTTGTTAGTCCTTCTGCTTTGGCCATTGATAAGAACAATAATCTTTATGTGGTAGTAGAGGGAACCGACATCGTTAAATTTGCAGCAAATGCATCTACCTTTTCTGGTTATGCCCAATTCTCTTCAGACCTGGGGAAAATTGCTTTCGGAAAAGACGATCAACTTCATGCATTTGAAACCGGAGCGTTTAAACTACAGCGATTTGATAGCAATGGATCAGCCACTGTTTTTGCGGGTTCTGGCTCAGGTTCCAGCACAGATGGATTAGGCACGGCTGCTAAATTTGCTGAAATCAAAGGTTTGGCGATAGATCCAAATGGGAATCTATATGCAGCAGAGTCTGACCTTATACGTCAAATTCAGGCCATCAAAACCAACTTGAGTGGAACATCACCAGCCACTGTGGGAACGCACAATGTGGTACTGAGAGCAGACGATAGCAATGGCGGAACTGTAGATCAGAGTTTTACTATCACGGTAAATGATGTGGCACCACCAACATTTAGTACTAATCCATTCCCGCCAACCATTAACACCACATCCATCCTAATGGGACTGGGACTTAGCGAAGCAGGTAAGGCCTATTATGTAGTGCTGGCGGATGGTGCAACAGCCCCTACAGCAGCAGAAGTGAAAGCGGGTACTGGTGCTTCTGGAGCTGCAGTAGTAGCCAGCGCCAATGCAGCTTTGACTGATCCTAATGGTGGATTCAGCCATAGTTTTGATGTAACCGGACTGACGGAGAATACAGCTTATGATATCTATGTCATTGCGGAAGATACACCAGCAGAAAACCTGCAGGCTATACCGTTTTTGTTAGAAGTTAAAACGGCTGACGGTACCGCACCTTCATTCACTTCTGCCACCACGGCCAGCTTTGCAGAGAACGGAACAGGCACTGCCTACACCATAACGGCTACTGATGCCAATCCAGTAACCTATAGTTTGGGTACCACCAAAGACGAGAGCCTCTTTAATATCAATGCAGGGGTTGTCACTTTTAAAAGTGCTCCTGACTTTGAAAACAAGCAGGATGGCAATACTGACAATGTTTATGAAATAGAAGTGAAGGTCAATGATGGTACCAACACTACTTCTCAGACAGTAAGTATTACCGTCACTGATGTGGATGAGATTTTGCCAGTGATCAGCGCTGATATTCGTCCTGCACTGAATCCAAATGCAAATCAGGTAGATATCACTTTTAGTGAAGGTGTTTTCGGAGGTGCTGGATCAGGTCCGGTGGAAGCTTCAGATTTTTCGCTGCAACTAAGTAATAACACCGCTGTAAATACGCCTGTGATCACTTCCATTACCAACACTTCAGGACAAGCCCTGGCAGGAGGTGAAACAGTGTTGAGGGTTAATTTCGGATATACAGGTACTTCAAAAGGGGATGAAAGCCTCACTTTTACGCCTGTTCAAAATGCGATTTTTGATGTTACCGGAAATGCCGCATCAACCACACAGACGCATGGCACTTTAGAATTACACGATAATACATTCCCGACTATCACTGGAATCACTTTAGCAGAAGCTTCCGGTACGCATAACAACAACCTGACTTATTACATTGATGTTAATTTCAGTGAAGCAGTTGGTGGAATTACTTTAGCGGATTTCACCCTGAGCTTTTCCAGCTCACAAACCGCGTTGACGCATACAGTGACTACCACAGCTGGCGCAGCGCTGACAGGTAGCGAAACAACAGTTCGACTTAACTTAAGCTTTGGAACAAGTCAGGCAGAAGGGAATACCATAAATATGGTGGTGGCCAACAATACCATATTCGATCGTGCCAACAACCCTGTAGGCGCAACTAATCTTACCACTGCACTTAAAATTGATCAGGTCATTCCTGGTATTGGCTTTATGCAATTGGATGCCAATAACTCCGTGCTAACCACATCTTTTACCGAAAAAGTGTTTGGAGATGCCAATGCCTCATCCCCGTTACAGGTTGATGATTTGTCTCTCACAGTTTCGGGAGGTACCGCCACTGGAGCCACCATCACCTCCATAACAAATGGGGGAGGAACAGCTTTAGTTGGTGGAGAAGAACAAGTCAAAGTAAACTTCACTTTAACAGGAACCCCGAATGGAAATGAGAAGTTAACGCTGGATGCAGCTACTTCTACTTCCATCTTTGATGAAGCTGGGCATAACCAGGCCACACCACAAGGTGGTAATGTTAATCAGGTGAGTCTCAATGACATTTATGCACCGATTCTGACTTCAGCCACCACAGTCAACTTTGCCGAAAATGGAACAGGCACAGCTTATACCATTGCAGCTACTGATGCCACTCAGGTTACCTATAGTTTGGGCAATACCAAAGACGAAAGTCTCTTCAATATCAATGCTGGGGTTGTCACTTTTAAAAGCGCCCCTGACTTTGAAAACAAGCAGGACGGTAATACTGATAACGTTTATGAAATAGAAGTAAAGGCCAATGATGGCACCAACACCGCTTCACAGACGGTAAGCATAATGGTCACCGATGTAGACGAGATTTTACCGGTCTTCACCTCAGCCACGGCCGTCAACTTTGCAGAAAATGGAACAGGTACTGCTTATACCATCGCTGCTACAGATGCGAATGCAGTAACCTACAGCATCGCCACTACCAAGGACTATGGCAAGTTTAATGTGTCAGGTGGGGTGGTAACCTTTGCCTCTGCACCTGACTTTGAAACCCCAACAGATGCTGATGGTCAGAATACTTACGAGATTGATGTCAATGCCAGTGATGGATTGAATACCGCTACTCAGACTGTGGTAATCACCGTAACAGATGTTGACGAGATTGTCCCGGTCTTCACTTCAGCTACCGCAGTGAACTTTGCAGAGAACGGAACAGGCACTGCTTATACCATTGCCGCTACAGATGCCAACCAGGTTACTTACAGCATTGCCACGACTAAGGACTATGGTAACTTCAATGTAACCAATGGCCTGGTGACCTTTGCTTTTGCACCTGATTTCGAGACCCCGGCAGATGCTGACGAACAAAACACCTATGAGATTGACGTCAATGCGACAGATGGATTGAATACGGCCACACAGACAGTAGTCATTACAGTCACCGATGTGGACGAGATATTGCCAGTATTTACTTCGGCTACCACCACCAATTTTGCCGAAAACGGAACAGGTACAGCGTACACAGTGGCTGCGACAGACGCAAACGCCATCACCTATGCCTTAGGTTCAGGTAACGATGAGGGCTTATTTAATATTGACGCTAACACAGGTGTGATTACATTCAAAAGCGCTCCCGATGTTGAAAATCCATCAGATGGGAATAATGATAATGCTTATGTGATTGAGGTCCAGACCAATGATGGCTTGAACACTGCAAAACAAACGGTGACCATCACGGTCACCGATGTTGATGAAATTGATCCAGTCTTTACATCAGCCACCGCGGTCAATTTTGCAGAGAACGGAACAGGCACTGCTTATACCATTGCCGCTACGGATGCTAATGCAGTTACCTACAGCATCGCTACGACTAAGGATTATGGTAAGTTCAATGTATCAGGAGGGATCGTGACTTTCGCTTCAGCACCTGACTTTGAAACGCCAACAGATGCCGATGGACAAAACACCTATGAGATTGATGTCAATGCTACAGACGGGCTGAATACAGCTACTCAAACGGTGACCATCACGGTAACTGATGTGGATGAGATCGATCCGGTCTTTACTTCAGCTACCGCAGTGAACTTTGCAGAGAACGGTACGGGCACAGCTTATACGATAGCTGCTACCGATGCCAATGCAGTTACCTACAGCATCGCCACTACCAAGGACTATGGTAAGTTCAATGTTGCCAATGGAGTAGTGACCTTTGCTACCGCTCCTGACTTTGAAACTCCGACTGATGCTGACGGACAAAACACCTATGAGATTGATGTCAACGCAACTGACGGTCTGAATACAGCCACACAGACTGTTGTGATCACAGTTACCGATGTAGATGAGATCGACCCGATCTTCACTTCAGCTACTGCTGTCAACTTTGCAGAGAATGGTACGGGCACTGCCTACACCATTGCTGCTACGGATGCGAACCAGGTAACCTACAGCATTGCCACAACCAAGGACTATGGCAAGTTCAATGTATCAGGTGGAGTCATAACCTTTGCCTCCGGACCTGACTTCGAAACTCCTGCTGACGCTGACGGACAAAACACTTACGAGCTTGATGTCAACGCAACGGATGGACTGAATACCGCTACGCAAACAGTAATCATCACGGTTACAGATGTGGACGAAATTGATCCGGTATTTACTTCAGCCACTGCTGTCAACTTTGCAGAAAACGGTACAGGTACTGCCTACACCATCACAGCAACGGATGATAATGCAGTAACCTACAGCATTGCCACAACCAAGGATTATGGTAAGTTCAATGTATCAGGTGGGGTCGTGACCTTTGCTTCAGCTCCTGACTTTGAAACTCCTGGTGACGCTGATGGACAAAACACTTATGAGATAGACGTCAATGCGACTGACGGATCGAATACCGCTACTCAAACGGTTGTGATTACAGTAACCGATGTAGACGAAATCGATCCGGTCTTTACTTCAGCCACTGCTGTGAACTTTGCAGAGAACGGTACAGGTACTGCCTACACCATAGCTGCTACGGATGATAACGCAGTCACCTACAGCATTGCCACTACTAAGGATTACGGTAAGTTCAATGTATCGGGTGGGGTAGTGACCTTCGCTTCAGCACCTGACTTTGAAACTCCTGGTGATGCCGATGGACAGAATACTTACGAGATTGATGTGAATGCAACTGACGGATTGAATACCGCTACTCAAACGGTCGTAATCACTGTAACAGATGTGGATGAGATTGATCCGATCTTCACTTCAGCTACTGCTGTCAACTTTGCTGAGAATGGTACGGGCACTGCCTACACCATTGCTGCTACGGATGATAATGCCGTGACTTACAGCATCGCCACAACCAAGGACTATGGCAAGTTCAATGTATCAGGTGGGGTCGTGACCTTTGCTTCAGCTCCTGACTTTGAAACTCCTGGTGATGCTGATGGACAGAATACTTACGAGATTGATGTCAACGCGACTGACGGATTGAATACCGCTACTCAAACGGTTGTGATCACTGTTACCGATGTAGACGAGATCGATCCGGTCTTCACTTCAGCCACGGCAGTCAACTTTGCAGAGAACGGCACAGGCACTGCCTATACCATTGCTGCTACGGATGATAATGCAGTGACTTATAGCATTGCCACTACTAAGGATTACAGTAAGTTCAATGTATCAGGTGGGGTAGTGACCTTCGCTTCAGTACCTGACTTTGAAACCCCAACAGACGCTGACGTACAGAACACCTATGAGATAGACGTCAACGCGACTGACGGATTGAATACCGCTACTCAAACGGTTGTGATCACTGTTACCGATGTAGACGAGATCGATCCGGTCTTCACTTCAGCCACCGCTGTAAACTTTGCTGAGAATGGAACGGGCACTGCCTACACCATCACTGCTACCGATGCCAATGCATTGACCTATGCTTTGGGTACAGGCAATGACGAAGCGCTCTTTAACATTGCGACTGGTGTAGTGACCTTTGCAAGCAGCCCAGACTTTGAGGCTCCTGCAGATGCCGATACGGACAACGCTTATGTCATCGAAGTACAGGCCAGTGACGGACTGAATACGGCCAAGCAGACGGTAACCATTACAGTAACTAATGTAGATGACACCGATCCGGTGTTTACATCTGCTACGGCTGTGGATTTTGCTGAGAATGGCACAGGTGCTGCATATACAGCTAGTGCCACCGATGCGAACGATCTGACCTTCAGTTTAGGTACAGGCAACGATGAAATACTATTTAGTATCACCAATGGAGTAGTGACGTTCAACACTTCTCCCGACTTTGAGGTGCCAACAGATGCCAATACTGACAATGCCTATGTCATCAATGTAATTGCCAGCGATGGCATCAATGCGGTCAATCAGAATGTGACCATTACCGTCACCGATGTACAGGAAGATGTGACAGGCCCGACAGTGGCTATCTCAGGACCTGCCGGTGGTATAACATCAGGAGCCTTCACCGCCACTTTTACATTCAACGAGGACGTTGCAGGTTTCACCTTGGAAGACATCAGTGTAAGCAATGGAGCCGCCAGTAGCCTGGCAGGATCGGGAACCGCATATACTGCCACCATTACTCCGGTAGCCGATGGTAATACCACCATAGACATAGCTGCAAATACCCTGCAGGATTTAGTTGGGAATGGGAACAGTGCCGCCTCGCAATTCTCTATCGAAAATGATGAGACGGTTCCAACGGTTACACTCAATTCCAATGTGAGCGACCTGGTTTTTGCTTCATTTATTGAGGCAACCTTTGCCTTCAGCGAAGACGTGACCGACTTCACTGTTGAAGACATCACCTTGGTTAACGGAGTGGCGAGCAACTTCTCTGGAAGTGGTGGCAACTACACCGCCAACATTGCTCCGGTAGTAGACGGTCTTGTAAATATTAGTGTAGGAGGGGGTGCGGCAAATGACGGAGCAGGCAATGACAACGCACCCTCAAATACACTTACTAAAACCATTGAAGCTACCAATGAAGCGCCAACGGCCATTAACCTGAGTAATGCCAGCATAGTAGAAAATACTGCCTCTGCACACGAATTGGCTGCATTGACTGCTACTGATGTGGACATTTCAGATGCTCATACATTCACATTGGTTGAGGGAACAGGGAGCGATGATAATGACAAGTTTAGCATCATTGGTAATGCATTAATTACCACTACCGTACCTGACTTTGAAACGCAATCGAGCTACTCCATCAGAATAAGGGTGACCGATACTCGTGGACTGACCCTGGATGCTACCAAAGTAATTACGGTGAGCAATGTAGATGAGCCAGCCATAACGGTAACCATTGTCGATCCGAACGATGCAACCAGTACGGTGTCAGACTTGAATTTTGAAAATACGAGAGTAGGGCAGACTAGCACACGAACTTTTGAGATTGCCAATTCTGGAACAGACGGAGACCTGGTTGTTTCAGCCATTCAGATGCCAACTGGCTTTAGCATAGACGAGAGTGCCTTCACATTAGCAGCTGGTGCTTCCAAAACACTTACTGCTACCTTTGCCCCAACAGCAGGGCAGACCTTTACAGGTACCATGCTCATCAGCTCCAATGTGGCGGATGAAAGCATTAATGTGGCCGGTCTTGGGCTGGCAAATAATGCTCCGGTAGCAGTTACTCCAGCGACTACCTTCTTCCTTACAGTAGGGAATACCATTGAATTATCCGGTTATGATCCTGATGGAGATGCGATTGAATATGAAATAGTCACTCAGCCTTCGAAAGGAACACTAACAGCTACTGCTAATGCTGGTGTTTATAATTATGTGCCGAATGATGGCCTTTCGCCAGAAACACTGCATCAGGATGTAATTAGGTTTAAAGTGGTAGAAAGCGGGGGAGGCTTGTCTTCTAATGAAGCTGATTTCACTTTCAATTATGAAATCACGGACCTGACCCATCAGATCACTTCACTCACTGTACCAACAGCGGATGATACTGACATCACATTCTCTTTAGAGTTTGAAGATCAGGTGATCAATGATAATTATGGCTATCAGGTAAGCTATTATGATCAGTCACAAAACAAGTTCGTCACCTTTATCGATGCCTCGGTGGCCAAAGCGGCCCTTACCATCGTGGGCAATGCAGCTTCATTTACTTTTACAGAGAGCGCGGCCGATCAGCCTTACCTCTTTAATAATGAGACGGTCATTATTCTGGTGGACCTCAATACGGGCAATGGTTTCTCTGATTCTCAGGCCTTCTTATTAGAAAATACGGTTGATGGTATCGGCATTGTTTCTCAAATCAATTCTGAGACAGAGCAGGGTAACTTTGTGGTCTTTGCTTCACAAGCCGAAGTTCCTGAAAATGAGACGATAGAGCTGAACCTGTTCGCTGTTGAGTTCGATGACTTCAGCCTTGCAGCATCCACACTTGAGATTACAAGAGATGCACTGAAAGGAACTACAGGGGCACATACCACCGTGCAACGCTCTGACAAATTGGCCCATTGGACTTTGGTTTATAACTCTGAAACAGAAGTTGGACTTCTCGACTCCTTGCAGTTCAGTGTGTTCAACCCTGAGAGAAATGAATCATCAGCGACCTATGCACGCATTCAGGTAATTGAGGTGGCAGATGCGCCTGTGCTCGTCCCAACAGCTGACCTGCAGATCAATGAAGAGGAGATCAGAACCATTGATCTGTCAATTACAGATCCTGACAGTGACTATGAAGTGATCGTGATCTCTTCTGACCCTGACAATGTGCCCATAACTGTGTCAGGCGACCAACTGCAGTTAAACCCTGTCCAGGATTACAATGGCACGGTAAACGTATCGGTAATTGTACAAGAAACAGGTACGGGAGACCCACTCAGTACCTTCGATCAGTTTGAAGTAGTAGTGGCTCCGGTCAATGACAAACCAGTGATGACTGCTGTTAACAACCTTAGCATAGAGGAGGATAACCAGACAGTGGTCACTTTAGCGGCTACAGATGTGGATGTAGACTTTCCTGCATTTACCTACTCGGCTACGCTCGACAATACAGACAATGCCAGTTTTACCGTTTCAGGTAACAGTTTGACCATTACTCCAAAAGAGAACTTTAATGGTACGCTGAGCTTTAGTGTAAGGGCCGATGATGGTCTGAACACAGCCAACTCTGTCTCAGATGTTGAGACCTTTGTGGTAACAGTGAACCCGGTAAACGATGCTCCGGTGATCAGTGCTAATCTGGGTACTCAGTCACTGATTGAGGGCTTCCCATCATACACTTTGAACCTTGCTGAATTCTTCGCAGATGAAGAAACAGCGTCTGATCAGCTTACTTATACTACCGGCAGTCTGGATAATGTGACGCTTACAGTTGTGGGCTCAATCATGACAGTAAATCATGTCTCAGGCACCAGTGGAGTTGAAACGGCCACGATAACGGCCAGTGATGGCAGCCTGAGCGTTCAGCAGACGGTCACCTTTGTCACCTCAGCGGCTAGTGGAGAAATAACGGTAGCCAACGCAATAGCCGATCAGGTGCTGAACGAAGACTTTGGAACGGTCAGCATTGACCTCTCAGACGTATTCAGCTATAGTGCCGATGCCAATGCCTCCTTTACCTACAGCCTGTCAGGCAACAGTAGAGTAGGTGCAACCATGAACGGACAAATACTTGAACTCTCTTCAGCAGCCAACTTTAATGGTTCCGATGGCCTGTTTATTGTGGGTACTACCAGTGGCAAATCAAGCTTTACCAACTTCGATATTACGGTAAATGCTGTCAATGACCAACCTGAACTAGTGAGTGCCTTGTCAGACGATGCCATAGCTGAGGATGAGGCCTATAACAAGGTGATTTACAGTAATGCATTCACTGATATTGACAATGACGCTTTGACCTACGAGGCGGCTTACATTGCCAGCTGGTTAAGCTTCGATGCCTCCACCAGAACCTTTAGCGGTACTCCAGACAATGACAACATAGGCACTGTTCCTGTAACACTGACAGTGACTGATCCTTCTGGTGCGGTGGCAACTGACAACTTCGAAATTGTAATCAGTAATGTAAATGATGACCCCACCTCTCTGAGCCTCAGCAGCAATGCCATGGATGAGAACCTGGCCGTTGGTACTGTAATCAGTTCACTGTCCAGCACAGATGTGGATGCTGGAGACGATGTCTTTACCTATGCCCTGGTAAGCGGAGCAGGGGATGACGACAACAGTCAATTCACCATTGTGGATAATGAGCTGAAACTGGCTTCATCGGCTGATTTTGAAACCAAGACCAGCTATGCTGTAAGAATCAGAACTACCGATGGGTTTGAAGGCAGTCGTACAGAATCATTCACCATCTCTGTCAACGATGTGAATGAGATAGCAACAGATATGGCCCTGTCAACAGATAACCTGGCTGAGAACGTAGCTCAGGACACTCAGATAGCTGCGCTTTCTACCAGCGATCCGGATGCAGGAGACAGCCATACTTACACTTTGGTGGCCGGTGATGGCGATACCGACAATGCCAGTTTTGCAATCGTTGATAACAACCTGGTGACGGTGGATAGCTTCGATTTTGAGACGAAAAGTAGCTACTCGGTAAGGATAAGAACTACGGATGCCAATGGGCTTTCATACGAAGAACAGTTCAGCTTATCGCTTACCAATGTGAACGAAGTGGCAACGGATATTAGCCTGTCTTCCAGTGCAATAGATGAGAATAGTTCAAGTGGTATTTTCATTGCTGATCTCACCTCTGCTGATGAAGATGCCGGAGATACACATACCTACGAACTTGTAAGTGGAGAAGGTGATGCCGACAATGCAAGCTTCGAAATCGACAATGGTAAACTCGATGCCAATGCCCAATATGACTTCGAAACCAAGTCGAGCTACTCGATAAGGCTAAGGACCACAGATGCCAATGGGCTTTCCTTTGAGAAGCGCTTTACCATCACCATTAATGATGTAAACGAAGTAGCCACTGACCTGAGTCTTGACAATGCTCAAATCACTGAGAACAATGTGGTGGGAGATGAGATTGGTGGATTTAGTACGGAAGATCCAGATACCGGAGATTCGCATACCTACGCACTGGTGGCCGGTACAGGAGACGATGACAATGCTTCATTCGAAATAGTAGATAACAAGCTGATCGCCAAAGAGGCCTTCGACTTTGAAAGCAGCAGTAGCTATTCGGTTAGGGTAAAAACCACCGATGCAGCAGGACTCGCACGTGAAGAGGTCTTTGAAGTGAATATCATCAATGTGCCCGATCCGATAATAAGGGTTGAAAGTACCAACCCGACTGATCCTACACCGCTAGGTGGTAGTACTCCCATAGGTGTGAACATCTTCAACGATGGTGACGGTGTGCTTGAAATTAGCAGTATCTGGTATCCGGAAGGGTTTGGTGGGCCCATTTTGCTATCAGCTATCGCTCCGGGAGCCAGCACCACATTGCCAATGGTATTCAGTCCCTCCGAAGTCAAAACTTATACGGGTGATGTCGTCTTCAACTACAATGGTGGCTCCTTAGCATTGGCAGTTTCAGCAGAAGGACAAATCGTCACTTCTATTGATAATGGACAAGTGAAAGATGAAGCAGTAAATCTGTTCCCTAATCCTGCTGTAAATGAGTTTGTATTAGATCTGAAAGCCTTCAACGGTGCACCGGTTGACATCAGCATTGTTTCTGAGTCTGGTGCCCGCCTGTATAGAATAGGCGAGGTGACTGATCAAAAACATCGCGTAAATGTGAGCCAGTATGTTCAGGGTATTTACTTGGTCATTATCCAGTCTGACAAGCAGCTGGTGAGGAAAAAACTAATGATTAAAAGATAAGAAGCATGAAAACGAGACACTTATATACTTTGCTGGTTCTGTTATTTGTTGTTGGCTTGGCATGCAGCCCAGATGATAACGCTGAACCCACAGCGCAGGAGCTGGCCTTTGAAATTCTTTCCGGTAGTTGGGACTTGACGCAGGGTGGTAGCATTGTGGTAGACGGACAAGACCTGAGCCTCAATTATCCAGGGTTTGGTCTGTCATTTACCAATGGAGGATATGGTACTACCAATGCCGAAGACCTTTTCAATGCCAGTGGCACCTGGACCTGGGCGGATGATGAAGCCCAGATGATCACTCTGGATGATGGCAAGCAAATCACCATCCGTAGCCTTAACGAAACTGAATTTGTATTTAGCTTTTCGTTCAGTGGCAGTGGAGGCCAGGCCAACCTGGTAGATGGTATAGCGGGTAGTTATGTCATCAGCGTTAATAAATAGCTGTAAATCCTACTTGCACTAAAGTGCTGGTATTTCGTATAGAGCCTTCCTGTTGTCAGGAGGGCTTTTTCTATAGAAAGCTATGCCTCTGTTAAAAGTTGATTTAGGTCCAAAGCCCTGGTATACATATTCAGAGAACCATCTTCATTCAGTGGCCATTCATCTTTAGGCCTATCCCAGGACAGCTCCACACCATTACCATCGGGATCATCTAGATACAGGGCTTCCGAAACCCCGTGATCTGCCGCACCGGTTAAGGGGTAACCAGCTTCATTCAAGCGTTTAAGCATTTGAGCCAAAGCCTTACGGGAGGGTAGGAGAATGGCGGTATGAAACAACCCTGCTGTATGTTTGGGTGCTGGACCGCCTCCCTTGCTGTACCAGGTATTGAGCCCAATATGATGGTGATAACCGTCTGCTGATATAAAGGCAGCTTCTTTGCCATAAGTGGCCATTACCTCAAAGCCAAGCAGACCAGAATAGAAATCAAGCGCTTTTTGTAGGTCCGTTACTTTCAGGTGTACATGCCCTATACGGGTACCTGTGGGAATGGTGAATGAGTTCGGGTTTTCCATATTGATAGAAATTACCCAAATAACAAGCTAGCCCCAGGAATGATTCCGAATCAGTTTCCTCGTAGCTCGGGGTAAGGAGTTCTGGGTATTGGGAAAATTCCGTCACGTGAGTTATTGCTCCTTACATTGAAATTAATGGTCAATTCATGCATGCCATTTACATGCTGATTATTTCTGATAGCAGGCTCCCATTTACCACCTAATCGCACCACTCGGGCCGCTTCCATACTTAACATTGGATGAGGGCTCGAAATCACAAAAATGTCCATAATAGAGCCGTCCTTAGCCGTATAAAATTCAACCGTCACCACACCAGCTATGCCGTTTTTCATGGCTTCCAGGGGATATCGCAGGGTTTTCTTCAGGTGATTTCCCCAGGCCGCATTACCGCCAGGGAATTGTGCAGGCAGGTCGGTTGCCCTATAAATGGTATTACCGCTGGCTGCAAGGTCAGTACTTACCACCGCTTTTCCCTGATTGTCAAAAATATCTACTTTGATAATGTTGCTCTGAGAATCGGTAGTATACCAGTTACCTACCTTGCCTGCGTCTTGCATATTGCCTCGCACAGTTATGCCTTTTTCAGGGTCATATGTGAATGAATGGCCCAAAGGCTTCCCTTTTTCAAACTCCTGATAACGCACCAGCGTGCTGTCTTTCAGATAAGTAGATTCGCAGCCGGTCTTGACCTTCCTCTTTTTTCCATATCCTTTAAATACAACAAAGGTGTGGGCATCGTCCAGACGCTGCACTTCATTTCCCTGTTGGTCATAAAAGGTGGCTTTTGACCTTTTTTGCGCTTGAAGTCCGGTACTGACGACAAACAGCAGCAACGAAATGGTAAGAATACGAACACTCATAGGGCAAATATACGAAAGCCTAAAAAGTAAATGAAAAACCTAATCCATCTCAAAGAGCATGTTCTGATAGGCAGTGTTCAACTCGCGAAGTGCTTTGTGATTTCCATGCTTAGTGGCCAGCGCTATGCCCTTTTTGTAGATAGGTTCAGCCGTTTCATAATCCTCTTCTTCGACATATAGCAGAGCCGCGTGATAATAGGTAGCTAAATAGTCGGGGTGTTTTGACAATAACAGGTCAAAGTATTCTTTGGCTTTTACCGGGTATTGCCCAATCAATTCATTGGCCAGGGCATAGTAGTTAAAAGGATCATCGGGTTCCTCTTCAATGTACTTTTTCAGAAGGACTATTCGGGCTTCGTTCAAGGGGGATGTTGATTTTTATTTAGGGGGTTATTGACTATCTTCGCAGCAAATTTAACACATCAGGTAAACTATTATCTAAGCATGAACATATTAGTTTGTATCACACACGTTCCCGATACTACTTCACGCATAGCATTCACAGATAATAATACCCAGTTCGATAAAAGTGGCGTACAATTTATCATCGGTCCATACGATGATTATGCCCTGGCGAGAGCGGTAGAATTGAAGGAAGCGAATGGTGGAAAAGTCACAGTTATTAATGTAGGAGAAGCCGAAACTGAGCCTACCATTAGAAAAGCCCTGGCCATTGGTGCCGATGAGGCCATCAGGGTTAATGCCTTCCCATCCGATTCTTTCTTTGTAGCACAGCAAATTGCTGCCGCTGCCAAAGAAGGAGATTATGACCTGATTTTGATGGGCCGCGAGTCAATCGACTTCAATGGTGGCATGGTGCACGGTATGGTTGGAGAGCTCTTAGGTCTTCCATCATTTTCACCGGTTATGTCACTGGAAATTGAAGGTGGCAACGCTACCATTTCTAGAGAGATAGAAGGAGGTAAGGAAAAGCTGGAAGTTGCGCTGCCATTTGTGGCCGGCTGTCAGGAGCCCATTGCAGAATGGAAGATCCCTAACATGCGCGGTATCATGTCGGCCCGAAGCAAGCCACTGAATGTGGTAGACCCTGCCGATAATACTACCAAGTCGGAAGTTTCGGCCTATGAATTGCCACCAGCCAAAGGAGCGGTGAAAATGATTGATGCCGATAATGTAGCCGAGCTGGTTTCGCTGTTGAAAAACGAAGCCAAAGTTCTTTAAGCCCACCTTCAAAAGAATTAGAAATGTCAGTTTTAGTTTTTATAGAAACAGAAGACGGAAAAATAAAAAAGTCCTCAAGAGAAGCCATTACTTATGGGGCAGCCATTGGCGAAACCACCGCTTTGGCTTTAGGTACTGTAGATGCCGCTGAATTGTCTTCAGCCGGTCAGAATGGTGCTACCAAGGTACTGCACGTAGCCGATGACAGACTGAATGCTGGTCTTATCCAGCCATATGCCGCAGCCATTGCCGCTGCTATGGAGTCTACCGGTGCAACCGTTTTGGTATCAGCCAAATCTTCATTGGCCGATGCAGTTGTAGGCAGAGTAGCTGTTAAAACAGGTGCTTCTTTGGCCTCAAACGTAGTAGACCTGCCCGATACCAGCAATGGTTTTGTGGTGAAAAGAAGCATTTACACAGGTAAGGCATTTGCCAACCAAAGTCTGACTGCCGATAAGAAAATCATCGCCATCAAGAAAAACGCTATCGAGGTAAATGAAGATGGAGCCGATGCTGCCGTTGAGGCTTTTGAAGTAAGCCTGGATGATGCACTGTTTGGTGCACGTATTACTGCCACTGAAAAGCAAGAAGGAGACATCCTTTTGCCAGAAGCAGACCTGGTAGTGTCTGGTGGCCGTGGCCTCAAAGGCCCTGAAAACTGGGGTGTGATTGAAGACCTGGCAAAAACCCTGGGCGCAGCTACTGGTTGCTCTAAGCCTGTATCTGATATGGACTGGAGACCTCACCACGAACACGTAGGACAAACCGGTGTGAAAGTGAGCCCAACTTTGTATATAGCAGTAGGCATTTCAGGTGCAATTCAGCATTTAGCAGGAGTCAATTCTTCTAAGTATATTGTCGTTATCAATAAAGATGAGGAAGCTCCATTCTTTAAAGCTGCTGATTACGGCATTGTAGGCGATGCATTTGATGTATTGCCCAAGTTGAATGAAGCATTGAAAGAGGCGCTAGCTTAAGACCAATACAATTGGACAAAGTTAAAATCGAAATTCTGGGGCTTTCTTCCAGTCAGTCGCAAACGTCTGGCTCATTTGCATTGGTGCTAGGTGAGACGGAAGGCGAGAGAAGGCTGCCCATTATCATTGGCATGTTTGAGGCCCAGGCCATTGCGCTTGAGATCGAAAAGATCAAGCCCAACAGACCCATGACACACGACCTTTTCAAGTCATTTGCTCACGGTTTTGACTTTGATATCAAAGAAGTGATCATATCTGATTTAAGAGAAGGCGTATTTTTTGCCAAGATCGTATGCGGCAATGGAGAAAAGGAGGTAGAGGTTGATGCCCGACCTTCAGATGCCATTGCCATAGGTATTCGCTTTGGTGTACCTTTTTACACCTTTGAAAAAGTGCTGTCCGAGGCAGGTATTATCCTCACTGATGAAGAAGAAGTGGCTGAAGAGATTGAGGAGCAGGTAACCGTAGAGAAGCCGGGCAAAGAGCGCATTCAGGATTATACACTGGACAAGCTCAAAGAAATGCTGGACGAAGCCCTCAACAATGAGGACTATGAGAAGGCAGCCAAGATCAGAGACGAGATCAATAGAAGAAGCTAAATCAAGTAAATATGCCTTTCCGATTTTGTAGGAAAGGCATTTTTGCGTCTATAGGGTACATATGGATTATTTAAGAGCAATAATTGGACTGGTAGTGCTCATCGGCATTGCCTACCTGTTTTCAGGAAGCCGAAAGAAAGTTGATTGGCGATTGGTAGGAGTAGGCGTACTCATGCAAATCATCATTGCCTTACTCATAGCAGAAGTCGATTTTGTCAAATCTGGCTTTGATGCAGTAAGTCGCGGCTTTGTCACCTTCCTCAGCTTTGCACTGGATGGTGCAGAGTTTTTGTATGGCGACCTTTCTAAAAATAGCGATGCGGCTGATGGTGTAAAACACAGCCTCGGATTCCTCTTTGCTTTCCAGGCATTGCCTACTGTTATCTTCTTTTCGGCCGTAACAGCCGGACTCTACTACCTGGGCATACTCCAGAAAATAGTTTATGTATTTGCTTGGGTCATGGCCAAAACCATGAGACTTTCAGGTGCTGAATCTATGTCTGCCGCTGGCAATGTATTCCTGGGCCAGACTGAGGCCCCCTTATTGGTGAAACCGTTCATTGGCAAAATGACCAAGTCGGAACTACTCTGTCTGATGACAGGTGGTATGGCTACCATAGCCGGCTCTGTATTAGGGGCTTATGTGTCCTTTTTGGGCGGAGGAGACCCTGAGCAGCAAGCCAAATTTGCCGTCTATCTTTTGAGTGCTTCAATTATGAATGCACCGGCAGCCATTGTAATGTCTAAGATATTCCTGCCGGAAGAAGAACCTGAAAAAATTGATACCAGCCTGAAGGTGAACAAAGACCAGATAGGGGTGAATGTGATTGATGCCCTGGCTGGAGGTGCTTCTGACGGACTGAAGCTGGCCCTGAACATTGGTGCCATGCTGCTTGCCTTTATCGCGGTGATTTTCTCACTGAACTGGATTCTGCTGGGTATTGGTGATGTCACCGGCATCAACGAAATGGTAGTAGCCTCTACCAATGGCGTGTTTGAAGGTTTTAATCTACAGTATATCCTGGGACAGGGCTTCCGTGTATTCGCCTTTATAATGGGGGTAGACTGGGCCGAAACCTTGCAGGTGGGTAGCCTCATCGGTCAAAAAACAGTAATCAACGAATTCATTGCCTATCTGAGCCTGGCTGAAATGAAAGAGTCGGGTGTACTTAGTGAAAAGTCGGTGATCATTGCCACCTACGCACTTTGCGGCTTTGCCAACTTTAGTTCTATCGCCATTCAAATTGGTGGTATTGGTGGCCTGGCCCCTAATCGCCAGGGCGACCTGAGTAAGCTGGGCCTGAAGGCTTTAGCAGCAGCAACTCTTGCCACTATGATGACGGCAACTATTGCCGGAGCCTTATTTGGTTGATCCTGAACCTGTCAGAGAATAAGTTACCCCCAACGTTATCCCCAGCCGCTGAGGGTGCTCTACCATCATGGGTATGGAAAAGAATGAGTTATTCAGGGCAGTGATATCCGGGTCTCTGTCATAAGAGGTTATTCCCCTGGAAAAGGTAGGCTCAAAGTTTATGGCCAGTTGCGGACTCACTTTTATTTCCAGACCGAGCAGTACTTCAGCACTTAGCGCTATAGCACGTCCATTATCCCTTATACCTAAGTCTAAATCTTGGGAAGGTGCATCATTTAGCCTGATGTCGGTTCTGATGCCCGCACCGGTATAGAAACTCACCTTGCCTTTAGTAATGAAGAAATGGCTCCTGATGGGGATACTCAGATAGCGAATTTTAAACGCATCGCGGTCCAGCGCTTCATTGACCTTGTCCAGACTCAGCACATTGTACGAAAGGCCAGATTGCAGTCGAACTCGGTCATTTAACCAATAGTTGGCAGCCGCGGTTATATTGATCTTCCAGTTACGTTCCAGAGAAACACATTCTCCACCAGTAGTGCGCAACAAACAAACACTGTATTCATCATCAGCCGAGGCCGATTCATTTACGAGCAAAGAGTAACTGAATTTAGATTGAGCCATCAGCCCAGCAGGGGCCATGATGAATAAGAGTATAATGATGTTTCTGAATCGTCTCATATTCGTGGTAGTTTTCTTCTTTGACACGACAGGTCCTGAGAAGGTTGTAATCGGGAATTATAAGGCCATTTGTCAACTGATCATTCTGTCTGTACCGCTAAGTAATTGAGTATGAATCCTGCTAAGTCGGTAATGTGAATGATGGAGTCGGGCAATTCCAAACCTGGATGTAAAAGAACGCCTCGGTTTTCTGGTAGCGAGGAAGTATAACCATGATCACCTCGAAATTGAGCAGGCTTGAAAATATTGCCCTCGTTTGATCTGGAAGAAGAGAACAGATAACCAGGCTTAAGCAATACATAAATATCACCGGCATTTGGGTTCAAAAGACCCAAATCATCCAGTTTTTCCTTTGAGCATACAGCCTCTATAATGCTTGCTCCTGATTTCGAATCTTTCCAAAGTGAAATTTGATGAATAAGTGCTTCCTTTTTTCCTTTTGAAAAATCAGGTCCCAAGTATAAATGAGCTGATATTTTTCCAGGTATGGGCAGTATCTGGTTAGACTTTATGTTGGTTAAAGAATCAAGCGCATCATTTAGATTGATTTCAGTATGGGCTTTGGCAAATCCGTGTCCAGACTGAATCATTACCTGGTATCCATTATTTTGGGATAACTTGACTAGGCGTTCCAAATCCTTCTCCAACAGGGCATAAGCCTCAGCTGTATGGCTTGATGAAGGGGACAGAGAAAACAGATGCCCGTATCGGTCCATAACCGGGTAATCCATGGTAATCAGGTCGTATCCCTTGTCGAGTTTCAATTCGAAAATGTCGAGTACATAAGAAACCTCATTCTGAATCTCTTCTTTTATGGTCTGAACATCAATTTGTCCATTTAGGTAGAGGCCTATACTTGGCCAGCCCACAGCGCCTCCTACCTCTTTTTCGGTTTGTTGGAGCTCCTTCAAAGGGTAACCGCGGTTGACAAAGGCGGATCTGACAAATAATTGATCTGTCTTTCCTTCTCTGACTAATAACTTTACCCTGCACCTGATTTTCAAACCTTGAAAATCTCCTAAGTGAAGGTTGGTCCATTGATTATTCTGTAGCACAATCGTATCTGCCTCCAAGCCTGGCACGCCAACCGCCCACTGAGATCTATTGTCAATTTCAGAGTTATCATTGAAAACCTGGAAAGTATACCCTTCAGCAATTTTCACCTCTTTGGTAGCATCCAATGTTACCATTTGTGGGGCAGAGAGTACCTGCCCCTGAGCTAATGCATGCAGTTGATTGTGCTCTTCAGTAGCACCATGAAGCAGGAGGGAGCCCAGGTTCAAAACCGACTTACCTGCCCGATCAGCTTTTTCAAGAAATGAGGCCACCTCGTATTTTCTAAACCCGCTTTCTATCCGAAAACTGTCATTGGCTTTGGTGGCAAACTGATGTGCTAGGACACCATTAACCTGTGGCGGTTGACCAGTTTCAAAAGCAGCCAGGCTGGTGGCCGTAACGGCATTGTTGACTGGCATTAGCTCACGAACCTTCCGTGCTTGCAATAGGCTAGATAGGTAGCCTTTCGGATGATTGTTGGTATAATTCTGTAAGCCGATAAATGAAGTGCCTCTGATGTTAATCACCACCATCTTGGGTGGGTGTGTGTCCTTTTTACAGGCTACTACAGTAGCAAATGTCACCAGAAAGAGGCAGGCAATTCGTAAAGGTCTTATTTCCATAAGTCGCGGATGGTAAAATTTGTCACCGATGACAATGGTCTGTAAACCAAAAGAGCCCCGACTGTTAGTCGAGGCCCTTCCAATAGATATTGTAATCGGGGTTTATTCAATTTTTATCTGTCCTTTTACAAACGGAATTGTATATACCCGGGTTCCGGTGGCTTTTGCCAGGGCATTGGCCAGGGCTCCGCCAGCTGGTGGCAAAGAAGGCTCTCCCAGTCCCGTAGGATCATTGAAGCTCTTCACAAAGTTTACTTCCACTTTGGGCGCTTCTTTCATCCTAATCAATCTGTATTTGTCAAAATTAGTGGCTTGAGGAACACCATTCACAAAGGAGAAATCTCCAAACAGTGCATGGCCTATGCCGTCTACAACACCGCCTTGTACCTGATTAATGGCCGCTTCTGGATTCACCACAATGCCACAATCAACCGCAACAGTCATCTTATCAATGGTAGGGGTGCCGTCTTTCATAATAACATCCGCAACCTCGGCCACATAAGTATTGTGTGAGTAGTAGCAGCTAAAGCCTTTGCTTACTCCGGCTTCGGGCTGACTCCAGTTGGCTTTTTCAGCAGCCAGCTTGATTACCCCAATCATTTTTTCGGGCTCGTAACTGATGTCTTTACCCACTGGATTAGATTTGGCTCGTTCCAGAATGTCCAACCTCAATTTGACTTCATCTACTTCCATCAGCTCTGCCAACTCAGAGAAGAAACTCTGTTCGGCTACTGCCAGGAAATTGGTGATGGGTGCACGCCATGCCCCGGTGGTAATGTTACTCGCCAGGCCATGTGACTCAACTTTATAGTTTTCTATTCCCCCGGCCGGGAACCAGTCCTGACGAGTGAAATTGCTTCTTTCACCCCCAATGCCTGCTCCGGTCAAATGATAGCCAGTCAGCTTGCCATCTTTTACAGCTGCACGGAATTTGTATTTCGAGGCAGGGCGATAAGTACCCGCAGCCATGTCGTCTTCTCTCGAGAAAACCACCTTGATGGGCTTCTTCACTTTAGAAGAGATTTCGGCTGCTTCAAGGCTAAAGTCGCCATAGAGCCTACGACCAAAACCACCACCCATACGAGTCATGTCAATGGTCACATCTGTTTCTGGTCTGTTCAGCAAAGTAGCCACACGACTACGCGTCCATTGTGGCGTTTGAATAGGCCCAACAAGCTCCACTTTGTCATCTCTTACATCGGCAAAGAAGTTCATTGGAGCCATGCAGTTGTGGGGTAGGAAAGGGGCTTCATACACCTTTTCCAATACCTCATCTGCTTCGGAAAATGCTTTGTCTACATCACCATCGTTTCTTCTGGGTTTGTCATTGGGCTTGTCCAGCAGGCTCAATAACTGACGGTCGTGGCCGGTAGTATTTTCCAGCGTGCCATCTGCTTCCCATTCTGCTTTCAGTGCTTTCTTACCTTTGATACCTGCCCAGGTGTTGGTGGACAATACCGCAATTTTATCTCCGAAACGCACCACATCGGTAACACCGGTTACTTGCCTGGTGGCCGAATCGTCATAAGACTTGAGCTTCATGCCAAAGGCTGGTGGTCGCATCACTATGGCGTGCTGCATGCCTTCTCTGTGAAAGTCCATACCAAATACTGGCTCGCCCGTTACAATAGACTCCATGTCTACGTTGGTGCGGCTGGTACCTATGATTTTAAAGTCTTTAGGATCTTTCAGTTTCACATTCTCGGGTACCGTCTGATCTGTGGCGAGCTGCGCCAGTTCACCGTAAGTAGCGGTTCTGGAACCACTGGTTACTTTGCCTTCACTGGTGCTACAACTGCTGGCCGAAACGCCCCATTTGGCAGCGGCCGCTCCAATAAGCATTTGCCTTGCTGTGGCGCCAACTGTTCTCAGGCTGGTCCAGCCCTGGCGAATGGATTGGCTACCTCCAGCTACCTGGCGTTCATAGTTTTCTGAGTCTAAAGGCGCTTGTTCAACCTTTACATCAGCCCAGTTACAGTCTAGCTCTTCAGCTATCACCATGGGCATGGAGGTTTTTACATTCTGGCCAATTTCAGGGTTGGGCGACATGATGGTCACCGTGCCATCTGCGGCTATGGTTAAAAAAGCGTTGAAGCGGTAATCTGCCGGCAATGCTTTAACGTCTTCGGCACTAAAACCCCAGTTAAAGCCTAGCATCAATCCGCCACCTGTGAGGGCAGATACCTTCAAAAACGATCTTCTGCTTTGTTCTTTTTTGATAAGTGTCATGTTCTGGCTTTTACATGTTTGAGGCTGCCGTAGTAATGGCCGCTTTGATTTTGTTGTAGGTGCCACAGCGGCAAAGATTGCCGTGCATGGCCGTTTCAATGTCTTCCTCGCTAGGCTTGGAGTTGCGATTGAGAAGAGCAGCTGCATTCATGATCTGACCCGCCTGGCAATAGCCACATTGCGGTACATCATGTTCTCTCCATGCATTTTGCACAGGGTGATCATTCTTTTCAGCCAGGCCTTCAATGGTAGTAATCCTGTTGGAGCCTACGGCCGAAACCGGAACAGAGCAAGACCGAATGGCATTGCCATTCATGTGTACAGTACAGGCACCACATTGTGCGATGCCACAACCAAACTTGGTGCCTTTCATGTCGAGCAGGTCGCGCAGTACCCATAGCATGGGCGTATCTGCATCGGCTTCAACCGTTTTCTGCTCTCCATTTATTGAGAGTGTATATTTTGCCATTCTTTAGATGTGTTTGTTTCTATTTAGCTTCCTTAATATAAGCCCATTTGCATCAAGATCATACCTTGTTGATGCCCAGGGGCGCAAAGGCGGTTTATTCAAAATGATTTTAAACTAGTCCATGTTTCCGAAGTGGTAATTCTCTCACCCTTTTGCCCGTGGCTTTTGATACCCCATTGATCAAAGCCGGAAACAAAATGGGGTAGGAGGGCTCGCCCAGACCCTGCGGTGCTGCGGAGCTTTCAATAAAGTGTACATCTACCTGGGGCGAAGCGGGCATTCTCAGCTTCTGATAGGTATTGAAGTTTTGCGCTACAGGTTTACCATCTTTAATCTCCAGGCCTTCATACAATGCAGCACTGATGGCATCTGTAATTCCTCCCTGAACCTGTGCTTCGGCCCCTACAGGGTTGATGATTAACCCGCAATCTACCGCAATGTTGACCTTTTCAATCTGAATTTTTCCGGCATTGAGTCGCACATCCACGATGGCTGCTACATAAGCCCCAAAAACCATTTGGGCTGCAAAACCCTGATAGATGCTGCTGCCTTTTTTATTCCAGTCAGCTTTATTCCTCACCATTTTAATCACTTGCCTCAGCCGGGAAGTATTGTAAGTAGGCCCTCCATGGTCGCTATAGGGCATATCACGGTCTGCTTCTCCAATCATTTTCAATTGAAAATCGATGGGGTCAACTTCAGCATGAGACGCCAGTTCATCAATGAATGATTGATAGGCGAAAGTCACGGCATTCATCCCTGGGGTTCGCAATGCGCCTACAGGTACATTGGTGAGCAGGGGAGCATAAGAGATTTTGAAATTGGGGATGAGGCCCGCGGGTTGCTGATCGGGAAATGCCTCAGTGCCATGGGCCGGACTACCGCCTCTGTACAGATAGCGTGAGGTGGTACAAGCCTTCACTTCCATGGCCTTCAGTTCTTTGCCTTCCATGGCTGCTTTGAAGTGATAACAGCCTGCCGGACGGTAAAAGTCGCAGAGGAAGTCGCTTTCACGATCCCAGACCAGTTTCACTGGCTTTTTAATGGTCATAGAAATGAACACGGCCTCATTGGCGTAATCGTTTGTCAGTCGTCTTCCGAATCCGCCTCCAATGCGGCTAAATTTCACTTTGATGTTTTCCCTGGGAATTCCTGTGATTCTGCTGGCCATGGCGCTTGCGCTTCCTGGTGTTTGCGTGGGGCCTACAAGCAGCACCTCATTGTCCTTTACATCGGCTATGAAGTTCATTGGCTCCATTTGGCTATGGCTGATGAATGGCACCTCATAGGTGGCCGTCAACTGATCGTCTAACGTTTCGAAGGCTTTGTCGACATCACCATCTTCTTTCAGAACTTCCGTTTTTGTCTGAAGATTATTCCCCATTCGGGTTTTCAGGTCGGCACTGGAGGTAATGTAGTTATCAGGCGCCTCCCAGTTGGTTTCTACCAGTTTTTTGGCTTTAAAGGCCGTCCAGGTGTCCTGGGCTAATATGGCTACTCCATCTACACGCATGGTAGGGTTATCCATGGCTGGTACCTTGAATACATCGATAACGCCTTCCAGGGCTTTGGCTTTTGAGGCCTCGAAGGAAGATAGCTTCGCCCCAAATATCTCCGGCTTGATGATGGTGGCATAGACCATGTTGGGTACTTCCATGTCCAAGCCGAAAAGTGGGCTGCCTGTTACGATCCCATGCAGATCTACATCAGATTTTGACTGGCCTATGATGGTAAAATCTTCGGGTGACTTTAACTGAACCTCTTCAGCCGTTTCCAGTTTAGCTGCCCTTGTGGCCACTTCGCCATAATGCAAACTTTTATTACCGTGGATCACATTCCCGTCTTTGGTCTTGCAATCAGAAGGGGCAACCTTCCAAATTTCGGCAGCAGCCCTTAGCAACATGTCTCTGGCTGTGGCACCCGCCTTGCGCAGATTATCGTAATTGGTTTTTACACCTGTACTGCCTCCGGCAAATTGCGCACCCATGCGCCTATCCAATTCAGCCTGCTCTACCGTAACTTTTTCCCAGGGAATGTCCAGTTCTTCTGCCAGAATCATAGGCAACGATGTTTTCACCCCCTGACCAATTTCCGGGTTCTTTGCCCTGATAATCGCATGGCCATCAACTCCAATCAGTATAAAGGCGTTTATTTCTATGTCTTGTGAATTGACAGTTGCAGAAATTGCAGACGTCAATGGAAAACCAATCATGAGGCCTCCTCCAGCCAACCCGCTGATTCTCATGAAGTTTCTTCTGGACAAACTTTGATGCTTACTCATCTGATCCTCCTTTCTCCGCAGCCTTCTGAATGGCTTTTTTAATCCTCGGATAAGTGCCGCATCGGCAGATATTGCCGGCCATGGCCTGATCAATTTCTTTTTCAGAGGGACTGCTATTTTTGGCCAATAAGGCACTTGCTGTCATAATTTGGCCTGCCTGACAATATCCGCACTGAGGTACGTCTGCTTCCATCCATGCTTCCTGAACAGGGTGCAAATGCCCTTGGCCCAGGCCTTCTATGGTAACCACGCGATTGTTGCCGATGGCTGAAATGGCCATGCTGCAAGACCTGATTGGATTGCCATTTAAATGTACAGTACAAGCACCGCACTGAGCAATGCCGCAACCAAACTTGGTGCCTTTTAAGCTGAGGTGATCCCGAAGCACCCAAAGCAATGGGGTATCAGGAGATACATCTACACGCAAGGAGCTGCCGTTGATGTTGAGGAGATATTGAGCCATGTAAGGAGTTGATATGATATGATATAATCATATCAACGGAAAGGGCCGGTTGGCTTTCGTTCTCTTATATAGACGGCCCACTTGTATCGACAAAGAGCAGGGCAGTATCCATGAAAACTCAGTCTAAGAGCAGCAACATGGTAGGGTTGCCTTGCAAACTTACGGTTTTGAAGCCGAGCTTTCGATAGAATTCGTAAGCGTGATTTCTAAGGTCTACACTTAAAGAAATGCCAGGGCAGCCTTTTTCACGCAAGTCTTCAATGAGCCGTTGCATGAGCTTACTTCCAAGGCCTTTCGACCTATGATCGGGGAGCAGGGCAATATTGAGTTCCGGGTATTTTTCAGAGACAAAACCATAGCCAGCTTCATGCTGCTGATAGTACCTGACAAAGGCACCACCCACGGGGGTTTCACTGGGCTGATGAATGGCCACCAGGCCATGGTCGTTATTGCGGCCCCATTGCTTGTAGTATTTGCTAAGGTCAGGGCTTTTAAGAATATCTCTGGTAGGGGCGGGTTGGCCCGCATGTACGTAAATGGCCTGAAATACTATTTCCTTAATAAATGGCTCATAGTCCTTGCCAATTTCTTCGATCTCATACCGGTCTTGCAAGTGCCTGTACATAGCACACAAGATGCCGAATTTATGAGAGATATGTGTAGAATGGAGTAGACAAAAACAGGACGCTTTTAATGCCATTTAGTTAATAGTATCAGGGTAATATCCTTAAATACCACCCTATCCCTGAAGGGAAATTCGACCTTGTTCTCAGGTCCCTTTAGGGATGTAAGGGTGAAATTCCTTAACTAAATGGCCCTATTCCAGAATTAAGCAATAGGTGTTTTTTACATAAGCAGGTAGCCAGCCGAAATACTGATGATGTCGAATAGGGCATGTGCGCTCATGGCTTCTATGACCGATCGCCTGCGCAGGTATATCAAGCCGTAAAGTAGCCCATCGAAACCAGTGCTTACCACAGTGTCCCAGCCCTGGTAAGAGTGCTGCAGGCCAAAGAATACTGAACCGAGAATCAGCGCAAGAATCAACCCCGTTTTGCCTCCAATGCGTTGGAAGGCATTGATTTCAAAGCTTCGCCACAGCTCTTCTTCAAAACCACCTTTAAACAAAGCTAGTAAGATCCACAAGGGGAGGTCTGAAATATCACTGAACAGGTTGGCCATGTCTACACCGGGGTTGGTGGTGGTAGGCACCCATCTACTGATCAAAGGACCGGTAAGTAGGTAATGCTGTAGTACCATGGCAAGGCCAAAGAGACAGCCAATACCCAGATGTTTGCCAAAGCCTTTCTTTTGCCAACCCAGGCCTTTCAAAGTGCCACCGGACCAATACCACAAGCCGAAAAGGATGGCTAAATTGATGGCGCCATAAAACGTAGCGGAGCGAAATAAGCTGGAAGCCGAACCCGCCAGGTCTGCAGTTTCACTTTGAAGAAAAGTGTTGAGATAAAAGGCCCTGATCCAGAAAAAGACGATCACAACTGCCACGACATACTGCCGGTTTTTTGGAGTCATCTCCCGTATTTTTTCTCCAAGACTCATGAGTGCTGAATTTAATTGAAATAATCTGCCTTTCCAGTCACAATTTTGTTGCCGAAAGCCAGTTATTTGAAGTGTAGAGCAACCCAACACAACGACTCGGTATTATGCGTTAATTTATAATAGAATCTCACATAATTACTGATGCCTCATGAACCAAATAGTAAAATTTTTACTCGTCTGCTCCTTTTCTTTTGTTTGCTTTTCCAATATCCGAGCCCAATCGGAGCCGGATAGCCTTTTAACGCTTGAACAGCGCTATACCGAGATTTTGAAGAAGTCAGAAAACTTCAAAGAATACGAAGTGGTCAGAAGGTCCTCTCTGAACCTTTTCTGGGCTGCCCTCAATGATAGTGTCACCTCTAGCAATGCCGCATTAAAAGCTGCTTTGGTTTCAAAAATGGAGCTGCAAAGCACCTTGAACGAGTTGGAAACTCGACTGACCGAAGCAGAAACGAAACTGGCTGATTTTGAAGGTGAAGGTGCCAAAGTGAGCGTGTTGGGTATGCAACTGAACCGATCTTTTTATCTCACCCTTTTATGGAGTCTCATTTTGGCTTTGGCTGGACTCATGGGCTTTTTCCTACTGCGCTTTCAGAAGAACAATGTGGTGGTTAAAGAAACTCAGGATGAGCACCAGGGCCTCAAAAAGCAGTTTGACGAACTGAGACACAAATCTAAGGAAACACAGATGAGACTAAAGAGGGAGTTGCAGACTGCGCTGAATAGACTGGAAACAGTTGAGAGAGGTTAGGGGTAGACTATTTCGATACCCAGCCGCACCTTTGCTAATTGATTTCAGGATTGTTGACTCATAGGTTTCAAGAAAGAATATCTGAAATGGATTTAACCGTCAGACCGTTCCAAGTATTCAGACGGATCGTATACCAAGAAAAAGGCCCTAACCTGAGTAGGAAAGGGCCTTAATTCGAATTGCAATTCTTATGCGAAACTCTTATTGTCGTTAGGAGAGCCTGCCATGATTTCGTCATTGGCATACTCCTCAAATTCCGTAAAGTTATCGCGGAACATTTTGGCCAGTTTGTTGGCTTGTTTGTAAAAGGCAGTGTCGTTTTTCCAGGTTTCACGAGCGCTTAGTATTTCGCTAGGTACTCCTGGGCAGGTCAAAGGAATTTCGGCACCAAAAATAGAGTGCTTTCTATAGCCTACATTGTCCAATACACCACTGAGCGCTGCGGTAATCATGGCCCTGGTATATTTCAATTTGATGCGAGAACCTACACCATAAGGTCCACCCGTCCAGCCAGTGTTTACCAGCCATACATTTACTTTCTGCTCATCCATTTTCTTACCAAGCATTTCAGCATATACCGTAGGATGCAGTGGCATAAATGGAGCGCCAAAGCAAGCCGAGAATACAGGTACCGGATCGGTAATGCCAGCCTCTGTTCCCGCAACTTTTGAAGTATAACCAGAAATAAAGTGGTACATGGCCTGGCCTTTGTTCAACCTCAAGATAGGAGGCATCACCCCAAATGCATCGCAGGTTAGGAAGAAGATGTTTTTAGGAATACCACCAATAGAAGGCTCGGCAATATTGTCTATGTGATCCAGTGGGTAAGAGACCCTGGTATTTTCAGTCACGCTGGTGTCTTCGTAGTTCACGGTACGAGTTCCCGGTAAAAACCTGGTATTCTCTACAATGGCACCATATTTTACCGCCCTGAAAATGTCCGGCTCTTTTTCTTCAGTCAAATCAATGGCCTTGGCATAGCAGCCGCCTTCAAAGTTGAAAACGTTCTTTTCGGTCCAGCCATGCTCATCATCACCAATCAATAAGCGATCTGGATCGGCAGAGAGCGTAGTTTTACCCGTGCCAGAAAGGCCGAAGTAGATGGCTGTATCACTCTTCTTTTTGCCCATGTTGGCAGAGCAGTGCATTGGAAGCACTCCATCTTCAGTAGGGAGGAGGAAGTTCAGTACTGAGAAGATACCCTTCTTCATTTCACCAGAATACTGTGTGCCTCCTATCAGGATCATCCGCTTGCTAAAGTTCACAATGGCGAAGTTTTCCTGACGTGTACCATCTGTTTCTGGATCGGCCTCAAATTCAGGGCAGCAGATAATGGTAAAGTTGGGCACGAAATCGTTCAGCTTATATTCCTCGGGATTAATGAACATGTTATAGCAAAACAGGTTGTGCCATGCATAAGTATTGATAACCCTCAATTTCAATCGATGCGTTTTGTCAGCACCCGCATACGCATCTCTTACATATACTTTTCTCTCTTCGAGGTAGCCCAGCATTTTGTTGTGCAGGCGATCGAAGCTTTCCGGAGAAATGGGCTTATTAATATTGCCCCACCATACTTTGTCTTTGGTCAGTTCATCTTCAACAATGAATCGGTCTTGTGGTGATCGTCCGGTAAATGTTCCGGTGTCACAGGTCAAGGCGCCTGTATCGGCCAAATGACCCTCGCGATTTTTTAATGATTCTTCGATTAATTCCGATTGGCTGAGGTTCCAATGGGCTTCTTTTACTTTTTTGATACCGGCTGCTTCCAGTCCGGATTTTTGAGATTTTTTACCAGTTTCTAACATGGTTTTTTTGGATTTTAAGTGCCTTATGCAATCGTTTTCACTAAGGGCCTGCAAGTAAGTTAACTGATACAAAAAACGGAAATAAAACCTTCATGATTTATGACCTGAATCAGTTAGCGGGTTGACAATAATCCTCCATGTGCTTTTTTAAATCGATTGCATAAGGGGAATAGCACTTGTAAAAGCGTGGTAGAGGTGTTAGCTTTAAAGTTATTGTTTCAACAGAAAACTTAATTCATGACTGATCTATCTGTGTCCAAAGAAAATGAAGTCTTTGGTCATCCGAAGGGATTATTTTATCTCTTCTTCGCAGAGTTATGGGAACGCTTCAGTTTCTATGGCATGCGGGCGCTACTCATGCTCTATATGACCGAGCGCATTTTTTCAGCACTTTCCAATCGCGATTTTGTAGCTGCCGGTATTTATGCCGGTTACGGATCTCTGGTTTATGCTACCCCCGTTTTGGGTGGTTTGCTGGCCGATAGGGTTCTGGGTTACCGAAGCGCCATTACACTGGGAGGTATTCTGATGGCCATTGGGCACATAGTATTGGCATTTGAAAGTGACTTTGGCTTCTTTGCCGGACTCGGTTTCATCATCATTGGTAACGGCTATTTCAAACCCAACATTAGCACCTTTGTAGGTACACTCTACAAAAAGGATGATGTAAAGAAAGATGCAGGCTTTTCTATTTTCTACATGGGCATCAACATTGGTGCCGCGGTTGCTCCAATTCTTTGCGGTTGGTTAGGTCGTGAATATGGCTGGCACTATGGTTTTGGCCTGGCCGGACTGGGTATGATCTTAGGTGTCATCGTCTTCAGGTACGGTATCAATACCGGTGTATTTGGAGACAAAGGGCATTCGCCTGATCCAGAACTCATGGAGAAAAAGACCATGGGTATCAAGACCAAATGGTTAATCCCCATTCTTTCATTTCTGGCAGTGCCTATTGTTGGTTTTGCCATTTCTTATGGCAAGCAGAACTGGCCCATTATTGGTGAGTTCATGTACGAGTGGCAAATCATCAACTGGACCTTTACGGCAGTACTGCTTATCATCGCTTATGTGGTGATTAAAACCATGATTGAAGTATCAAGAGAGTCACGGGAAAAACTCCTGGTGGCGATTTTCTATACCTTATACATCACTTTGTTCTGGGCATTTTACGAAATGTCAGGCTCTACACTTACCCTCTTTGCACAACGAAATGTGAACCTGGTGCTCATTGATGCCAGCCAAACCAACTTCCTGACAGGGGGCTATATTGTGCTGATGGCACTGCCATTTGCTGCACTTTGGAGGTACCTTGACAAAAGAGGGAAGAACCCTAGAACGCCCTTTAAATTTGTGATTGGTCTCGCTTGTTTGGCCCTTGGCTATTATCTGTTTGCCATCAGTGGCAACTTTGCCGATGAAGTGGGACGTGTTCCTTTCTTCTTTATGCTGGCAGGTTACTTCTTCTTCTGCTTTGGTGAGATGTTCGTGTCACCCATTGGTTTGTCCAAGATCGTAGACCTTTCTCCTAAGCAAATTGTGAGTTTTATGATGGGAGTATGGTTCCTGGCTGTGGCCCTGGCATTCCGGGTAATCGACTTTGTAAGTAAAAGCCTGGCCATTGAAGGGACAGCAGATAGCGAAAACATTGGCGCAGAGTCACTCCTGGTCTATACTGATGGGTTCACTCTAATTGCTAAGATTACCTTAGGAGGAGCAGTGTTCGCATTGATTATGGTGCCCTTCCTCAAGCGTTGGAGTAGAGGAGTGCATTAAGCACATCAAGAAATTTTATAAAAGGGCCTCATTTGAGGCCTTTTTGTTTTACCAGTCCTCAATTTCGCAGGAAAGACAAGACCAGAAAAGGAGGGCATTTAGTAATTTAAATGGCCAATTAGGCTAAACAGACTTTAGATAAATGAAGAATTTAAGAATAGCAGCGCTCTTCGCACTCAGTGTATTGGCACTGGCTTGCGATACCAACAGCGGCAGTAGTGATGTGGCTTTCGAGCTGGACTATGAGAAGTATACTCTGGAAAACGGCCTGGAGGTAGTGCTGCACAACGATGCATCTGACCCGAAGGTAGCCGTAGCCGTGCTTTATCATGTAGGGTCCAACCGTGAAAAGCCCGGTAAAACTGGTTTTGCACATTTCTTTGAGCACATGCTTTTTCAAAACTCTGAAAATGTAGGAGCCGGTAATTTTATCAAGACCATGAACGAATTGGGAGGCACTTTCAATGGTGGTACCTGGACGGACGGAACGGTGTATTTTGAAACTGTACCCAGCGATGCACTGGAAAAAGTACTCTGGATGGAGTCGGACCGAATGGGCTACTTTATCAATACAGTTTCTGATTGGGGGCTTGAAAATGAGAAGCAGGTAGTGAAGAATGAAAAAAGGCAGGGAGTAGATAACCAGCCTTATGGTCATAAAGACCTTGTGCAGCTCGAAAATATGTATCCGGAAGGGCACCCTTATAGTTGGGATGTGATCGGAAGTCTGGAAGACCTTCAGAATGCTACCGTGGCCGATGTCAGGGAGTTTTACGAAAAATGGTATGGTGTGAACAATGCCACCCTGGTAATAGCTGGTGACATCAATAGTGAAGAGGCTAAAACCTTGGTTGAAAAGTACTTTGGGGAGTTGAAGCCCAGGGCAGAAATTGAAAAAATTGCAGCCCGTCCGGCTGTATTGAATGAAACCAAGCTGCTGTATCACGAAGATAAATTTGCCAACCTGCCCGATCTTGAAATGATCTGGCCTACTGTAGAGCAGTACCACCCAGACATGTGGGCCCTTGACATGCTCGGCCAAATTCTTTCAGATGGTAAGAAAGCACCCCTCTATAAGGTAGTGGTAGAAGAAAAGAAACTGGCACCTTCAGTATATGCCAACAACAGTTCTAACGAAATAGCAGGCACCATGAGCGTAGGAGCCAGGGCATTTGCCAATGTAAACCTCAACGACTTGCGGGCTGCATTTTATGAGGCCTTTCAACGCTTTGAAACAGAGGGCTTTTCAGATGCCGACCTCGAACGAATCAAGATTGGTCAGGAGACGAGTTTTTATAATGGCATTTCCAGTGTCTTCAGTAGGGCCTTTCAACTTGCCAGCTACAATACCTTTGCCAATGACCCTGGTTTCATCATGACGGACCTGGAAAATTCGCAGTCGGTAACCAGAGAAGACATCATGCGGGTTTATAATCAATACATCAAAGAGAAGAATTACCTGGCCACCAGCTTTGTGCCAATAGGACAGCAAGCGCTGGTATTAGAAGGTTCTGAACGAGCTTCAGTTGTAGAAGAAGCCATCGTGCAAGGGGCTGAAGGAAACCTGGATCAGTATGACAAAGATGTAGCCTTCGAAAAAACAGCTTCTGTCATAGACCGTTCTACCGCACCAGCCTTGTCTGGTACTTTGAGCTTTTCGCCTCCTGCCATCAACAACGATCAGCTGTCCAATGGCATGAAAGTATTTCATATTTATCAGGCAGAATTGCCCATGGCACAGTTCAGCATCCGCATTAAAGGTGGTATGTTCCTGGACGACCTGGCCAAGGTGGGCACTTCAGCCTTGTTGGACAATATGCTGATGGAAGGCACGGCCAATAAAACACCACAGGAGCTGGAAGAAGCACTGGGCCAGTTGGGTGCCAATGTGTTTGTGTCTACCTCCAGAGAATACATCACCATTTCCGGGAATTGCCTGGCTAAAAATTATGAGGCTGTTTTGGATCTGATGCGTGAAATCATCTTAGAGCCAAGATGGGATGAAGCTGAATTTGACAGGGTAAAAAGTGCAGCTTTGAATTCAATTATACAGGCAAGTGCCAACCCAAATGCCATTGCTTCAAAGGTGTTTAACAAAGCACTCTATGGAGAGGATCACATTTTTGCAAACCCTGTTTCAGGCACTTCAGAAACGGTATCTTCCATCACATTGGACGACCTGAAGGATTACTACAATCGTAATTTCTCGCCTTCTGAAGCTTCCTTTCACTTTGTAGGTGCACTGGACCAAAGCAAGGTAAGGTCTGCCTTAAGTATCTTCGAAAACTGGGAAGCTAAAGAAGTCGTTTTTCCTGATTATGAGGTAAACACCGTTGACCCTGGCTCAAGGCTATTCTTTGTCGATTATCCCGATGCCAAGCAGTCAGTAATCAACATTGGCTCTATCAGCATGGATGGCAAAGACAAGGATTATGCGGCCGCCACCATGGCCAATTACCGCCTGGGTGCAGGTTCAGGTTCTATACTGTTTAGCAAGCTCAGACTGGAAAAAGGCTATACCTATGGCGCTTTTTCAAACTTCAGTCGTAGAATCAACGGAACACCCTTTACCGCAGCATCAAGTGTGAGAAGCAACGTGACCAGGGAATCAGTTGACCTCTTCAAAGAGATTCTGGATAACTACGGCAGTAACTTCTCTGAAGAAGATATGAACACCACCCGCAACTCTATTCTGCGCAGCAACACCCAGTCTTATGAAACACTTGGGGGCCTGGTGGGCATTCTGCAAAACATCTCTACATACGACCTGGATCTGGACTACATTAGTAAGGATGAATCCACTTTGAAGGGCATGACTGTAACTGAAGTTCAAGACCTGATTAAGCAGTACATGGACCCTGATAAATTGATATATGTAGTAGTAGGAGATGGTCAAACTCAGTTGAACAGACTGAAGTCGACAGGTCTTGGAGAACCTATACTGGTGAACAAAGACGATGAAAAGCTGCTGATTAAGAAGTAGGCTGCTTTTGACCTGAGTTAGATAATAGAATATCCATTACATAATAGAAAAGGCCCCGTTTGTGGCCTTTTTTAGTTTCCATGGACACCTTCCTTCCGAAGGAAGGTGTCCATGATATCCCTATAACAAAGTCTTGACAATCGCCTGTAGCTCTGGCACCACCTCTTCTTCAAACCAGGGGTGCTTCCTCATCCAGATGCCATTACGCGGACTGGGGTGCACCAGCGGCAAATATTCAGGAAGGTATTCTCTAAAGTTAGTCACGGTCTCCGTGAGGGTCTTCTTTTTACGATCTCCCAAGTAATAAGCCTGCGCATACTGGCCTATAAGCAGTGTAAGACGGGTTTCTGGCATTTGGTCGAGTAGGGGCTTGTGCCATTTTGGAGCACACTCAGGTCTTGGTGGCAGGTCACCCGACTTGCCTTTACCTGGGTAGCAAAAGCCCATGGGCACAATGCCAAAGAGTTCGGGGTCGTAGAATTGCTCATCGGTGACACCCAGCCATTTGCGCAGGTTGCGGCCCGAGGGATCGTCCCAAGGTATGCCCGTTGCATGCACTTTGCTGCCGGGGGCCTGGCCAATGACCAGAATTTTGGATTTACTGGAACAAGAAACAACAGGGCGCGGCTCATGATGAGGTAATGCCTCTTTGCAGATCTGGCAGGCTTTAATTTCGCTTAAAAGTGTGTTTAAGTCTTCAGGCATCTGGTGCTTGTTTCTTTCTCTTCATACTAAATAAGTGAAATGAAAGTAGAAAGATGATAAAAAGTAGTGCCGCTGCGGTATAAAAGGTCGCGTTGCCGATACTTCCATATAGCCAGCCACCGAGAATAAGGCCAATGATACTGGCCAGGCTACCTGCACTATTGGCTACACCTTGTACGGCTCCTTGCTGTTCGTCACCTGCATAACCCGAAAGAATGGAGAGGAATGAAGGCCACATCAAGCCATTGCCCAGGGCAAAAAAGATCAAGGCCGAATAAGCCAGAATCATATTGTCAGAACCGATCAGTACAAAGTTGATCACCAGCATGAGGCTGCCAAGACAGACTAAAAACTCATCTGAAACACGGGAACTCAACTTTCCTAAAAGCGGCCCCTGAACCAAGATCATCATGCCGCTAAGTATGGAGAAGAAGATACCTAACTCAAAAGCGTTCCATTTCAGCACCTTTAGGGCGTGCATGGGGAAGGACACGTAAAAGAAGCTGAAACCGAGAAATGTGAGAAAATAGATGCCAACGAGAAACGGAATGAATTTGATTTTGAACACTGCTTTGATGCCTTTGTCCGGGCAGTCTTTGGTGTCATAACAGTCTTTTTGTTCTGTGGCGAATAGCTTCCTGATCTTGAAGTTGGCCAAGTCAGGTGTCACCAGGTTACTTTTAGACTCGGGTAGCCTCAGCCAAATTACAATCAGGGCAACTGTCGAGATTAGAATGGCGGCACTAACGGGTATAATCTCTTCATAAATGGTAGCGCCTAACAGCCCGGCAATGGCAGGCCCCAGGATAAAACCCATACTGGACGACATGGCCATCTTCCCAAAATTGGCCTTGCGATTTTCGTCAGTAGAGACATCTGAAAGGTAGGCATTTGCTACTGATACATTGCCCCCGGTGATGCCATCCAATGCCCTGGCCATGAATAGAATAAGCAAGGGAATGGTAAGGGTAAAAGAACCAAAAACAGACTGATCTACATCAATGAGGGCGGTTCTGGGGACAATCAGGGCCACGAGAAACACTATCCAGGCCAGCAGCGTGCCTGCCTGACTCAGAAAGAGTATGCGCCTTCTCCCATACAGGTCGGACCAGCGGCCCAGCACTGGCGCCCCAAAAAACTGGAAGGCCGGATATACTGAGCCCATGATGCCGTAGATAAACTCGTTGCCGCCAAACTTATCGACTATAAAGACCAGGAAGGGAATAATGATGCTATATCCCAATGAACCGATGAAGTTGACCATCAATACTGGAGTAAGACTGGGTTTTGTAGTGGTGGCCATGAGTAACTAACCCACCAAGTGCCGAATTGATTCGATTGTGCCGATTTTACCAGGAATAACCTTGGATGGTTGAATTGGCAGATGCCACCAGCTGGTAGAATGCCATTTGCCAAATTTGAATCCTATATCAGGCATGTCACCAATGTGTTGAAAGCCCAAATTTTCATGAAATCCAATGCTGGCATCATTAGGCAGGGTGATGATGGCCAGGGCCTTGGTATAACCCATATGAGTGAGTAGCTGCAACAGTTTTTGGTATAGGGTAGTGGCAATGCCTTTTTTGCGGTGGTCAGGGTGGACATAGACCGTCACTTCCTGGTTCCACTGGTAGGCACCACGACTGCGGTGTGCAGTGGCATAAGCATAGCCCAATACCTGATCACCATGGACAGCCACCAGCCAGGGGGCTTGTGCAGCGTAGCTTTGCACCCTTTCTGCAAAGACTTCAAGGTCGGGCACCTCAGTTTCAAAAGAGGCGGTAGTGTTCAATACAAAAGGGGCGTATATGTCCAGTATTTGAGGTACATGACTCAACTCTACTAAAGCAATGCGGTATTCGGCATTCATAAAATGAAGATACCAAAATGAGGGGCAAATGGCTTAAGAATAAGGTATAAAAAACCGGCCTGAGCCGGTTTAAAATCATTTTATAGTTTGGTTTATAGTCCAAAAACAAAACCCAAACGGTAGCCCATATAGTGGGTCATGCTGCGAAACTGACCGTCATCCAGGTCGTGTACACCTTGACCTTCGGGCATCATACGATACCGGGCGCTGCTGCCTGAATGAACATTCACAGCCAGGTCTATCCACCAGTTACCACGGTTTTTCTCTTTACTGAACAGTGCACCAGGGTTGACCATTACCCCAAGGCCTGCACCAGTGTTAAAGGCGGTGCCATGAAACTCAAATTCTCCTTCAAAATCAGAAAATTCATCCGCGGCATCGGTTGTGCTGAAAAAGGTAGTGATCCCGATACGGGCCTCTGAGTATACCTTAAAACTGGGTACATCTATCATGTCGTAGCGCACAAAGCCATGCAAGGTAAAGAAGCAGTCTTCTTCATCTATTCTGAGGGTTCTTCCCTGGTATTCAATGTCGTAAGAATCGTTGCTGTACATAGCCACGCCCAATTCTCCACCCCAAGACCAACGTGAATCGTCATAGGTTTTCATATAGGAAACGGAGAGTCCAAAGGCTGCATGATCTACGTTGCGGTTGAATTGTGCTTTTGGGTCGTAAGACTTGAGGTTGATGCCCCAGCTTGATTGGGCTTGTAGGCCTACTGCGAGACTGAGCAGCATGAGTGTGAGTATAGCTCTTTTCATAAATGTATTGATTGAGTGATTGACAAAAAATGTTAAAACTTGTTAAAGAATGAAAAGCATTTATTGTGCCAAAATTCAATATCAGCCCCTGGGGGTTTTTCTATATAAGGCAATTTACTAGCTTCGCGCTCAAATGAAAAGCATCAGCACTGCCGAACTTATTTATGCGCTCGATCTGGCCGGAACCTTCGTCTTCGCAGTCAGTGGCTGGATATTGGCCAGTAGTAAGAAGCTTGATATTTTCGGTGCTTCGGTCATTGCCTTCATTACGGCAGTAGGGGGAGGCACACTGCGCGATCTGCTCATTGGCAGCCAGCCGGTAGGGTGGATGCTCAACCTCAATTATCTGCTCATGATTGGCCTGGGCGTACTCTGTGGCCTCTTTTTCAAAAGAGTGTTCGAAAAGCTGCGCAAAACCATGTTTCTGTTCGATTCAATTGGTATTGGGCTTTTTACCATACTGGGTATACAAAAGACGCTGGGCATGGGGCTTTCTCCTGTAATAGCTGTGATGATGGGCACCATCTCTGCAGTCTTTGGAGGTGTGCTGCGCGATACGCTCGTAAATGAAATTCCGCTGATTTTTCGCAAAGAGGTATACGCCACAGTATGCCTGGTAGGGGGGGTATTCTACTTACTGCTTAAAGAGCTAATGCCTGCTAATGACTGGCCCATTGTCATTACAGTGGTCTTTATCATCGCCATAAGGGTATTGGCAGTGAAGAAGCGCTGGTCAATGCCAACGCTCAAGTAGCTTAGTCTTTTCTGATTATCAACTCAGCACTTTTCACTTCTACAAAGTCGCCTTCACTTCTCTCAGGGTCGGTCTCTATAAAGAGCATGTAAATCTTCAAGCCATTTTCTAGATGTGCTACTTCCCAGAAATTACCCGTTTCTGGTTGACTTTGGTTTTGAGAAGCATCATCAAGCCTGTCAAAAAATGCATCATCACGTTCACAGAAAGTTTCTTTGCCTACAAACTCGTATTCGCACTTGAGAAAATGAGAAATGCTGATTTCCTCATCATCAATGGTCATGCGGGCGGTACTTCTAGGACCTACAAAGCCTCTTGCATGCCAGCCTTCCAGCTGGATATTGGATATAATCAGGTTTTCGCTTTCTAGTCTTACCGACTCACCCTGCTGCACCCAAAAGGTTTGATCGAGTTGCACGGGTTGAATGACGGGTTCGAATTCCGGCTGGTCATCACAAGACCAAGCCAATGCTGTCAAGACCAAAAAAAGTATCACTTGTTTCCTCATACTTTCCTTGACCCAGCTTAAGGCCAAAACGTTGGAAGGCTTAAACTTCAGAATTCACTAAAGGTCGTTTTCTTGTGGTGCGCCACATGATGAAGGCCCCCAGCAGTATGATGGGAATGCTCAGGATTTGCCCCATGTTCAATGTCAATGCATCTTCAAAAGCTACCTGGTTTTCTTTGAGAAACTCAACCAGAAATCGCTGAAGGAAAATGAGTACCAACCCTAGACCAAATATGTATCCATGGCCCAGGTTGTTGCCTTTTCTTTGCCACATTCGGTAGAGCACCCAGCCAATGAGCCAGTAGAAAATGGCTTCGTAGAGCTGTGCCGGATGGCGCGGCAAGTCATCAACACGCTCGAATACGAAAGCCCAGGGCAGCTCAGTAGGCTTGCCAATGATTTCCGAATTCAGCAGGTTGCCCAATCGAATAAACCCACCTAATATGGCCCCGCCAATGGTTAGCCTATCTACCAACCAGCCATAATTCAGCTTGCGCTTGCGGTTGTACCAAAGCAGGCCAAGTAGGGCACCAATGACCCCACCATGGCTGGCAAGGCCAGTAAAGCCTGTAAATTTAAAGCTGGGCTCTAGTTGAATGGGCAGTATCTCAATGGGGTGTTGTGAATAATAGGCCCAGTCGTAAAAGAAAACATGACCCAAACGGGCGCCAAGTACGGCAAAAACCATGATGGTAACGGCCAGGCTCTGTAAGTTATCTTCAGAAAAACCTTCCTGTTTGTAGATTTTCAAAATGAGCTTGTAGCCCAACACTACGCCCACCAGCCACATGAGACTGTACCAGCGTGGAAAGTCCAAAGAGGGAATGACACTGGGGTCTATGTTCCAGTAGATGGCTGTAAATACGGTCTCCATATTAATAGCAGACCAATAAAAGGGTGATCAACATCATCAGGTTTACAGCAAGGCTGCGGAGTCTGGTTCCCTTTTGCGATGCCAGCAGGGCCAATACTTCATCTTCAGCAATAGGCAGCTGCCCATTTGCCCATTTGTATTGTTCCCAGGCTGGTTTAAGCTTATTGAGGTTCATGGCTGTTTTGTTGATGGTAGTTTTTAAGCTTGAGTTTGATGCGGTTCATGCGCGTACCCACATTACTGGGGCTTAGATTGAGCATGTCGGCAATTTCTTTGTGCTTGTAGCCCTCCAGATGCAGCACTACTATGGCCTTTTCCAGGTTTCCCAACCAGCCAATGATTTGTTTTAGTAGCTCCAGGTCATCATCAAACTGGGCAGTGGCTTGAAGGGTCAGCTCGTCTATGTTATTGAAAGAGCTGGCCAATGGTTGTTTGCTCTCTTGCCGCTTCTTGTTCAAAAGCGTATTGAGACCAATGCGGTACACCCAGGTGCTGGTCTGCGATTCATTTCTGAAGCTGGACCATGCCTTCCACAACTGAAGAATCACGTCTTGACGGGCGTCCTTCATATCTTCCGCAGCGGGGTAGTAGACAGAACAAAGGCTGTTGATGACCCTTTGCTGGTCACGCAACATGTTCATGAAGAGGGCTCTGTTAGAATCCATTTATTGAGTTAGTCACCAAAAACTGACGAATGTCACAGCCTTGGACAAAAAAACAGAAAAAAAGTGCTTTAGTGAATTAACGCTTCAAATATCCTTTCGATTTCAAATGACTGCCCCATAACTCATAGCCTTTCTGGTTGAGGTGTACGCCATCATAGGTCAATGCCTCATCCAGCAATAAATCGGCATTGAGGAAGTAGGGGAAAAGGTTGATGAACGTAATACCGGTTTCCTCAGCAACCTTGTGCAATAACTGATTGCAGCGTAGTACCTGGTTTTGTTTGCCGAAACCCTGCAAAAATCCTTTGACATTAGGGTTGAGGGGCAATATACTCTGCAAGTACACCTGTGTATCCGGACTTTCTTTCTGCACTCGCAGAATGGCTTTTTTTACATTGTTGGCTACTATGGCTTCTGGTATGTCTTTGCTCATGTCGTTGGTGCCAATCATGAGGAAGAGTTTTTCCGGCTGCCGACTGATGATCTCATCGAGTCGGTTGAGAATACCAAAGGAGATGTCTCCGCCTATGCCACGATTGATGGCATGATCGCCCACCATTTGCTTCCAGGGGCCACCTTCTGTAATGCTATTGCCCAGAAATATGAATCCGCCTTTGGTCATGGGTTCAGTGGCAAAGAGCGACAGCCGGTTTTTGTGATGCTCCATGATGTATGGAATGGTATCTAGCAATAGCAGGTGCGTCTGTGAGGTTTGCGCTTGCACGGGTTTTAATACCAGCAGGCAAAAGAATCCCAGAATGATGGATAATTTCATGCCTACAATGACGCCCAATTTTTGCTTTCATACAAACCTGTTTAAAACACCCAGGCGATTCTGAAATTCAGATCAAAATTGGGAGTGATGTTTTTGGTTTCCCTGTTCGAAAGGTATTCGACATCGGTAAAAAACCAATCAAAGTCATCTTCATGCTGGGTAAAGGGGCTGCGATTGAGGTGTTGGACTTTCCTGGCTCTGAAGCCAACGCCAAAGTAACCTTCTAACACCAGGCGCGGGGTTATGTATTGTTGTATGCCTATTCGCGGAACGATTCCGATGAATTGCTTGCGTATGGTGGTCAACCTTGAAAAAGTTCTCCAGGGAATGGCAGGATCACCCTGAGCATCTACCACCAAAAGGTTGAGAAGTGCATCGTGTTCTTTGTGCCAATACTCCAGCGATAATGACCCATATACCCTCATTCGGTCTTGACTACGGAAGAAAAACTTCTCTTCAAGTCCGAGCTTAAAGCCTTTGCTATTTCTGGCAAAATCGTTGTTCCAGCTTCTGAATAAGCTCACCGAAACTTGAGTGGCGCGTGATGTTCCGTGCAAGCGTTCATAACCAAATTCCCAGGCCGGGTGATAACCATTGACCAGTGAGAGAGGGGTGAAGTTGATCTTGTTTTTGCGCACCAGCAATGAGGAATCCATGGGCATGTAGGGTAGAAAACTGATACCACTCTCATTGGATTCGATGTAAATCTTGCGCGGATATCGCCATTTGCGACCTGAAATTTCGTCTACCAAAAAGCCGGTGAAGTAAATGATAGGAATGGCATTGAGCCAATAGGTAAACGGCTTATGTGAGCCTACAGCCAAAAACTGTTGATTCGAACCATCTTTCACCACAATAGGCAGCGGGTGCTTATTATTTCGCACCTCCATATACACCGGTTTGTTTTCAGCCCGGTCGATCGTATCGCCTTCCACTATCAATTGTACATTTTTATTGGTGTGGATTTGAATGCGTGACCGTTTGCCCGTTAGTATGGTGGCACAAGAGGTACAGCAAAAAATGAGTATGAGCAGGAGAAAACCCTTTTTCATAGAGTATTCGGAAGTTTTAGGTTTGAATGATCAACCCAGCAGGGCAGCAAAGTAGAACATAATTTAATGATATGCAACAATGTTGCATTTGTAATCTTCTAACGTGTCATATTGCTGATGCAAAAATCGATGTAAAGGTGACTGTGCTTAGGAAGAAAATTTAAAACCTGAACATGTAGCGGGCATTCAAAGGCATAAACCGTGCTAAAAAAAGAAGCCCCTCTCCGTTGAAAGGGGCGTCAACCTTAAAATACTAACCAACTTACGAAACTCCTTCAAAAGTGGGGGGCCGAAGCCGTGCCTAACCTAATTGAACCTCGGGTTTTTGAGCCGGGTTCAATGATTAGTACCCTTTAACTTGAAAGGTGAGCAGGCGGGGTCATATAAATTTGACATTTTCGTCAATTTTGATTTGGTCAACTAGTCTGCGCAAAGGGATCGATGAAATGTTTGGTCTTCCAATACAAAAGTATTGTGACTACTTCGTTGATGATGAAGAGTAGCCCAATGCCAATAAGGGTTTGGTCCAGGAAGCCTTTTTGCACCATGAGGTATTCCAGTCCACCAAATACAGGCCCAAAAATGAGGTAGGGCAGCAGTAGAAAGTAGAGTAGAAACCAGGCCCAGGCATGCTTATTTTGAATCCTTTTGTAAGCATAAACCAGTGGTGGTATGCATATGGCAAAAACAATGACAGTGACCAGTATGATGTTAAAGTTGGTATAGCCATATAACTGGCCGGTGGCATACATTTCGTCATTAAACTGCATAGGTGGTCCCATCATGCGCTGGGCAGGCAGCTGTGCAAATATGGTAGCAAAACCCAGGTGCTTCTTATATGCGCTGGTTCCATTTTTGATCCAGTACATGCCCAAATACATCATGAGAAAGGTGTATAAAGGCCCGGCATAGGTAGAAAGAAATGAAATGGGTTCGCTGCAGGCGGCATCGAATGAATTGAAGGTTTTGGTGCCCCATTCGCCACAGATGGCTGCCGCACTGAAGTGATGCACCAGCTCATGCATGGATACATGCAGCATGATGACCCCGTAAAATGCCAGACAGTACTTTGTGCTTAGTTTTAGTTTGACCATTGAAGATTTGAGGTTGTTCCTTCAATGAGTAGTCAAGTCGACTCAAAAGGTTGCAGGCCTTACCAGGCTTCTCTCTTGGTCTCATTTGTATTCCAATGACCACCTCTGGCAATCCATACTGAATGCGTATCGTTCTCAGGTATCTGTTGAGATATCGTCCCAATCCTGATTCATATAGTTCATAAGCCAATTGAGGGCATAATGCCGTTCATAAGCCACACTAGGGTGCAGGTTGCCAGGTGGCTCTCCACTCTTGATGCGTGCATCTACTACCGCCCAGTGCAGTCGATAAATCAAATCAGCCTGATCCAATATTTCTTTTTTGGATCTCAATTTGGCATCATTTGTAAATTCTTCCAGATTTCTGGGTACAATGAACCCAACATCAGTAGCCACATCGCAAGCTTCTGAAGGATATTTGAGTTCATCTACATAACCGAGCGCCCAGAGCATTACGTGCAGGCTCTCATAGCGCCAGCTGGCGTTTACGGTCTCTTGTTGAGTGGGCGCTTGATTGTCGACATACTTTAATTCCTGAGCACTGAAATTCTCACGAATTTGATAAATAGAATCGATTCTATTGAGTACCCCTTTTTCTACTCCCTCGCTCTTGGCACCCAGATACACCAGGGCCAAGGCTCTTTTTACCACTTCATCCTTCGTTCTGATCTTAGTGACAGTTTCCGACTCAATGCAAGGTAAGGTGTTGAATGCCGGCACTGTGTTAGCCTTACAATAGGCTATAGATCGGGTCTTGCGCTGGTCTTGTTCTTCTGAACAGCCTGCATGGTCCTGGGCTTCTATTTTCTTCTTACGGTCTTGTAATTCGGTGCCTGTTTGGGAGTGAGCTATAGTGCCAAAACATAGCAACAAGGTGATTAGGAACGGTTTTTTCATCAATCTTTTCTGTTGTCAATCAAATTAATTAGCAGAGTACTTTTATCCAAGCCTTGAATTACCAGGTATATTCCGGTGGCTCCACGCCATTCATACGCACATACAGGTTGGATTTGGCTCTGTGATTGGCCATATGATCTTGCACATAGAAAAAGGCAAAAGCCCGGCTCACAGTATTGCCGCTGTGGTACATCACGCAGGTTTCGTCTAGCTGTGCCTGCTCTATTTCATAAATGACCCTGGTGGTATAGTCGAAGCCCTCTTCCATCAGAGCAATAATTTCTGCCTTAGTCATTTTAGCAGGATCGAGCTTTGGAGGTTTTACCTCCATGCCCTGCACATAGCGCTTGGTGAGTAGGGGAATGGTGTAGGCAATGTGCACCATTTGCTCTGCAAAGGTCTTGCTCACTTCGGTGGGCTTGTATTGATATTGGTCTTCAGGCATGGCTTTGGCGACCGCCAGGCAATGTTCACGGGCTTCTTGCCACACGGGCAGGTACATGCGGGTGAAATCTGTTTTTGGTGTTGCTTCCTGGGCAGAAAGTGCAACAGTAGTGAATAGGATTGTGAATGTTAAGAGGAGACGAGTCATGCTGTATAAATCAGGTGGATACGATCACCTAATTTAATCGAATTCTGACAGAACGCGGAGCAACAAGTGCTTCGCTGTCAATTAGCCGGATGATATAAATGCCACTTGCTCGTTGTTTGAGATCAATAACCCCTTGTTCAATTTGATCTCCCATTAACACTTCACCTGTAGTACTGATCAACTGAAATTGATCAAAACGCTCATCCTCAATGGCCATTAGCCGTTGTGTTGGATTTGGGTAGAGCAACAGTGGCTGATGATCGAGATCGAATGGTGTAGCCTCAATTTCAGTATTTAGCCTGATGAAATTCTGAGCGTCATTGAGAAAATAAACATCATCAAAACGATTAATCCAGTTAGGAGAGATGCCACGTAATCGTTGATAAAGCTCTGGTTCTGCACTTTCATCTTGGATGTCATCCACCATATAGAAGTCAGAGCCGTTGAAGAACCCAAATTGTTCTTTTTCAGTAATGACGAACATATAAATCCATTGATATTTCGGGTAATTATAGGTCCTGGTTTCATAGGTTGACCAACCATCATAGGTAAAATAGAGGGTGATTTCCATAGACAAACCTCCATAGGACTTAATGGCGTAACCATTGGTAGGGGTGATCATGTGAAAAGCTTCGGTAGGTTGGTCAAATACTTGTTCCCACGAATTGCCAAGGTCTGTGGTTTTATAAATACCATTGAATTCTGAGTTGGTGAAAATCAGATCTTTCCCAAAAGACGCTAGGCTCCAGGCTGTAACTCTCAGCTCATCGTCTAAAGGAATTCTGGTCCAGTTCTGTCCTCGGTCCGTAGTAATCGTGATTGTGCCATTATGCCGGCCAATAACTGTTTGATCATCAACACGCTGTAATATTTGAGGTCCAAAGCCTTCAGGATTGTAATTGGGTTGAAATAACTCCCAGGTGCTACCGCCATCGCTGGTTCTAAGCATCTTTGAGCCTTGCTGATCAGAAAATCGTGTAATGATGCCGTTTTGCTCGTCAAAAAAAATAGGGACAACGGGCCTTTTGTTATCTTGAGGTAAAGTGGTTTCAAACCATCTGCCCTCTGGGTCTACCTTGGCAAATTTGGCCGGTAAATTACTATAACCACCAAAGGTAAGATAGGTGTATCCATTTAAATGAGAGATGCCTTGAACATACCGGTTCTCAAGTACTTCCCACACCTGAGCATGAACAAACTGGGAAAGACATAAAAGAAGACAAACGACAACTCCTTTTTTCATCAATTGCAAAATAGTGATTTTTGCCCGAATCTTAAGTAGGCTATAGGAAACGGGGGATTGCACAGCTTGCCACTCATGCCAGAATGGGTTAAGCAAACGTGTGTTTAATAAAATCCACTCGAATTCATTATGTTAGATCATTGCAGATCAATCCATTTACCATGCATTTACACAAGTACCTCTTCGCGCTTTTGGGCGCATTTCTTCTAACAGCCTGTTCCACAAAACAGAGCACAGGACCTACAGCGGCTGAAATCTTAGGAAACCCCGACTATCTGGCCTTCTCTTATGGCGGTTATCGTGAGGGGTCCAGAGAGCAGGCACCTTCGGTGGAAGAGTTGAAAGATGACATGCGCATTCTCGCAGCCATGGGAGTAAAGATGCTGCGCACCTATAACACGCAGCAGTTTGACCATGCGGCTAACCTGCTCAAGGCTATTAGAAGCTTGAAAGAGGAGGATGCTGATTTTGAAATGTATGTGATGCTAGGCACCTGGATAGAGGCCAAAGATTCATGGACAGATCAGGTAAATCATGATACAGGCAATGTGGTTAATAACAGTAGAGAGGTTGAAGTAGCGGTACAAATGGTAAAAGAGTACCCCGACATTGTAAAGGTGATAGCCGTTGGGAATGAGGCCATGGTGAAGTGGGCGGCAGGGTACTTTGTTCAACCGGCTGTGATTTTGAAGTGGGTCAATTACCTACAGAAGCTAAAAGCAAGAGGAGGAATACCAGTCGATACCTGGATTACCAGCTCAGACAACTACGAGTCTTGGGGTGGTGGGTCCAATACTTACCATTCAGAGGATCTTGTGGCCTTGATGGAAGCGGTTGACTTCATTTCACTTCATACTTATCCTTTCCACGATTCGCATTATAACCCGACCTTTTGGGGGGTGCCCGATGAGCAGGCAGACAAGAGCCCAACCATGCAAATAGACCTGGCCATGGAAAGGGCAGCCGACTATGCCAAAAGCCAGTATGAGGGTGCCAGGGCATACATGGAACGCAGTGGTATAGACAAGCCCATACACATTGGAGAAACGGGCTGGGCCACCATTGCAGCCTCTTCTTACGGGGCTACGGGCTCCAAAGCAGCCGATGAGCTCAAAGAAAAACTCTACTACGAGCACATGAGGGAATGGACCAATAAAGCAGGCATGTCGTGCTTCTATTTTGAGGCCTTTGATGAGCAATGGAAGGATAAGGCAGATCCACTGGGGTCAGAAAATCACTTTGGTTTGATCAACCTGAAAGGTGAGGCCAAGTACGCCCTTTGGGACATGGTAGATGCCGGTACCTTCGAAGGGCTCACCCGAAATGGCAAGTCCATTACCAAAAGCTTTGGGGGCGATGAAGTCAAATTGACTGAGGCGGTATTGACTCCACCCTTGTCGCGTGACCTGGGTATTTTGGAGATTAGCACATTGAACACGGCACGAGCAGCTGGAACACCTGTTTCTAAATCCAGGTACCTGGTGGTGCACAAAAGCCTGGATCCAACAAGTAATCCAAGTACGACTTACCCCAACTCAAAGATCAAACTCAATTCCTGGGAAGGCACCTGCAGCATTGAAATGGACAGAGAAAAAGTTATCCACCTCACCACCGGTACCGGTGAATGGTGGGGGGCTGCTCTGGAGCTTCAAGGCAGTGGAGAGAACATGACCGGTTATGCCAACGGCTTTCTCAATCTGGATATCAAAGGCGACTCCAAAGCCTCATTCAAGATTGGTTTCCAGACCGGGACTTTTGCCGGTGGCGACCAGGTAAACAATGGCGTAAGTTTTGGCCAATCAGCACCCTACAAGGTGACTAATCGGTGGCTCTCATACCGCATACCCATGTCAGAACTGAATCAGGGTGCTAACTTGGAGGATATGACTTCTGTGCTCTTCTTTCTGGGCGAGGGCGATTTTGATGGCAAGGGCATTGAGGTGAAGAACGTGTTTTATTCAATGGAGTAATGACTTAGTATGGATTAGTAAAAACACCAACAAGGAGAAAAGGGTAACAAATGTCCTAAAGTGCTAACGGTATGTAAATAGGAAGAAGGTAATATTCATTTCTCCTTAGCGTTTCTTCATTTTAACACTTATCTACTGTCGTTATGAAAACTATTTTATCAGTATCTGTTGTCGCTTTATTTCTTTTATCTCCGCTGCAAACTTTGTCTCAGGAAAAGGGCGACATCCGTGCCAATGCGGGTGTGCTAGGTATAGGCTACGATGAAGCTTTAGGCTTTTCTTTAGGGGCCGAGTACTTTCTCACCAATCGCTTGAGTGCGGCACCCTATCTGCTTTATGCAGAGAATAACAGGATATCTCCAATGAGAGAGTCAATATTGGGTGTAGACCTCCGGTATTACTTCATCAAAAAGAGGGTCAATGTCTATGTTGGCTCCGGCTATGGTTCTTACCAAATAAAAAGAGAGCTACCTGGTAGTGATAATATCAACCGACTCAACAGTGTTGGTGCAGGGGCTGGAGCAGAATATGGCCTCTCAAATAGACTTTCCATAAACTTCGATGCCAGAATGTGGCACAACAGCGATGGCCTTTTGAGGGTGCTTAGTTTTGGAGTTGCTTACAGGTTGAATAAGCGTGAGTAACTGAGTAGCACCCGATTATGAGAAATTATTTGGCCACCAGGGGGAATGGTTGACTATTTGGCACACATTTGAAATTGGCAAAACATTAGTTCCTGATTTCTGCAGCGGCTTGAACAAGGCTGTTATAGGCAGTGGTTTCTGCTGCGCTCAGGTCTCCATCCATCAGATTGGTGCTTTCATAAGGGTCAGTGCTCATATTGTATAGTTCCTGGTCTGCGCCTTCTATCACAATCAGTTTATAACTTTGATTTCTGATGGTATATCCTGCGTTACCGTCCTGATTCATGTCTGTATAAGCAAAGTCCCTGAATGAGTTATCTGAGGTGCTCAGCAGATCTACCAAGCTCTGACTGGTGTTCAGCTGAGGATCTGGGGCGCCAGCCAATGTAGCTATGGTGGCAAAAAGGTCAGTGCTGTTGACCAGTGCTGTCTCCACCTCATTCAGCCTGCTAACTCCAGCACCTGAAACGATCATGGGCACATTAACACCACCCTGATAGAGCGTTCCTTTGGCCCTTCTTCTGGAATAGGGCGCCTGTGCTACTTGGTTTGGCGTGCCATTGTCACCAACAAAAATCACAATTGTATTGGCAAGTTCTTCAGCTGAAATACTGCTCAAGAGCCTGCCCATTTCCGTGTCCATGGCTTCAAGGGCCGCCAGGTAGTATGGAGTAGGATTGGCATCAATGGAGGCCTGATCGGCAGGCAGGTCGCCCTGGCTGTGCAAATGAGCAGGGGGCAGGTGAAAAGGAGTGTGCGGGGCATTATAAGCGAGCCACAAAAACCAGGGGTTGCTTTGGTCGCTTACCCATTCTATGGCAAGGTCAGTAAATTTAGTAGTACTGTATTCGGTGGTGCTGGCAGTACTTCCGTTTTCAGTCAGCTGCCAATTGGTATAAGACTGAACTCCTCCTGTAAGTAAACCTGCATAGTGTCCTATCCCCATGTCTGTAGGATTATTGGCATCATTGGAAAGGTGCCATTTGCCAACTAATGCATGACTGTAATCGCTGCCATTGTTATCCATATAGCGTTGAACAGAGGTTTCTGAGAGACCAATTTCATCACCCACGCCTAAAATGCCGGTCTGAACACCATACCTGCCTGTGAGTATAGAGGCGCGGGTAGGCGTGCAAACGGGAGCGGCCCAGAAGTTTTGAAACCTCACTCCAGAAGCAATCATCGCTTCCAAATTGGGCATGTTCGGCTTTTCAATGCCTTCAGTGTATCCGGGAGTAGCGTCAAGCCCCATGTCATCGGCAATAATCAATAATATATTGGGACTCGAAGTACTGGGGCCTGTAGGGTCTTCGGGAATGGTTTGTTCTGTGTCATCACTGCCACAGGAAAATATTAAAATTAGTGTCGACAACAGACACAGCAGCTGTAATTTCCTCATTTGTACTTAGAGCCGTAAATCGGCCAATGGTTTAGTATTATCTTTGATACGCCTTAGGTACTTAATTACCCCAACACCTGATGAAAAATTAGAGATTGGGTGCTTTTCACCTTTCATTCAGAAAGTATTCAAAAGGTGAATTAATCAGAAGGAGAAAAGTATTGAGTTGAAGTCCTGTTGGCGGCTTTGACTAAGCAAGTGGGTACCCAATGGGAAAGCCCTTGTTGAATTATACAGTAAAAAGATGCTTGCTTAATCCTCATCCTTGATTGAAAAGATGGATGAAAGTAGCGGTATTATTCAGTTTCTTCTTCCTTTTTCCAACGGCTGTTTTGCCAGTCTTTCTGCTGCTCAGGGCTCAGAAAGGTCCAGGCTACTATCCGGCTCGACTTATTACCCTGTCCCATTCTAATGGTTTTGATCTCTGCGGCTTTTACTGCATTCAGCGTATCGTAAGCCCCTTTTAGGTTAGGTTCTTTGGAAATGAGTGTGCTAAACCAGAAGCAGTTGTCAGCAAATTTGGCAAGCCCATTACCAAAAGCTTAGGCCTCTCAAATAGACTTTCCATAAACTTCGATGCCAGAATGTGGCACAACACTGATGGCCTTTTGAGGGTGCTTAGTTTTGGAGTTGCTTATAGGTTGAAAGGGAGCAATTGATTGAATACCGTGAAAAATGCCTTACAGACTGCAATTAAAGCCTTGTCGGCTGGGCATAGATTCTGGCTAAGTAAACAGCTTGGCTAACGTGTCAATGTTTGAAATTACTCCAATTACAATTCCAAGAACATCAATTACGGCAAAGGCTATAGCAAGGTATTTAACCTTCTGAAGCCGTTTCTTAAGTCTGCCCTTATATTTTCTATAAAAAATGACAGGAACACTTAAGAGGAGACAGCTGATTATCAAAATACTCGTTGAAAAGACCAGACCAGCTATTCTAGGGTCCCACCAGCCTTCAATAACGTACTTTCCAATATAAACAGAATAAGCAGCCAGAGCAGGTGTAATTATCGAAATTGTAAGTAAAATGATATTTTTGCCTCTGGTAATGAACCTTACATTTTTGTGAAATAAAATGATGGTAAGTAGAACGATTAAAAGCGAATAAATAATAATGTGTCTCAAAATCCCATCTGGGAAGAGGATCTTTGCATAGATAAGCCCTTCCGAAAAACTGGTCGTGCTTTGAAACAATGTCGTCTTTTTAGGAGGTTGGTAGTGTAGTTCATAAGCCAAGCCTGTATCCAACTTCAGTTTCAAGCTTCTTATCACTTGATACTCGTCTGAAGTCATCCTAATTGTCCCTAATAAAGCTCCTTTTTCAGTTGTTAGAGGGATTTCAACATTGTTTGGTTTTAATGACCACTTGTTTTCCCGCAGAGCATAAACACTCGTATATAATTGATAGTCATCGGTTATTAGAAGATAATCACTTTCAGATTTCCAATAACCGGTTAGATCATATTCATAGGGCTGTTCTTCACTACTTTGGTTAATAAAGGAGGCTGCTATTATAATGATTAAAATAACCGCTATAACTCCAATGAAGGACTCGTTATTATCTTTATACATGATTTATATTTATTATTTCGAATAATAAATTGACTAAAAGTAATAAATAAGTATTAAAATAATTACAAGTGTTGCTCCACTTGTAGTGTTTTATATGTTAAGTGTTCCTTCGTACCCGAGGTGAACAAACGAAATGTTGAGGCCTTCTAACTAAAAAAAATCTTAAATGGATTAATAAACAAGTACAACCTGCCCGTTTTCGCAGGTAACTGAACGGGGGGCACCAACTAAGGCACAATCAGAGAATACAATCCAATTTTTATTGTTGTTGTATGCATTTAGTTTTAGCCAATGCTCTTTTACTGGGTTTGTTCTTCACCACAAGCAACGAAAAACGTCAAAAAGGAGAAGGTGAAAAGTGTCTTTGGAGGCTTCATAAACATGTTTTTTTATAATGAAACGACTTGAAACTTATTTAAGCAACTGTGCCGATAGGTTAGGAATGTTCGGTTATTGATCCACGAACCCTTTGTATTGAATGTTTTCATGGCTATCGCCACCACTCTCGGAATGGGAGACAAACCAAATGGCCATTTTTTTGTTCTAAATAAACTTTCTGTACAGGCTGTGCGCTTCAGCTTGGAGTGGCCAGAAGGCATAAACATTAATAGCGAGGAGACACTATGTTCTGAAAGCTATTCTTCTTCTACGGTTTTCCAACGGCTGTTTTGCCAATCTTTCTGCTGCTCTGGGCTCAAGAAGGTCCAGGCTACTATTCGGCTCGACTTATTACCCTGTCCCATTCTAATGGTTTTGATCTCTGCGGCTTTTACTGCATTCAGCGTATCGTAAGCCCCTTTTAGGTTAGGTTCTTTGGAAATGAGTGTGCTAAACCAGAAGCAATTGTCAGCAAATTTGGCACTCTCTCTGATCATATCGCGGATAAATCTGCGTTCGCCTCCATTGGTCCACAATTCTGTGCCTTTACCGCCAAAATTTAGTTTCACCTCGGTGACTGCACTTTTGTTCAGGTTGCTGAGCTTTCGCAACGAAGCTTCCTCGGCAGCTTCAGGAGAGGCGTGAAAAGGAGGATTACAGACGGTCAGGTCGATCTGATCTTCTTTTCTTATTACACCATAGAATACGTCTTTGGGCTCGGGCTGATGTCTGAGCTCAATGCTACCTTTTAGCTGCTCGTTTTGCTCCACAATTTCTTTAGCCGACTCAATGGCTTCTTCGTCAATATCACTGCCAATGAAAGACCAGCCGTATTCAATATGGCCAACAATGGGGTAAATGCAATTGGCACCCACACCTACATCCAGACATTTGACTGTGCTTCCTTCAGGAATCCTACCAAAGTTACTACCACCCAGGACATCGGCCAGGTGGTGTATGTAGTCTGCCCGGCCGGGAATAGGAGGGCAGAGGTAGCCTTCAGGTATATCCCAATAAGAGAGGCCGTATTGATGAATGAGCAAAGCCTTGTTCAGGGTCTTTACCGCCTGTGGGTTGGCAAAGTCGATGGACAGGTTACCATGTACATTGGGCTGTACAAAGGGAGTCAGTTCAGGGCAAGCAGCTTGCATGGCTTCCAGGTCATATCGGCCCTGGTGCTTGTTACGGGAATGGATTTTGGAAGGCCTCTTTATAAGTGGCTTTTTAGCCTCTCCGAACGAAACACTTCTGATACCTCTTTTCTTTTCACTCATAATTCAAGGCTCCGTTTAGTCCTTAATCGATTCTAAATACAGTTTTTCCACCTTCTCTCTTGCCCACTGGTGGCGCCTGAGAAACTTCAGGCTCGACTTATAGGATGGGTTACTGGTAAAGCAGCCAATGTTGATGCGCTTGCCCAACTCTTCAAAGCCATATTGAAAGATGAGGTGATCCAATATCTCAGCCAGCTTCACACCATGCAATGGGTTATTGGCTTGTTTTGGTTTCGGTTCTTTTCTGGTGTATTCAAAATCCATGGGTCTGCTTTGCTTGTTACAAAGGTACAGTCTTGAATTTGTAAATGGGCTGGCAGTGTGAAATTTGATTCTGCAGGGCCTATGAAAATTGATGATGCTGGTACAGATGGGTTAGATTTTGGATTATATTCAGCCACAAACTAAAACACATCAAATTATGGGATTTGCAAATGGAACACTTATTCAATTAAACCATGATACCACCAAACCAATTGAACAACTTATAATACCAGAACTGGTTTTGGTGTTTGATTATACATTGGAACACCTAGCGAATCCTCGTCAACTCCCTGTTGATTTTAGCAGCGGAAACCCAGGCGGTAGAGCAGAAAACTGCGTTGCGATCCAATATAATGTAAATGGTGAATTACAAACGTTGATTTGTACACCAGATCAACAATTTTTAATGAAAGATGGTACAATGAAATTAGCGGCAAAACTCGTGGCTGGTCAAGATAACCTCTTGATGATAACGGATGAGTCGGTGCTGATAGAGAATGTCACGGTTAAAGAAACAGTGTTAGGCTTTCATGCAATTTCCACATCTCTAAAATTACCGGCCAGCATCAATGGCAACTTGATTGTAGCCAATGGTATCATTTGTGGTGATTATGCACTTCAGATTACCCCTTAATAACTTGAGCATTAAAAGAGTGTTGCATGTCTTTTGGCTGTAATGCCAATAGAAAAAATCTATAGGCTAAGCATCTCTCAATACCTCAACAGGGTTTCTATTGGCTGCTCTCATTGACTGAAAACCAATGGTTAACCAGGCCACTGCCAATGAACCTGCTGCCGCCATCACAAATACGAAGGGCGTTATTGGAGTTTTATAAGCAAAGCTGGTGAGCCAGTTTTCGACAAAAAGGTAGGCGAGGGGGCTGGCAATGACCAAAGAAACCATAATCAGTATCGAGAATTCTGCAGTGAAAACATACATCAATCGGAAAGTTGAAGCTCCCAACACTTTCCTTACACCCAGTTCTTTCTTCCTCTGCTCGGCAGAGAATGCGGCTAATCCAAAGAGCCCCAGACAAGCAATACACAAGGCCATGATGGTGAATACATTCAGCACCTGACCCATTTGTTGCTCAGTCTTAATATACGACTCAAAGTCCTGATCCATAAAAGAGAACTCGAATGGTACACCTGGATTGACCTCGTTAAGCTTCGCTTTTACATCCTCAAGGGCCGCTGTCATATCGCCTGACGATTGTATCAGGTTCGAGTTGAGTCTTATAGAAATGAAGTCTGAACCACTTTCCCACATACGATCATTGTTTTCATGCACAATAAGCATAGGGTCGATCTGGTATTTGAGGCTATTAAAATTGAAGTCTTTTATCACCCCTATCACTTCGAATTCGTAGCCTGAATCGTCTGTAAAGGTGATTTTTTTACCAATGGGTGAGTCTTCTTCATAATTGTTAGCAGTGCTCAGACCCAGGTTTTTCACTGCGGTTTCGTTGAGAATGACTTTATAGCGGTCAGTTTCCAAGGCCTTGTCAAAACTGCGACCGGTCACAAAATCAAGATCGAGTATATTCAAGTACGCTTCGTTGGCCCTCATACGACTGAGCAATAAAGCCTTGCTCCCGGTCTCGGTAGATCGGTATTTGTCCTCTCCCCAAACGTTTGGAGGTACAAAATCCGAGAGACCTACTTCTTCAAAAGCAGCATTGGATTTCAGAAGCGTCTGAAAGGTTTCCTGACGGTTGCTGTCGAGTAATTCAATATTGTGTACCTGTAAGATGTTGTCCGTATCGAAACCCACATCGGCACTGGAAACATAGCTCAATTGCTTTTGCACAAATAGGGCTGAAATGATCAGGGCAATAGTAACCGTGAATTGGAAAACTACCAGCCCATTCCTCACAGATTTTGCTTTGAAACCTGTGCTCAACTTACCCTTGAGTACTTCAATAGGGTTGAAAGAGGACAAATAGAACGCAGGATAGCTTCCCGCGGCAATTCCCAGAATTAGGACAAAGCTGGCCAGGAAGGCGATAAAAATGGGGTCAGAAAGCTTTTGATAGAGCGAGAGATGAGTGTCCGTTAAATCGTTGAAAACAGAGAGCGAGACTTCTGTGGCCGTTAATGCAATGACGGTGCTGACCAGTACAAATAGGACTGACTCAAAAATAAACTGTTTAATCAGGCTGGTTTTGAGTGAACCTAAAGTTTTGCGAATGCCTACTTCCTTTGCCCGATTGGCCGACCTTGCAGTAGACAGGTTCATAAAGTTGATGCTGGACAGGAGTAAAATCAAGATGCCGACAGCACCGAAAATTTGTACATAAGCGAAGTTACCCGAAGGCCCGAAGCGAACTCCAGCTACGGGTGCATGAATGTAAGCTTCGCGGATGGGTTGCAAATAAAGCGTCCAGGGCCCGTTCTTTACCAATTCTTCATAGGGCTTGCCTATGACGATGACCATTGCCTGTTGGGTAACTGCCCATTTAGGAGGAATCTGCTGAATTTTTTCAGTGAGGGCCTCAATGTCAGTGCCTGGGCGTACTTTTCCATAAGTACCAAATGTAGTCCAGGACCAACGATTTTCCCTTTGTTTGATGCGTGCGTAGCTGCTCATAGATACCAGCATGTCGTATTGGATATGAGAATTGGCTGGTACATTGGCCGTAACGGCTGTCACCTGAAGTGACCTAGGTTGACCCTGAGCTTGTGCAATTCTTATGGTTTTGCCTATTGGGTCTTCTGTGCCGAAATATTTTGTGGCTATTGCCTGGGTAATCACCAGACTGTTTGGGTTGACCAGGGCCTGATCAGCATTGCCCTTTGTTACTGGGAAGGAGAAAACGTCAAAGAAATTGGATTCGGCTACAAAGAGCTTGTTTTCAGCAAAAGAAACAGGATTGGCACCATTGGGCTCATAGCTAACAATATGTCGGCCAGAAGAATGCAATCGGGTAACTTCCTCAAATTCAGGAATGTCTGCTTTTAGAGCCAGCGCCACGCCCGGCCCGGTCGATGCAAATTGTCTTTCCCAATCGCCATAAACCTCAGGCTGATTGATGCGGTAAATACGATCTCCATCAGCATGAAAATTGTCATACGACAATTCATTCATGACATAGAGCCCGATCAACATGGAAGCAGTAATGCCTATGGATAAGCCTAAGATGTTTAGCAGTGAAAATTGCTTGTGCCTGCGTGCGTTTCTCCAGGCAATTGTGAACATATTCCTTATCATGGTTGATCAGTTTAAGAATTCAGGTGGCTTAATCCAAATAGGATGCCAGTCGAAAATATGGCGCTATATTGCTTTTAGGGACCATTCTTAGGAATGGGAGAATTGGTGTTGTGCCAAAATAATACGTCAGCGTTCGCTGACGGGCGTTAAGGTATAGTCAAGAAAGAGAGCACATTAACATTTTCTTGATTCTTTTAATGCTGTTCTTTGATGCCTTTGTTGCTGTTCTTCACCAACAAAACCCGAAGTGGTTTAGGCCATGTTGGTGAGGAACACCAACATGGGGGGAGGACCTGTCACAGGTTCTCTGATTTATCCGTCACACAGGCGAAATCTGTGACCATGCATGACCATCTGGACTCTGGCCAAATTAATGCCATTGGTGGTCAGCCTAAATGACTTGGATAAGTTGACCTAACTAATCTATTTGATGCATTTGATTCCTTTGTTGGTGTTCTTCACCAACAATACCCGAAGTGGTTTAGGTCCTCTTGGTGAGGAAAACTTACTTGGGGGTAAGGGTTTCTATTCTTGACTTGTGCCTACTGGTCTGCTTTCTTCACTAAGTCTCTGGTCAAACTCTTTAATTAATCTGGACAGTCTTTCAACAAGCTCAGGCTCCTGTGCTGCCAGGTTAGTAGTTTCGGAAATGTCCTCATCCAGGTTGATGAGCAAGGGGGTGAAAGTGCCATTTTCTTCAGTCCAGCCAATGGACTTTTTTACATGCAATTTCCATTTGCCCAAACGCACTGCTTCTACTTATTTGATGCCTTTGTTGGTGTTCTTCACCAACAAAACCAGAAGTGGTTTAGGTCATTTTGGTGAGGAAAACCTACTTGGGAGTAAGAGTTTCTATTCCTGACGTGTGCCTACTGGTCTGGCTTCTTTTGTAAGCCTGAGATCAAATTCTGTTATTAACTCTGCCAACTGCTCAACAATCTCAGGCTCCTGCGCTGCCAGGTTAGTAGTTTCGGAAATATCATCATCCAGGTTGATGAGCATGGGGGTGAAAGTGCCATTTTCTTCAGTCCAGCCAATGGACTTTTTTACATGCAATTTCCATTTACCCAAACGCACTGCTTCTACTTCTCCGTTGCGGGCATAGTAGTAGAAAGGGGCATCTGCCACCGACTGATCTTTTGGGTTCAATAGGTAATCAGACAAGTCACGTCCGTCAATTACACGCGATGCAGGAAGTTCAGCGCCTGCAAATCGGGTGAGACTGGGAAACAAGTCCATGGTATTAATGACTGCATTGGATTCCACACCCGCTGGTATTCGGTTAGGCCAGCTGATGATGCCGGGTACACGTTGGCCGCCTTCCCAGGTGGAAGCTTTAAAACCTCTCAAGGGTTGGGCGGTGCCTCCATTTTTACCCCTGTGCGGTCCATTGTCTGAAGTAAAAACGATGATGGTGTTATCATAGAGTCCCATTGCCTTCAGGGTTTTCACAATTTCACCAACACTCCAGTCAATCTCTTGAATCACATCACCATAAAGCCCTTGTTTGGAGCTGCCTGCAAAGTCTTCTGAGGTATGAAGGGGAATATGAGGCATGTTGTGGGCCATGTAGATAAAGAAAGGCTCTTGGCCGTGGCCTTCAATGTACTCTGTAAGCTCTTCTGTATAGCGCTTGGTCAGGTAGCGCTGGTCTGGGCCTGATTCAACGAGCTTTTCATTTTTATAAAGCGGGAGCGGGGGCGACTGAAAATCTCGTCCGCGATAGAAATAGCCATCCATGTCGTTGGAGTAGGGTACCCCAAAGAAGTGATCAAAGCCTTGTCGGTTGGGCATAAACTCAGGCTGATGACCCAGGTGCCATTTGCCAATGCAAGCCGTGGCATAACCTGACGATTTGAACACTTCAGCCATGGTAACTTCATTGGTATTCAGGCCCTCTTCAGAGAAAGGAAAAAGCACGGCTTCATGCAGTCCAACTCGCTTGGGGTAGCTGCCTGTCATCAATGCGGCTCTGGAGGGCGTGCAGACTGTGGCAGGCACATAGAAGTCAGTGAATCGGATACCGCTAGCCGCCAGTGCATCAATATTGGGCGTTTCAATGCCCACAGCACCGTAGCTGCTCAGGTCGCTATATCCCTGGTCATCCGTAAAGATGATGATGACATTGGGGCGGTCTTCTTTCTGGGAAGTTTTAGAGCAGGCAGCACCTATGAGTATCAGAAGGAATGCCAAGCCAATGTGCCTTTTCATAGGGTCAATATATCTGCTTCAGAGTTCTGTGACATCATAGGGCCACGGTTTTTATATATCGATGCTTGTAAGGTGTTCTTTATCAACAAAACCGAGTGAGCGTGAAATCATGTTGGTGAGGAACACCAACATGGGGAAGATGTGTGAGGAGAAGGGTGAGTGTTATTTCAAAGCATCCCATTCCGCCTGAGTACCACGCTCTTTCTGATATTCCATGGTCATTAGCCACTTCCTATTCTGCTTATCGAGCAAGGCTTCGAAGTGAATGTATTGCGTGGATACTTTCCCCGCTAAGCCTTTGTTGGTGTTCTTCACCAACAAAACGGAGTGAGCGTGAGATCATGTTGGTGAGGAACATCAACATGGGGAAGATGTGTGAGGAGAAGGGTGAGTGTTACTTCAAGGCATCCCATTCCGCCTGCGAACCACGCTCTTTCTGATATTCCATGGTCATCAGCCACTTCCCATTCTGCTTAACAAACAAGGCTTCGAAGTGAATGTATTGCGTTGAGACTTTCCCCGCTTTATCTTCAGTGCTATAGGCAAATAGGCCAGTTTCATGAGCAGTGTCTTTATTGCCAATGCGCTGTGATAATCGGAAGGCTACGCTACCTTTCGACTCTCCTGATCGGGTCTTGTCAAAGTCTTCTTTCCAGTTGGCCAAAGCATCGGCTATGGATATGGATACTTTGTTTTCACCGGTAGCAAAAATCACCACTGCATCTTTATGGTAGAGTGATTTGTACAATTCGTAATCACCTTCTCCTACCGATTTGGCCACCTGCTGCCAGTAATGATCCAATGCTGCCAATCGCTCAGTGTCTTGATCGTAGGGTTGAGTTGGGCTAGAAGGGAGGCTTGTGCCAATGATGAGGATGGTGGTTAATAGCAGCTTGATCATTTTAATAAGGTTGATAAGACTGTCAATATACACATTGCTTGTTGGTGAAGAACACCAACAAGGGCGGAAATAGTCTTGATAAGAATGTCAATATACACATTGCTGTTTGGTGAAGAACACCAACAAGGTCGGAATTGGCAATAGGAGAGATTGCACTCACTATGATTTAACGTCATGCCGTCCCGATAGCTATCGGGATTGTTTCTGCATCTCCTTTTGTCTATGTATAGACCCTGGAATCTGACAGTGCCGGCAGGCAGTCAAGTTCAGGGTGACGAGAATGAGGTTAATCCTGACATCAATAGTAAGTGCAACTATTCAAATGACCTGTTCCTTATATGAGCAAAGTCCATATCTGAACGATCACCAGATTTCATTACTTTGATTCTTTCAAATTCCGCTCTTTTACCCAAATCGAGATAATGTAAAAGTGAAATAGCCGATTTTTGAGGCTCTATATAGTCATACATAAATTGAGCATCAAAATAATTTAGATATATACTTAGAAAGACATCTTTTACAGAATTGATAGTCCCTCGAATATCTTTAGGTGATAGACCGATTGATTGGCTTACCTTCTCTGAAAGGGTATGTAATTCAATATCACGATGAGCAATTTTTTTATTCCGCCATATTTCTACCTGTTTGACATTCTTTCGGACCAAAGAATATTTTATCAATAAAGTTTTCTTGAATTGTTCATCTTCAACAAGGTGAATGAGGTGCAATAAAGTGGCGTTTTTACTCTTTCTATTTCCAGAATTGACACTTTCTATCATTCTAATGATGTTCATCACCATATCATCAATCATCATTCTTTGTAACCGGTAGAAAAAGGATGGAGCAGTGTCGTTTAAGACTTGTATACGGTTTTCTCCCTGCATAAAAAGTTCTTGATACTCTTTCCACTTTACTAGTAAGTTTATGAAATCATTATGAAGACTGAAGAATAAAGATCCTTTCTGCTCTCCCATTTTTTGAATGTGCTGTTTTCTTATTTCTTCTGAACTCATACTCATGATTGAAATTAACCAAAAAGCCCATCTCAATTGAGATAGGCTTTTCTATATAGTGGCGCTTCAGAACGGCCCGTTCCTCCACGCCTGCGCTATTTGCTTTATTAATCGCTGGTCTTATTTCATTTGCCGCTATTGACTATTGACTATCAGACCATCGACTGGCTTACATCATGCCGGGCATTCCGCCACCGCCCATTGGAGGCATGGCAGGGCCAGCTTCTTCTGGTTGGTCAGCTACTACACACTCGGTAGTGAGCAGGAGAGCAGCAATAGAAGCAGCATTTTCAAGTGCCAGGCGAGTCACCTTAGTAGGATCAATCACACCAGCAGCAATCAGCTTCTCATACTTGTTTTCACGTGCATTGTAGCCATAGTCTGCTTTGCCATTCTTCACTTCATTCACAATCACTGAACCTTCACCGCCAGCATTGGCCACGATGGTTCTCAAAGGAGCCTCTATGGCAGTACGGATGATGTTCACACCAGTTTCCTGATCGTCATTGCTGGTTTCTACTTTGTCAAGTGAAGCAACGGCTCTGATGAGTGCTACACCACCACCGGCAACCACACCTTCTTGTACCGCAGCGCGGGTAGCGTGCAATGCATCGTCAACACGGTCTTTCTTCTCTTTCATTTCTACCTCAGTAGCCGCACCAATGTACAGGATGGCCACACCACCAGAAAGCTTAGCCAAACGCTCTTGCAGCTTTTCTTTGTCGTAGTCAGAAGTAGTATTTTCAATCTGCTGCTGAATCTGCTCTACACGAGCTTTGATAGACTCTTCAGTACCAGCACCATTCACAACCGTAGTGTTGTCTTTATCAATGTTCACCTTGTCAGCAGTACCTAAGTACTCAAGGGTTGCATTTTCCAGTTTGTAACCTCTTTCTTCAGAAATTACAGTTCCGCCAGTCAAAATGGCGATGTCTTCCAGCATGGCTTTTCTTCTGTCGCCAAAGCCAGGAGCTTTCACTGCAGCAATTTTCAAAGAACCTCTGATTTTGTTCACTACCAAAGTAGCCAGGGCTTCGCCATCCACATCTTCAGCAATGATCACCAATGGCTTACCGCTTTGTGCAACCGGCTCCAATACAGGAAGCAGCTCTTTCATAGAAGAGATCTTCTTGTCGTAGATCAGGATGTAAGGGTTCTCCATCTCAGCTTCCATCTTCTCAGTGTTGGTCACAAAGTAAGGAGAGAGGTAACCTCTGTCAAACTGCATACCTTCCACTGTTTTTACTTCAGTTTCAGTACCGCGAGCTTCCTCAACAGTGATCACACCATCTTTGCCTACTTTGTCCATTGCGTTAGAAATCATTTCACCGATTTCCTCGTCATTGTTGGCAGAGATAGTAGCAACTTGTTTGATTTCGTTGCTGTCTTTGATGGCTTTTGACTGATCGTGCAGGTTAGTCACTATAGCAGTTACCGCCTTGTCAATGCCTCTTTTGAGGTCCATTGGGTTAGCACCGGCCGCTACGTTTTTAATACCAGCACCAAAGATGGCCTGAGCCAATACCGTGGCAGTGGTAGTACCATCACCAGCGCTGTCGGCAGTTTTAGAAGCCACTTCTTTCACCAGCTGTGCACCCATGTTTTCAATAGGCTCTGCCAGCTCAATTTCTTTGGCTACAGTCACACCATCTTTAGTAATAGAAGGTGCTCCAAATTTTTTGTCAATAATTACATTTCTTCCCTTAGGGCCCAGTGTTACTTTCACTGCATCGGCAAGGGTATCAACGCCTTTCTTCAATTGGTCGCGGGCGTCAGTGTTAAAGAATAGATCTTTAGCCATTTCTTATTTGTTTTAGCTTATTGGAATGGGTGAATTAAACAATTGCAAAAATGTCAGCCTCTCTCATGATGAGGTAGTCTTTGCCTTCTACAGTTACTTCAGTGCCGGCATATTTGCCATACAATACACTGTCGCCTACTTGTACAGTAAGGGGCTCATCTTTTTTGCCAGCACCTGCGGCTACTACAACACCTTTCTGTGGTTTCTCTTTTGCAGTATCAGGAATGATAATGCCTGATGCGGTTTTCTCTTCGGCAGCAGCTGGTTCGATCAGTACGCGATCTGCCAATGGAGTGATGTTTACTTTTGACATTTTTCTATTAAAAGTTAATTGTGATTACAAATTGTCGAAAGGACTTTAGCACAGAGTGTGCCAATGACAAAACGTGCACTTTTGTCAGGTTTGTGGCAGAGTTTGACGATTCTTTACGGAGCTTTCTGTCATTTTTGCTGCTAGAGGGCTGTCATATTTGCGGAGTGGGGGTAGGAAGCAGGAAGCAGGAAGACCGAAGTCAGAAGACGGAAGACGGAAGTCGGAAGTCGGAAGGTTGATCGATTTGCGAGCGCAGCGCGGCAATCTCCCTGAGGTGAAGCGAAAAGTAGGAAACCAGTAAAGTCAGATGTACTGGAACTTATGCAGGAAGCAGGAAGCAGGAAGCAGGATGTCGGAAGACCGAAGTTTAATCGATTTGCGAGCGCAACGCGGCAATCTCCTTGAGGTGAAGCGAAAAGTAGGAAACCAGTAAAGTCAGATGTGGTTATGTTCATTTAAGTGTGTCATTTATTGTTTTAGATACCTAGCCTCTCTTCATGAGTAATGGCTAATATGCTGATTACCCTTGCCCATGATCTAGGTCTTGACCACCTTTTCT